>Ga0208793_1000319_pt1 | contig 33456 bp, 35 predicted proteins | sample 17_taG_FD_184092 | JGI IMG/M metagenome (GOLD analysis project Ga0208793, IMG submission 184092) | Marine viral communities from the Subarctic Pacific Ocean - 17_ETSP_OMZ_AT15314 metaG (SPAdes) (version 2) | ecosystem: Environmental > Aquatic > Marine > Oceanic | place: Pacific Ocean | collected... | reverse complement strand
TTTCCCTTTGCCATATCTCATCAAGACCTGCTTGAGTAATGTTATTTACATTCTTAGCATACTCCATATTTGAAGCATTAGCTGCAGAAGTATTAATGGTAGCCAAGTTCTGTCTCCACTGAGCATTAGCTTGTGCTACAACAAGATAGTTCTGAGCATTAAACATTTCTCTTTGATTCTGAAGTGCAGAATTAAACTCAAGAAGAGAGTTAACCTCATCAGCATTAAACTGTTTCATAGCATTCATTTGTGCTGCGTTAAACTGATTGACTGAAGAAGACAGATTAGCAAAGAACTGATTAGTCTGATTCTCTGATGTAGCATTAAATTGAAGAGCAGCATTAGCTGCAGCCTGATCAGAGAGTATAGAACTAACTAAAGACTGTTGTTTAAACAAGGCTGTCTGCTGTTCATTAGACAAGTTAGCCATGTCAACTTGTAAAAAGTTCTGAGCATTTTGTACTTCGGCCTGTTGTCTATTATTCAAATTCTGTGTGTCAAGTTGAGATAACGCAGCAGCTTCTGCCATGACTAGTGCTTGTTCATTACTAAGATTTTGCAACTCCATTGTGTTTGCAGCCCTAGAGTTTTCCAAAGCTATCTGCTGTTCAGCAGTAAAGTTCATATTTGCTATATCAGAAACTTTCGCAGCATTTATAACTTTAGCCTGGAAGTCTTGATCAAAGTCCATCTGTAAAAACTTAGCTCTTTGTTCTGCTTTGAACAGAGCCATCTGCTGTTTGTTTGCTGTGTCAATCTGAGCAATAGGAAGAGCAGCTTCCATAGCAGCCTGGATCACAGCCTGACCTGCCATACTAGAAGCACCTAACCCTCTTTCAGCAAGCATCTGTGAAGCTTTTCTCATAGACCCTGCAGCCCACGCAGGTGTTTCACCACCCTCAAACTGAGACATAAGACCTGCTAGTTCATCCTGTACAGATGCAGCCCCCACCTCACCAGTACCAAATGCTGCATCCACTTTAGATTGGTCTACAGAGCTAAGACCTTGATTACCTTTAGCAACTGTTTCCCCATCTTCTAATTTTCTTGGGTCTGGTGCATCAACATCAATAGAGTCTCCACTCGCAGCCTCAAGACCTGAGACAGAGCTTGTCTTTTGTTCCTGTCCTGTTATACTTTTTGTAGGTCCAGTAGATGTTACTGCAGCCATATCATCAGTAGCAGACTTTACATCTCCATAGGCTTGATTAGCTGATATTTGTGAAGCACCTATCTTTTGTGGAACATCAGCAGAAGTAGCAGTATCAATCTGAGCTACCTGCTCTTCTTGAATAGTAGGTGCTGTAGCAAGAGCCTGACCTGCAGTAGACTCAACGACAGTGCCATAAGTGTTAGGATCAATATAAGAAACAGGAGAGGCGGCTACTGCACCACCTGGTTGTGCAAAGGCTTGAGCATTTAGATTAGCTTGGTACTGTGCTAAATCTTCAGGTGTAACTGTTGTTTCTCCTGTAGGTATATCAGAACCTACACTGGCATCAATAGGTTCAGGTTTGTTTTCCTCTGCTTCTTTTGCAGCTTGATCTGCTTTCATCTGTTCTAGAGTAGCAGGATCAGTAATGTAAGACTGGTATGCGCCTTGGTATGCAGCCTCATCGTACCCTGGGAGATTCATATCTATGCCTTGCTGCTGTAGATAGTCACTATAACTAGGTAGACCTATCCCAGAAAGACCTGCATCATTAGCAGCTTTAGCATTCAGAGCAGTGTCATATACTTGGGAGTAAGTTCCATCAGGATACTTAATCTTGTAAGTACCGTCAGAAGCTTGTACAACCTCACCACCAGGTTGATAGTTTAGGGCAGGGTTTACTGTGCCACCTGGATTAAATCCTTGAATTACACCACCTTTATTAAAAGTCTCTACCTTATAATACCCAGGTGGAATCGGCTGTACAGGCTTATCATTTATGTGTTGAATGTACATAGTCATACCAAACCTGTTACGGTACAATACATTTTTAAAACCTGAAGAAGAACCTGCAGCTACTTTTTCTGCTTCTGTTTGAGGTTGAATGAGTGAAGCAGCTTCAGTAGCTCTATTAGCAAACTGTGTTTTTTGTAAGCCAATTCCTGCTTCATAAGTAGGAAGATTTACTTCACTAGTGCCAGTCTTTCCACCTCCATACACAGGCGTAACATTACCAATACTAGGTGTACTAACATAATTAGGGCCACCATAACTCCCTGTGTTTCCCCCAGTTGTTTGACCTCCACCTACGTTACCACCTACACCAGACACATTTCCTGAGAGTCCACCAGTTCCAGTAGTTCCAGTAGTTCCAGTAGTCTTTTTCTTAGTAAGATCCCACTCTAGCATGTCAAGAAACTTAGAGTTGTCTGTACCTGCTTGCCTGTCCATTTCATCACGAGCTTCTTGAGCAGTTGAAGCACCTCTATAACTAGTGACCCCATCTACTTCTTTAGTACCAAAACTACTTAAGTTACCTCCAAGGAATCCTGCTGTTGACCCAAATCTACCTTTTGTGTTAGCAGCACTATACCCCATTTCTTTCATTTTTTGTTCTAAGTAAAAGGCGTTTGCTGAACTACTATTAACAATACTTACTTCATTGGGGTCTAAATCTGCATCAATTAAGTCTTGCTCAGTAGGAGCAGTCTGCCATTTGTCAGATAATATTTGAGCACCTACATCGTTAGGTGTGTTACTGCCATAAAATTTAGCTTGTTTTCCAGGGTTATACCCTGAAGCTTCAAGAACTTTATCTAGGTCTGAGTGAGCAGTTTTACTATTAGGGTCAATACCTAAAGATTCGTAGGCTGCATTCATGTCACTAGTGTTAACACCAGTGTTTTGAGCAAGAAACTTCAAGTCAGCAGCAGCAGCAATTTCATCTGCGTAGTCTGCCAATTTACTTTCGTCAATAACTACAGATGGTGCTCCTGTAACTTTAAGTTCAACACCATCATACACATAGTTTCCATCTGCATTTACAGTTACACCTGCAACACTTGCATCTCCTGCAGCAATAAGCTTATCAAGCTCAGGATTATCTCCTTCAGCTATTGTTGATCCTGCAGGTAATGTTGATTCTACTGTTTTAAATAATGCCATACTATTTTACCTTAATATCATGATAAAGTTCTCCAAAGCTTTGTTGTATCTGCTTTAGTGAAATTCTGATAACCCTTTTTTAATTTTTCTGGCATGTCTATCCACTCGATAGATGCCCCTGTTTCCTTACATATACTTAAGGCAACCTCATAAAAGCTCTTCTCAAACCCTGTGCCTACGTTCCAAACATCTGACTTTTGTATAGAGAAAAATCTTTGATGATACTCTGTAATCTTGTCTACGTGAATAAAATCTCTGTAGAAATATTCTGAGTTTTTGAATAGCTTGACCCTTCCAGTTTCTTTTGCTTGTTTTAAAAACTTAGTATGAGGACTTGCCTGATCTCCTTTGTGGTCTTCGTTAGGACCATGTACGTTAAAGTATCTAAATACTTGGGTTACTATTGGAGCTTGTCTGATTTTGATATAGTGCTCAAATAATGCTTTGCTTCTAGCATAGTGAGTCTGTGGATTAAGATCAGCATCTTCTTTAAAGCTAGGAGGGTCTATGCCATACACTGAGGCACTACTAGCAAACTGAAAGTTAACTCCCTTTTCAATACAGTCTTCGTATAAATAAATAGAAGACTCTAAATTCTGTCTTACTATTAATCGTACATCTTTTTCTGTTGTTGAGCTTATAGCCCCTAAGTGTACTACCCAGTCTAGCCCATCTAACAGTGGGTACTGCTGACCCCATTCGTAAGTAGAAACTTTGTGCTTTTCTTTTAGGGCATTGACCATATTCTGACCAATGAACCCATTACTACCAGTGACTAAGATCTTCATTCTTGGCTGTCACCTTTGCCAACACGATAGTTGTCTTCTACAGAGTCAGGAGTTGAAACCTCAATTAAAGTTCCTTCTTCTAAACAAGTTACTTGATGGGGAACTAGAGGTGGGTTATGCCAAGTATCTCCTTCAACTAACTCTTCTTTATTTCTTTCAGCATTCTCTGTGTCAATCCAAACTAATCTAAACTTACCTGAAAGAACAAACCAAGATTCATCTTTTTCTTTGTGGAAGTGCATAGAAAACTTAGCACCTTTGTTAAACTTTAAAAACTTACCACAATACTTTTCGTTAGTTGCCCATATAAACTCTGACCCCCAACCTTTTTCTACATAACCTTCAAGCCTCATTACGTATTTCCTTTAGTGTGGGTGCATACACTCCAATGTGTTGCACTGTTACTGATGCAGCTTGCATTGCAAACTTTATAGCTTGATCCATATCATACTCTTCTAAGTATTTAAATATTAGACTAGCTAAAAAAGTATCTCCTGCTCCACACACGTCATGAGTTTCTACTTTAGGTGGTATATAGCTCCTATTCTTATACTCTACTTTCTTTGATCCGTAAGTTATTATTAACTCATCTGTTAGATACTCAGCCTGTTCGTACTCGTACTGATTTATTTTTACAAAACAACCATCAAACTGAGATAAATCTTTTTTCTTTGTGTCTACAAAGATAGGACCATCAAACTTTTGTCTTAGTTCTTTTATGTCACCTTCTTCAATAAAACCTTTATTGTAGTCTGAGACAACAGCAGCATCATAATTGTTTAAGTTTTCCTCTGATGTGTCTACCTGTTCAGCCTTTCTCTTCTCATCTATTCTGATTAATTGCTGACCAGTCTTATTATCTATGTACCTGTGTTTACGTTCTCTAAACTCTGTGATGATATCTACTTTAGCACCTAGGTTAACCAAGTTATTGTAAACATTATAAGCCATACCCCTTTTAATTAAAGTTGACTCAAGGTCAAAGATAGGGACAGGAGCTTCAGGGCTTATTCGTGTGACAGTCCCTATATGATATTCATCATAACAACTGTCTCCTACTAATAAAATCTTCGATGGTGTTTGTTGTAGACTGTCCATTGGTTCTCTCATAGAATACTACTTCTTTACAGTACTCCTCCCCAATTACTCTTTTACCCTTCCAGTCTGATCCTTTTACCATAACGTCTGGTTTATAGTTTCGTATAATACTGAGTAACTCTTCGTCTGTATCAAAAACTGCTACACTATTGACAGGCTTTAACATAGACATTATATATTTACGTGTTGACAGATTGTTAAAGGGTCTTCCTTTCCCCTTGTTATACTCAATACGTCTATCTGTGTCAATAGCTACAAGCAATCTGCCCCCTAGTATACTAGCAAAATCAAGGAGATCTAAGTGTCCAGAGTGCAGCACATCAAATGCACCATTAACAAAAACTTTTTTCATGAGGCAGTAGTCCAATATGTCTAGATTTAAACATATTATTGATCAAGAACCAAGTCAACAATCTCAACAAGACTTACCCCCTGACTGGCCTAAAGTTTTCCCTAAGTCTATTGTAGGCTTAGATAGAGATGGTGTAATAAATGTTAACAGAGATCATTACATCACAGACCCTGATGACTTTGAGGTGTACCCTGAATCTCTAGCAGCTATTCTTAAGTTACGTCTTAAAGGATACAAAGTAGTTATACTTACTAACCAGGGTGGTATTACAAAAGGATTGCAAACACATGAGCAGGTAGAGGCTGTTCATCAACGTATGTTTGAGATCTTTGGTAACGCAGGTATCTATTCTATTGATGGTTTATTTTACTCTGAGTCTTCTCTTAAAACAGACTACTATGCCAAGCCTAACATTGGTATGTTTCACAGAACAGAAAAAGAAATATTTAATGGAAAGATTAGATTTAAAGATAAAGGTTTTTATGTAGGAGATAAGATGTCTGATCTTAAAGCTGCTGAACGTATTGGAGCTACCCCTATATTAGTTAGAACTGGATATGGATTAAAAACTGAAGAAGACTTAAACAAGTTCTCAAAAGAGAAGCTAAGAAAAAAGACTAAGGTTTTTGATAGTCTCCTTCAGTTTGCAGAGAGGCTACCTTAAGCAGCTTCCTCCTGTACTTCTTCTACTACTGAGTCATTATATGGATAGTCTACAAGAATACCTTGATCTGGTAAGTACAGATAATTAATATCTGAGTTCTTAACAGTTTTCATTGCATCTTCTAGTGTCTCTACTAGTGGTTCTCCTGCGAGGTTGAAGCTAGTGTTAAACAAAATAGGAACACCAGTAATTTTTCTAAATTCGTCAATCAAAGTATGGAATGTTTTATTCTGTTCTTTGGTAACAGTCTGGATACGACAAGTACCATCTACGTGTGTGATAGAAGGAACTTCACCATGCTTCTCTAGTTTGAAGTCCATTGCATACATCATGTATGGTGACTCTTTCATACCGTAAGTATCAAACCACTCTTCAAAGTGTTCTTGCATCATTGAACCTGCAAAGGGTCTAAACCACTCACGTCCTTTTACTTGGTTGACTACATCCTTACCCTGTGGGTCTGTGGGATCATACAAGATAGAACGATTACCTAGTGCTCTTGGTCCTGCCTCAGAACGTCCTTGGAACATAGCAACAATATTTTTTTCAGAGATAAGCTTTGCTACATCAGCAGGTTTTACTTTCTTTGTTTTAACTCCTTTAAAGTCGTAAGTCTCTTTGTTCTCAGGGCCAAGATACAAAGTTTTTAAAGGATGCTTTTCTGTATCTTTAGTTTCTGAGTAATGAACTAAGTAAGCTAGTCCAATAGCTGTACCACCATCATGTGAAATAGGATCAACGTAAATGTTAAGATCAGGAAAACGTTTTTTGTAGTAGTAGTTTGCTACACAGTTAAGACCATACCCACCTGCTATAACAACATTCTTCTTTCCTGTCATGCTAATTGCTTTTTCAATTAGATCCCCAACAAGCTCCTGTGTTTCTTCCTGTACAGCCCAAGCTAAATCTTTTGCTGCCTCAGTTATTTTACTAGGATCTTTATGCCAAAGTTTTGGATCTTCTTTTAAAGTTAGATACTCCCAACGAGGATGATCAACATGAGCACCTGCAGGATAGTTAGGTACAAAAACATTTTTGTCACCCCTTCCATTTATAAATAAGTTAGGTAACTCATCAGACTTTTTACCATAAGGGGCAAGACCCATAGTCTTACCTGCTTCAATATAACCAAACCCAAGGTACTCAGAGACAGCCTCATAAGCTTTTACAATAGTTATTGCTGAGTCCATCTCTACATTATCATTGATTACTCTTTGAGTGTCTGGGTTTCCACCATACGTTTGAAATATAGGTTTTATATCTTTGTCATAACTACACTCAAATATTGACTCAGTTTCAAAACCAGGGTTAGAAAACTTTTCGTCAACAGTAATGACCTGTCTAGTCCCTGATCCATCAACAACAACTGCAGCAGCTTCGTCAAAGCCTGAGTTGTAAAAAGCTGAGGCTGCGTGACCTAAGTGATGTGCTTGTCCTAAATTATAAATTTTAACGTTAGGATTAAACTTTCTAACTAGACCAGTGTAAGGATCTTCTCCTGTCCAAGGAAGTTTAGGAAACTCTTGCTGAGTTCCTCCAAGAACAAGGATATCAACTCCGTACTTTAAAGCCTCAATAATTCCTTTAAATGGGTTGCCATCATATTTAATACGAGAAAGTCTTTCTTCTTCGATATAAAACTTTAGTTTACCATCTACTAATAAAGCAGCAGAACCATTGTGACCTGGGTTAATTGCTAGGATATTCATTTACTTCACCTTCTTTTCAATATCTTTTACTATGTTAGCATACATACTATTTATTTCTTCGTCTGTAAACTCTACAGTAGCTTCGTTAATACGGTCTGCTAAATGGCCTTCAAGACCAGAGATACGAATAGGTGAATATTTTCTTTGAACATCCTTTTCTATAATATTGAAATAGTTAGGGTAGCTAGTATTTATGGCAAAAGTAGAGCCAATAATTATAGTACCAGGTTTGTTTAGTGCTCTAGCCATGTGTTGACCTACAGAGTCACAACCAATAAAATAATCTGCTGCATCTATAAAAGCTGCCCACATACGTAAGTCAGCCTCTGGTTTCATAGTGTAAGTATCTTCTTGCATCCAAAAGTTTTTCTCAGCAAACAAGATCAGATTGTACTTTGTAGCTAACTTCTTAACAAGTTTAAGATACGTGTCTGGGTTAATAGAACGAGAAGACTGATCTAGTAAAACATTCTCCTGTGGCTTTTCCATTGCTCTGCCAAAGGGTTGAATAACAATAGTCTTTTGTTTTTGTTGTTGTTGTTTAGTCTGCTGCATAAAAGTAGCAGCCTGTAACTCTTCAGATTTATTTGTTTTTAAAACTGGTAAGCCTAAATCTGAATGATCATCAGTCTTGTTAATTAAGTAATCAAAAGCTTCAGCAAGAGACTTTTCCTGTTTGTAGTAACCAGGTACTCTGTATGGTTCAGGAGAAATAACTTCAGTAGCATCTAAAAAGAATTGGTTAAATGCCCCTTTTTGATCTGGGTTAAACACTTTATCGTGAAGTTCTGGTATCCCCCAGTAGAGAGTATCCCACCCATGAACCATAATACCAAAGTCTTGGTTTTTCTTGGAGTACTTGATAAGAGCAGGTATAGCTGCAATAGCCCTTCCTGCTCCACCATCAATCATAAAAATAGTTTTCATAGTCTTTTTTCTTTTTTTATTGTTATCTTTACAGACAAAAAGTCTGGTGTTTATTATAGACTAAATCTTTCTAAAAGGAAAGGGTATCCCTTGATATTCCTGCTCCTTGTACTTTATATCCGTCTGGACCTGCACAGCAGTTTTTATAACCTCCACAGCCACATCCAGTGCCTTTTAATCCGTTTTCTCCATTTCCAAGATCACAGCATTTATCACCTAGTCTGTAACCTAAGTAGAGAGAATAGCCACAGTTATTACAGAATTTTCCTGCACACTTTTGACACCAACTACATGTAGACTGTATACAAGCTGTAATACAATTATTGACATTATTATTACAACATCTGTAGCTGTTACCACAATCTACCGTAATCCAACAAATTCCGTTTGACCCATCTGAAATAGTTCCTGCAGTTTTTAAACTAGCAGGTATAGCAAACCCTATAGGATAGTTTAATGGTCTATTCCAAGAAGATGGTCCAATGGGATATCCTGCAGGATAAACCTCATTTAATATTTGGCAGTTGTTGTTTGAACAGTTATATCCCCCTATTAAACCTGTGAGTAAGTTTAACCCACCATGTACTTTCATACTTCCACCTACCCAACCTTTTTTAACACTGGGACTTTCAAAAGTTTCCCAACAACAAAGACGTGAATCTTTTGCACCTGCAATAGCATTAGTGAGTCTTAACCTGTGGGTTAAAACACAAGCAGCAGGGCTTGAATTATTTTCAAGACCTCCACACCCATTTAAGATTAACTGGTAAAATTGAAATCGACCAGATGCACAACAAGTCGAATTTAAAAATACGTGGATGCAACCATCACAATCCATATGAGTAAAGTGAACAGCCAAACAATCATTCGTGTTAGAGTTTGTTCCCCCTTTAAAGTGCCAAGCTGACACTGTATTTGAAGTCATTTGCATTAAGTATTGATCAATACCATTCTGGCTTGCAGCAAATAAACCAGTGCCATCACACTTGGCTGCTGCCTGTGTAAAAGAGCTACACTTAAAATAACAACCAGTATTAGGAAACTCTGGTAAACAGAAATCTGTAAAGCAAGAGCAATAACTAAACTGACCGTCTGCTGCAGCACAAATCACTACTATTCTTTTGTTGTTTGCAAACCAAAGCCTTTTACACTTACAGTTGTAGGCTGCTCTTTGAACCCCTACAAAAAAGGGTCTTGTACAAGTCCAACAACTTTCATGTTGAGACATACACTGATTACCAGAAGGAGCAGTACACACATCGTTGTGTAAGTTGGTAGGACACCAACAATTCATTATGGTAACTACACTGTTACAACTATTGTCTACAACTCCATTGCTTGCTGCAGGAGTACTAAAGTTAAAGAGGTATTTACAACAAGAAAAATTACTTCCTAATTTATGATAACTACCATATTTTCCCATTGCATCACCTGACGAAAATTCGGAGCATCTCCAGGCTGAACAGCTATAAAGCATCCAACAGAAACAGCAGCATGTAGAAACACAAAGACATTTACCCTGTAGGAAATAGCATCCATTTGATCCTTTTCTTAAAAATCCTATCGTGTTGGGTCTACTAGTACATTGTCTATTACCGTCACTCATATGAAACATTGGTGTAGCTAATTCAGAGGAATCATACTCTCCTGCGTTAATAGAGGGTATCCAACCGTGTGCTTTAAAACTCATTGCTGTACAAAAACAAGTGCCACTTGCACCACCAAAGGCACCATCTGGTGAATAACAGCAGCATTGCCAACATTTTAAAAATAAACATCTTCCTGTTCTTTCATGAGTTCCTTCAGGAGTACAGTAGTAATGGCAACCTTCTAAATCTCTGCCTGAACAAGACATAGTATACCAATTACTTTGTGCTCCCATCTTACTTCCAACATGAGAATAATTATTTCCGTAAGAAACCCAATGGCTTTGTAGTCTGTTCTCGTCAATACCATGTTGTAGCCCATACTTTGCTACACCTTCTGCTGCTCCTATGGATGCCCACTCTGTACCATTATAAGCAACTAGTGCTCCTTCGTCAGTGTCAAAATACAAAGAGCCAGTAGCAGGAGATCCTGGTCTACTGGCTGTATCACCTGATGGTACGTCCATTCTATCACTAGCTGTAATGCAGCAAGATGTTACACAACAAGCACAAACATTTCTGCTGTTATCAACAACTGTAGTTCCGTTAATTTTATATGCCATAGTTTATTCCTATTCTCAGTCTAAAGACTATCGTGAATATCAAACCCATTCTGTTCCATTGTACGCAACTAGAGTTCCTTCATCAGTGTCAAAATAGATGTGACCTGTATTAGGGGAAGCTGTTCGAGAAGAAGTATCTCCAGAAGGTGCAGTAAGAACTGTAGCTGTAACTATTGTACCCTGCACTGAAGGTGTTCCTGAAGGAATATTCTTACTGTCATCTATTACAGTTGTACCACTAACCTTTAGAGCCATTCTCTAGATCCTCTACTTTTGCTTGTAAGGTTTTTACTGCTTCAATCAAAACACCTACCATTGCCTGATAGTTGACTGATTTACTTCCCTCTTCATTTGTTGAAACAACTTCAGGAATTATCTCTTCAACTTCTTGGGCAATCACACCCATTGAGTATTTACCTGAGTCTTTCCAGTTGAAGTTTACACCTCTGAGGTTGCTTACCTTGTCATAAGCATTCTCGATAGTTTTTACATTGTCTTTGAGGTTAATGTCTGATGAAGAGTCTACATCACCTGTCACTGAAATTCCAGTACTACTTGTTGCAATCTTGGCAGCACCATTATGATATAAAGTTACTGCACCACCATTAACTCCATAAATTAAATCAGTGTTACCACTGGCAGATTTAACGTTAAATTCTCCTGCAAGTATTCTTAGATTGCCTGTCCCTTGGTCCGAAATATATGAGTGTGATCCGTCATGATAAATTTGGAGATCAGATGCTGCACCAAACTGTAATTTGCTACCATCAGATATATAAACGTGATTGTTAAATATCGCACTTCCTTCATCTGACATATCAAGTGTGAGGGCAGTGATGGTTGACCCATTATCTTCACCAGTAAATGTTATATCTTTATCATTTACAGAGGCAAAAATATTTAAGTTTGAACTACTATTATTAAAACCACCGATAGTTGTACCTGCATCTTGAATACGAACAGTTCCTCCATCTGCATCTAAATTAATATTACCACCAGCATCTATTGTAAAAGTACCTGCATCAGATATAGTTGAGCCGTTTATTGTGATGTCATCAATAACAGCAGAGCCACTTACAGTTAGTGTGCCAGTGAACGTATCGTTGGCATCACTACGCAGATAACTAGAGCCTTGCACACCATCTAATAAGTCAGCATCTAGGCCAGAGCCAGAACCATCTGTTAAACTTGTCCAAACAGTTTCGTAGTTAGATGTACTACCCTTAGCATACATTAAGTTATTGTTGCTTGTATCAACAAATACTTTGCCTTTTTCTCCAGACGTATTGCTAAACTTCACACTAGGCCAAAATGAAGCATGGTTACGTATGACTTCTAGCTGTTCACCCCAATCATCAGATTTAGCAATAATTGCAGGGCTAGTGCCAGTAGCTACAGTTATAGTTCCTGATGCACTGTCAGCAGCATCACTGCGTAAGAAGCTGCTTGCATGTAGGCTGTCAACAGTATCAGCATTTGTAGCTTGAGTAGCAGTAGCTGCGTTACCTGTTGTAGAACCAGATGATCCTGACACGTTACCAGTAACGTTACCTGTTACATTACCCTCTACGTTAGCTACGAGTGTACCTGTCGTAATCGAAAGGTTTCCTGTAGTTGCACCAGTAAATGTACCTGTACCTACAATAAACTTGTCTGCTGACTCGTCAAAACCCATGAATGCGTTGGCACTACTACCACGTTCAATAACAATACCTGAGTCATTAGATGGAGAACCAGATGTTCCATTTCCTAATTCTATTAAGGAATCTGATACAACTGTGTTTGTTGTAGCTACAGTAGTAGTCGTACCATTAACAGTTAAGTCACCACCCACTGTAAGATTACCTGAAGTTGTAACTGTAGCAAAACCAGATGTACCAGATGAAGTTACATTACCAGTCAAGTTTCCAGTTACGTCACCAGTCACATCTCCAGTAACATCTCCAGTAACATCTCCAGTAACATTCCCTGTGACATTCCCTGTGACATTACCTGTAAGATTCCCTGTGACATTACCAGTGACAGCCCCTGCGACTGCTCCCACAAAACAAGTGTTAGCAGTAATAGTTGTTCCTGTTACAGCCCCAGGTGTTGTTGCTCCTATCGTACCATTAAAGTTTCCTGTGTGAGATCCTGCAGCATTCCCTGTGACATTACCAGTTACATTACCTGTGACTGCACCACAAAGATTAGTAGCACAAAGATTAGCTACACCAGTAATACACTTAGAATTACCTGCTAGGTTTCCTCCTAGTGTTGGAGAGGTATCTTCTTGAACACAAGTAAGAGCATCACCAAGAGTAAAGGCAGCACTGCTCCAAGCAGATCCTGTATAAACTTTTAGCTGACTTCCAGAGGTGTTGTAGTAGAGTGCTCCTGTTAAAAGAGAGTCACCATCGTTGTCAACAGAGGGGTCTGAGCTTTTGCTTCCCAAATATCTGTCATCAAATTGATCAAATGAACTTGCTGCAGATGTAGCACTTGATGCTGCAGCAGTGGCTGAAGAGGCACTAGCAGTTGCACTGGAAGCAGCAGCAGTTTGGCTTGAAGCAGCAGCAGTAGCTGACGATGCTGCAGCAGTAGCTGAACCAAGTATACCATCAACATATGTCTTCGTAGTCAAATCAGCATTGTTAGTTGGTGTATAGGTTGTAGTGATCTTGTTAGATCCTAAGTCTATAGTACCAGTCACTGTACCTCCTGCAAGAGGAAGCATAGTATCTACGTAACCCTTACGAGTCAGTGTATCATCAGTAGCAGGTGTAGCAGTAGAAGTAATCTTGTTAGAGCCAAGGGTAATATCCCCTGTCATCGTACCACCTGCTTTGTTCAGTTTACAACTAAGCAGTGTGTCAGAGCACGTCTTAGTATACGCATCTGTGATACCATACCCAGATAAAGTAGTAGGATTTGTACCTGCAGTAATACGTCCATAGGTATCTACAGTAACAGACTTAAATGTTCCTGCACTTACACCTGTAGTAGCTAAATCAATATTGTCAGCATTGGTTACAATCCTGTCAGAACTTGCAGTAACAACGTTAATAGTATTACCAGACTTAGTAAGACCAGTACCTGCTGTAATCTGCCCTGCACCTGAAAACTGTACGAAAGTGATAGCTGTAGTATTGAGAGTGCCACCTGCATCCACAGTACCAACAAAACCATTATCAGCATTTGCTGTACCCTGTTCTACAAAAAAGAAAGCTCCGACATGTTTATCCCAAGTATCTGCATCGTCTGACCTTGCCCATGAACTAGCAGAAGCTACGTAAACACCATTCTCTTCAGCACTAGACTGATCTTTTACAAGAACCCTATCTCCTGCTGTGATAGATACACCATCAATAGTTTGTGTACCAGACAGTGTAATGTTTGCAGTAGTAGCCCCTTTAACAGAGCCTTTTACGTCTAGCCCCTCAACAGCATTATCCACATACAATTTTGTGGCTGCATCAGAATCAGCAACTGGTGTAGCTAAATTAGTAATCTTGTTACTGTTAGCTGTCATATCTCCATTTAGTTGAAGAGTACAAAAAGTAGACGTTCCTGTTGATGTTACGTTACCAGTAATGTTTCCTGTAACGTTTCCTGTAACATTACCTGTTACGTTTCCTGTGAGATTACCAGTAGTATCACCTGTTACATCCCCAGTTACATCTCCTGTGACATTTCCTGTCACATTGCCAGTTAGATTACCTGTAACATTACCAGTAGAATTTCCAACTAAACAACCTGCAAAACAAGTTTGGGCTGAAACTACTGTACCAGTTATGGCAGCAGCAGTACTAGCACCTATTGTAGTGCCATCAATAGCTCCCCCATTAATATCTACAGTAGCATGAGTAGATGTACCTGAAGAAGTAAGATCAGTAAACGTACCTGCAGCACTTGAAGAACTACCTATTACTGTACCATCAATTGTCCCACCATCAATGTTTGCAGTTGTTGCAGTAAGACTTGAAAAAGTACCAGGACAAGCTGTAGATGCACCAATAGTAGTCCCATCAATGTTACCTGCATTTATATCTACTGAAGCAAACGTACCCTGACCTGTAGTAGAGACAGTTGTGAATGCACCTGCAGCAGCAGTCGTAGCACCAATTGCTGTGTTATCAATTGCACCTGCATTTATATCTACTGTTGATAGTGTTGAAGTCCCTGTAGCTTTAAAGCCAGGAACACAAACAGTATCAGAAAATGTTGTAACACCAGTTATACCAAGAGTACCACCAAGGGTAACATTACCAGTGACACCAAACGTACCTCCAACAGTTCCATTCCCTGCGAGGTGAATATCTTTGAATTTTAAGCTAGACGTTCCAAAGTCCACATCATTTGTAGTAATAGGAACAATCGCACCATCTTGAATACGTACTTGCTCTACTGCAGCAGCAGAAACCTCAGTAAAAAATCTGATGTGATTGTTAGAAGTATCTATGCAAACTTTGTTAAGAGCATCTGAGTCAGCAATAAGTGGGACATAAGCACCCTCACCTGTAGTTGTCCCATCATGCTTGTGTCCTGTGCTTGCATTAAATGCTGCTAGTATTTGTTGAAATTCTGCATCTATTGGAGCAGCTTTAATAACTGCACTTGCAACAATATCAGCAGCACTCTGTCTTGTATAACCTGCCATTTATAATCTATCCCCCACTCCAAACGTTACAACAATACCTTGGATACTGTGTGCAGCATTTGTGTCGTTAGTTACATATCTAAAAGAAACTGATTTGCCTGACCCTGAAACATTCACCCTTTGCACTGGTGAAGGATTACCATCAAAGATAGCTGTCGTATTAAAGATGGCTTCGTTGTAGAATGCAGCAGCACCCTCAGTAGTCAAAGCAAAGTTAGTTGGATTAAGAATGGTGTTATCATCATAGTCATACACGACTGACATTATGATCTCGTTATCACCTTCTGATCTAAGGTAAGTAGCAACAGTATGTATAATCTTACGTTGCTCTGGATCTTGCATGTGCAAGAATGGTGTTTGGTAGACACTTACAATATTGTTTCCACCAAAATTATTCCCTTGTTCCTGTCTGTGGACTTTACCACTTTTATCCCCATGTACTACAAACTCAAATTGACCTATGTATCCACTGTCTGCACAAGTCACTTCGATGCCTAGTAGTTGACCAAACTCAAAACCAATTCCACCCTGTTGTCCTAGACGTAACCCACCAATAAGACCGTTAGCATTATCTACGTCATAGAATATTCTGAACTGAGATTTGTTTCGTACAACAACAGATGATAACGCATCTAGGTCTTCTTCAAGAATAACATCAGTAAACAAAGACTGAATATTTTTAGATAGAGACTCAAGCTGAACGTCACCAATTTTGTTTGTACCTGATATAGGTCTAATACCATCCTGAGATAAGAAGAGTAGATCCCCACCAATTTCAACTACACTATCTGAAGCTAGACAACCAAGGTCATTAGTTACATGTTCGAGTACAAAGTTGGTTGAGTTCCTACCTACTAATCTTTTTATGTTGTTGATACCAAAAATAAATAAGGCATCACGAAAAGGTTTGATAGCTACAATAGGAAATCCTACATTAATAACTCCTGCACCATTTCCTGAAGCATAGTCTGTTTCTGCGTTAGGAGCACTAAAGTACAGGTTAGTATTTTCTGCAGGATCACCTGCTAAGAACATATGGTTGTGAAATACTTCTGCAAACTTAGGGTCTGTAGGGGCATCAGAGTGAGTAATCTGAGTGTAGGTTGTACCATCATAGGTAGCTGCAGGGTTGATACCATCTGTAAGAATAACTTTTGGGCTACCAAAGTTGTACCTTGTGAATCTAACCTTAGTTACACCTACCATTGTAGGAGAACCAGAAGTCGTTACTGCATCCCAGGATGAGCTAGAGTTATTCCATTTATGTAAGTAGTTATTTCCACTAGAAGGTTTACGAGCAGCTAGAATACCATCGTTGATCCCATTTGCTACTGCTACCCCAAGGACACTTCCTGTTCCTGTGACTGTACCATACGCATTAGTAAAACCACTCACACGTCTGTAACCACCAGTAACAGCAGTCTCGTAGTTTATAAGTGTTGTAGCTGATCCAGGTTGAGTTTCCCCTTGTGAAAGAACATCACGATTGAGGTTCAGCCCACCTTGAGCAAAAACTTTAAATGAGCCTAGATTGTCTGCCATACTACATTACTCTACCTAAGACTTGGTTAGAGGAAGTAACTCTATCAACTACTGTTGATCTTACTCTGAGGGGTTCATCAACAAGAACTCGCCTCATTGTTTTTATACCATCATCAAAATTGCTTTGGTGCATTGCAGCACTCTGTTCATTAGATCTAAACCTCATCATGTACATCATAGCACCATCAATAATCACATGTTTAAATCTGTTAGGAATAACAGCTAAGTCATTAAAATCTACTAAGTCTGCAGGAAAAAACCAATAGATATATTCTATCTGATATGTGTTATCAGGAATAGGTGTGACCCCAAATTTTTCTTCGTTTGTTTGATAAACTAGTGTTGGAGAAGAAATACCTGTTTGATCTCCTGTGTCATCAAAATGCCTGTACTTTTGGGTATACTCTTCATAACTAATAGAAGGTAAGTGCATTGGTGTGTTGTCTACAGAAGTAAGTTTTTTAATGTAGAAGGTTTGCCAGTCAGCCCTAGAGTAATCAGTAGGAAAAGAATATTGTCTCGTCCCTGCTATTAATGTCTGTGTTTGTGTTGTTTTAAGAAAAGGCCACTCTTGGCCTGTCTGTAAGATATTTCTAATAGAGTTATTTATTGCTTGTTTAGCTAAAGCTTGCACACTTCTTACTGAAGCAAATCCATCCCCAGTAGTAGCTAGGGTTACTTCATTAAGTCTTACAAGCAACTCGTTAGTGAGTGCAACAAATGTAGCCATTACAAAAATCCTTTGGGTATGCTAAAGGGGCAAGTCTCCCTGCCCCTAAAGTTTTACTTATGCAAGTGCATCACGATCTACTTCATTAGCAGTACCGTCATTACCTATATCTGTGCAATCCATCATCCATGCCCAAATTCGGATCTTGCCTGTGCTAACAGCACCACCAGACAATGTTGCAATTGTCATGTCGATGTTATCATCAGCTACAGCCATTAATGGTTGGAATGCTGCAGGGTTCTGAGTAACGACTCCTGCTGCAGATGTTCCATCAAATCCATCTACAAAACAGTCAGCATCAGCCCCTGTTCCTAGATCTAGAGTTAATGTAGAACCGTCAGAAGCTGTATCAACTTCCATACCTGCATTAAGAATCATAGTTCCTTTTTTGACAGCAATTACTGGAACGACATCAGAAGCTGCAAGAGCAGAACCTTTGTCAGACAAAGCAGTTGCTAGATTCAAAACAGTTTGAACCATGTAGGGTTTTCTACCTGGGTTAGCATTGGCTCCCCTTGCAGATTGAAGTGTATTATCACCTAAAGCCATAATTCAATCTCCCCTTATGCTGCGTTATATTTAGCAGTTACGATTGCTTCTGGACGAAGAATCTTCCTGCCGTATAGGTGCATACCACGAACAATGTCAGCAAAGCTGTCAGGGTCACGGTAAGTTTCAGTCTTGCTGATCTGCTCTGCAGTTGCTACAGCAGAATCATGTCCACCAACAATCACACCAAAATTGGCGTTTTGGTTTGCTGAACCTGTTGTTCCAGAACCTGTGCCTACTGCAGGAAGGTTTGATGAAACATACATTCTGAAACCGTGCATGTTGTTCAGTACTAGACCATTACGTAGAGCACCTGACTCACCATAATCACCATTCAAGAACCGTGAGTCCTCGTCTGATAATATTTCCATGAATACAGGGTCAACTACGAGCCACCTACCTTGTGAATCAACTTGTTGTTGGTCCATCAAACGTTTCATACGTGATATAATCATCGCAGGAGAAACGGTTGCTGTTGGTAGTGCTGTCGCACCTGGTAGACGTGCTGCTACTGGGATCGAATGATCTCCTGCAGAGCTAGTTGTAATGTTGCCAAATGAATCTTTACGTAGTTTCATTGATGTCAACAATTCGTCAGAACCTGCTGTTGATACAGCTTTTGAACCATTTACGGTTGTGTTAACTGTGTCAGCATCAGAATGTAAAGCAGACTGTTTATAACCTGATAGATAACCAAGTACTTCTTGGTCATGCTGATCAGCTAAACGGTATGCTGCACGATCTGTTGCAAGTTGCATGAAATTCGCATGACTATGCGCCTCTTCTATATCGTCGATCTTAAAAGCATAGTAGTTGGCTTTATCTACGACTAGAGAAAAGTCTTCATCATCAAGGTCTTGTGCTGAAACTTGTGTACCTCTGGCATAAGCCGACACAGAAATTTCAGGTTCCTTGATAATTTTAACAGTGTCACCTTGGGCACTGATATCTCCGAAATAATCAGAGTTAGTTATGTCTCCTACTACAGTACTCTTGCGAAAAGCAAGCTGTACCTTTTTGGAGTAGATTACACTGGAAAAGTTCCCATTGGGAAGATTTCCGTAACCTCCTGCTGTTTGAAAAGCCATGATTAAATCCTTTCATGATATTAGGCTTATGAAGAAAGCTTAAACATCTGAAAGAGGCTGTACGTTTTCTAGGGTGCAGATAGCATTCAGTTGCGCAACCAAATACTACTGGGCCTATACTTGTCCAGGTAGTTCTTTATAGTTTAGACTTTTTAGTGAAATAGTATCAGTAAAGGTAGTCCATATAGGGGGCTTTACTCAGATACATGTAGTTATATAGAAGACAACCTAAGTGTCAACTATTTATCTGGCTGCACCAGACACATCGTAAACAAACTTACCGTTTTTCATTGATTCGGTAATTTCGTCCTGACGTTCCTCAAACTCCTTATTTGACATCTTAGCTACGTCAGACTCTTTAATTTGTCCTGACACACCCTTGGCATCAATAGAAGCACGAGTTCCCTTTGTAACAGTAGATGCTGCAGCCTTACGATTATCTCGTCTTGCAGCAGGACTCATACCATTATCAACTTTGTAAAGATCAATCACACGAATAACAGAAGCAGGATCATCAGAATTTTCGTACAGTGCATCCTTAACCCACTTAGGTTGTTCTTCTACCCAGGTGTGAAACTCATCTGATTGACGTAAATCATCAAAATCATCATGAGACTTACGAATAACATTCTCTGCTTTCATTCGTAAAGCCTCAGTATGGGCATCATCTAACTCTTTTAGACGTGACTCAGCCTTGCTGAACATTTGCTTTGCTTTTTCAGATGCTATCTTTTCAACGATACCTGCTACGTCTGGGTATTTTTTTGCCCACTCTTTAATATCTTCATCAGACTTAGGAGGAACAACAGCATCTGTTGCTTTACGATTTTCAAGAGTTTCTAATCGTTGATTCCACTCTTTCTCTTTGTCTTGCATATGTCTACGCAAGTCACCATAACGTTTCTTAAAAGACTTCTCTTCAGCACTTAAGCTACTATCGTCTTCTTGTGCTTGTTGTGTCTCTTTGGTTTCTTCTTGTTTGGAATCGTCTGTGGCTTGTACTTGGGTGTCATCAGTATCTTTGCCACTGGGTTCACTTTCAGTAGTTTCTTCACCACGAGCCTCTGCTTCTAGCTTGGCAATCTCTGCCTCTTCATCTTCTATTCGTTTTTGTTTCTTTGCGTAGTTAAACCCACGATCAACAAAACCTGCTGTCTTGGGTGTTTCTACTTCTGCTAATTCAGGCATTTAAGTTCTCCTTATGTTGGGGCCAGGAACCATTCCTGGGTAGCCTTATTATTATATGGATTATTCTTCGTAACCTTGAAGTGCTGCCACTTGACCTTTAGCTTTAGGGTCATCTGGTCTGACTCTTACAAAAGCATTTGTGTTGTCACCTACTACCCAAACCATACCATCTCCTGCATCTGATCCTACTTTAGCAGCTATTTTATCTGAAGGATCTCTATCTGCTCCTTCTCTAACAATAGCATCTACTGCAGCTTGTCCCTCTGGGGTTTGAGCTACGTATGGAGTAGTAGTAGTAGAAGTAAGATCTCCTACTTTGTTTATAATACTTTCGTATCTTTGAGTTCCAGGCATTAAACCAGGAAATGATTTATCTAGCCAACCTAATATTTTGTTTTTTTCAAGAGCATCATCAATTTTAGATTTCATTTTGTCTGCAGTATTAGTATCTTTAAGACTATTACGAGTATATAGCTCCAATGCTCTTGCAGTTGAAATTGAGTTACCGTCTACAAGAGTTTTACCAATAGCCATTCCAGGTAATCCTGCAACCATTCCTGCAGCACCTAGAGTACCTTTTTCACCCATACTTAAACCAAGTACTTCATCTACTTTTGCATTCATGGCAGAAGCATCTGAAAAGTCTATACCATCCATCCAAGCATTTGGATCTGGTTTTTCAGTTGTTTTAGGATCATCGTTATCATCATCAACTTTAATCTGCGTCTGTGCTTTTTTTAAAGAAGCAGAACCAAACTCGTAAAAAGGAGGACTCTCTGGTTCCTCTGTTTTGGGTTTACCATTGATATACTCAATTATTTTTTGCTCACCAGTCTGTGCATGAACCCAAGTCTTAAATGTTGTGACCGATGGGGCATCACTTCCTGCAGGTTGCATAGTACTAAATCCAACCGTTCCAGTATTCTGACCTGCTAAAATACCTGTGTTTGCTTGTACAGGAACGTTACCCATGTTCTGTTGTACTTGTTGTTGGCTAAGTGGTTCACCACCTATTCTACCATTCTTCTCCATATTCTGCAACCCAGACTTTGCTTTGTTGCGTAAGTCTTCAAAGAAGTTGACTCCATAGAACCTAAGAACATCAGCAGGAACTACGTACTCACCCTCAGATAACATAGCAGGAATATCGTCACGAACTTCACTAGCCATAGAGCCAGGAGGAATTGGATTACCTGAGACAGGATCTTTGTTCATACCATCATCTTTAATACCACCCTGCTGCATGAATGCCATTTCCATTTGTTCGTTCATTGCTACACCACCTTTGTTAAAAGGAAAAACATCTGGGTCTGACTTCTTTGCGTTTTTTGCTAAGACCAAATGTCCTACCTGAATTACTTCATCTGCTTCTAGGATTGCTTGTCCAGTTTCTCTGTCATAAAAGAAACCTCTTTTTATTGGGTCATATCCTACTTGTGTCCACTCACTACTATCAAAAACTTCTTTTGACATAGTAAAAAGTTCATCATCAGTACCCTCTACATATTCGCCTGTCATAACTGCAAATGGACTCTTTTCACCACCTTGAGCAACTCTTTGTGCTTTTCTTACACCACTAGAATCAGGCTGTATAAATTTTACATTTTGTATTCTTACAGCAGCTTTATACTTTTCTTTTTTATTGTGTGTAATTGTTGGAATCCATACATCATAATCAGTATAAGCAGGTATATTTAATCTTACGTCAACAATATCTTTTTCTAGTATCTCATGATTTAAACCTATAATAGGGCTTGTTCTTTGTCGGCTGTTAAGAGCACTAACAATTTCTTTATTGGTAGCAGGTTTAGGAACTTTATTTACTTTACGTATTGGTCTTAATTCGTCAGCTAGTTTTCTATATGTATCTCTTACAACATTAGAAATACCAGAAGCAACTCTACCCCCAACACCCTGTTCAAACTTTTGTGCTATGCCTAAACGTTTTGCTTGAGCTTGTAATTCAGGATTTCTACCTTTTAGAGAATCTCTAAATTCTTTAGGTGTCTCATTCTTACTACGCCATGTTTCAATAGCTTCGTCTGTAAGACCTGCTGCCTCTATAGTAGGAACATTTACATCATCAAACTTTTTACTAATAGCTAGGGCTTCTGGGTAACTAATCTTAGAAGATTTCTCTATAATATTCTGTGGAGAAAAAGGACTGTCTACTAACTCTGCCCCATTCTTATATCTAATTTCAGCTTTAATATTTGGAACATCTAACTCTTTTGCTAATGCTGCTCTAGTGTTTCCCTCTACTATATAAGCTTCACCTTTATGGTTTACCTCTATTAGAATAGTTTGATTAGGGTCAAAACCTTCTTTATCTACAGTTTCTTTAAGTCTGTCGTACTGAGGATCTCCTTTTTTTCTAACTTCATCTCTAGCTCCTTTTAAAGAAAAGACAAGATCAGTATCTAAAAAAAGAGGTTTATCTTTATTAGTTCCTAAAAAAGCTGTGGTTGCCCCATCTAGAAGATTTTTTGATTTGTTGGCATATTCTATATTTTCAGAAAGCCAATCCTCTGCAGATTTTCCAACACCTTCAGTTACTGGATTGTCTTCTTTGTACCCAAAATCATCTAGTGTAAAACGTTGTTTTTTCCTGATAGCTCCTGCACCAAATGCTGACATTGCTGTAGGATCTATCTCGTACTGTTTTACTTTATCAGCTAGAGCCTTGATACCTTTGGCTCCGTATTTACCTGCAACACCACCCATAAGAAGTAGACCACCTTCTATTGCAGCACTCTGACCTGCTTCTGTAAACTGACTTTTTATGTAGTCGTAGTCACGTTCCTGTTCAGGTTTCATGTACTCCTGTGCAACGTTTGCTATGTTTACACCTGAGTCGTAGAATGGAACTATAAAAGATGCAGCCTTAGATATATCCTCCTCTAAGTTTCCTGCCTCTCCTACAAACTTGTCAGCTTCCTGCTGTGCTCCTTCAGCAGTGTAACCAAACATTTCCATTTGAGCACTAATCTGGTTTTGGTCCATTCACTTCATCTCTCAAAAGTTTTAATCTACGAAATGCTCTTGCTTCACCTTGTAGTCTAAATAAGTCATCTTGCTTTATCGTTTGTTCCATTTGAATATGAACGTAGTTAAGTCTTCGATCTATTTCTTCGTTAAACGAGTTCCATAAATTGTTGTCGTTTACAAGTGGTTTTAAATTCATGCTTGTGCTTGTCCTACATTACCTGTAAAACCCTGCTCTCCTGGTAGAGGTGCTGTTCCTGTGCCAACCTGTCCTCCTCCAGAACCTTGAGTATCTTGGACCTGTGCTCCTGCAGGAGGTTGCTGTGGAGCACCTTGAGGTGCAGGTGCACCTTGCGCAACTTCAGGAGGTGGATTTTGTGCTTGAAACTTTTTAAGTATTTCAGCTTGAATTGCTGCGTCACTCATTGAGTTTGCTACTTTATCAGGGTCAAGATCCATAGACTTTGCAATCTCTCTGATAATATAATCCATTTTTGCAAATGGTGCAAGTGCAGGATTCTGTACTACACCAAGAAACTGCATAAGCCTTTGGCTACGAACCTCGTTAGCCATTAAACTCTCTGTACCTTCTGCTTTAACCTCTAAGTCACCCTTGATCTCAGGATCAAAGTCAAACTGCATGTTAAAGCTAAAGAATGCTTTACCTAAAGGACCAAGTAGATAGTCATCTACGTTTTTTACGACAGTCCTAATGCTGCCATTGGCAGCAGACATAAGCATAGAAATACCAGAAGCAGTACGGCCCACACCACTAACGCCTGTTTGACCATGTGCGAAAGATGGAAAGCCAGTTGATTCATCTGCTAATACCCTTGCTTTATCGAACATCTGCATGTTCTCGTTAGATACATTGGGGAACTTGGTTCCGAAAATGCTCTGTCCAGGTGCACCCCCCATTCTGCGTAGGACTTTGCCAGGGTACATAGATAAGTCTTGACCTGGAGCCAAGTTTGTTTCATCTATTTCTACTAACAAGTTACCCGATAATGCAGCATTGTCCACCGACATCCTCATCATACCATTCATGAGGGTTTGAGTGTCATCCATATTTTCAGCTATACCCACCCCAAAGAAGCTATAAGGATTTACTTCATATGGTACAGCATAATATGGAAGGATAGCAGGGGTAAAAGGATTCATTACAAGACGTAAAACTTGGTCATTACAAACCCAGATATTAACTGACACTTGATCTTTGTCTTTTAATTCTTTTGGAATTTCTACATCATGATCTTTTAGAATGTCTGTGTCTACATAACCCCAAAACTCAAGGACGTTAAAACGTTCTGCTTTTGTTTCCTGGTCTGCATCCTCCATGACTTGCTCCCACCATTCTTTTGAGTAGGACTCACCAATTTCTACAGCAGTATCAATAGCATTAGAACGAAAGTAAGGTCTGTTCTTAAGTGATCTAATCTGAGAACGAGACATCTTATGTCTTTCAATTACGTACTCTGCTTCATCCATGTTATTAGCATCAGGATCAGGATAAAAATTCCAAATACTTACTGAAGAAGTCTGTGGTATTGTCTTGTACACAGGAGAGTAATTACCATCTTCGTCCCAGTTTGGGTACTCTTTATCAACGGCAAACGGACCTTTCATAACACCAGTGCCAAATAAAGCAGTTTCAAAAGCTGCAGTACGTAGCTGCTTCCTAGCATTTGATTCTTCTAGTTGGTCATGAATTTTCTTTTCCATTTTCTTAGCTGCTACAAGAGCAGGATGGAAAGTAACTTGTGATGGAGTAGAACCTGGTCCTTCTTGTAAAAGATCAATTACAGGCTCTAACTTTTGCTTCATACCTGCAAGACGTTCTTGTAAATCAATAATAGTTTCGCCTGGGAGAAGTTTTTGATCTTCTTCTGAAACCCCTAACTCTTCATTAGCTTTTCTTGCTTGATCATTTGTTTCAAAGTGAACAGACTCTGCAACACCTTCAGGTATAATAGTTGGGTTAATACCAATAGGAAATTTGTTAGAACCAAAAAGAACGTCTACAATTTGACCATAAGCTGCAAGAACTTTAGTCTTAGTAACTTTAATAAATATTCTAGATCTTTCAGTGGAGGTAAACTGAACATCAGGTCCATAGATACCCCTATAGTTTTGATAAGACTTTATCCAACGTTGTTCATCAGAATACCTAGCTTTTTCTGCTGTAGAGTACTTTCCTTTAACAAAACCAACTACTGAACCGACAGATGGATCGTCTAGTTTTTCATTACTTTTTTTATCTTCTACAAATGAGGAATCTGAATCATCTATATATAATTCGTCACCTCCAATAATGTCATCTTCTTCCATAAGTATTCCTTAATATCCGAATGTTGGGTCTGAAGCTTGAAAACCTGTTCGTTGTGATACAGGATCAAAATCAAATATGTTGCTTCTTGGTCTTGTCATTACACCATACCTTAGAGCATCATACAAGTGATCTTCTGAATTTGTGTCTACGTCTTCAGGATTTCTTTTGTCTAAAGGAATAGAGGGAAGCTGAGATATAGTATTAACGCAATTAGAAAATATAACAAGCCTTGGTTCGTCTGTAAACTCATCTACCTGTAGTCTTCTATGAATTTCATTCTTACCTGCTACACGAGATCCTTTTGACCTATCTGCAGGTTTCCATCTACAACCTTTGATAATCATTTGCTCTGCTAAACTAGGACCAGTATCTCCTCGTTTATGCCAAAGAGAAGAGTCAAGCACACCATACTTTATCTTTTCTCCACTTTCTATGTCCAGGATCATGTCAGCCAAATCAGTGGCTATTATCTTAGATACATATAACTCTCTGTACACAATTAGCTGTTCAGATCCTGGGACAACTGCTATCCAGACTACACCAGTGTGAGAACCATACCCATAATCACAAGCTCTAAATCTTGTCCAGTTACTAGGTATATCGTATGGGTCAATAACGTGGATACGTCTGTTAAACTCTGGAAAGGCTGCACCCTCGTTTATATCCCAGTCACCTTGAAGGAGTTGTCTTCTCTGATGTTCTGGTAGGGATAAAAGATTTGCCTCGTACATCCCATCTTCAGATAGATAGGGATTATCAAATAACGTAGCAGGAATAAACTTTCTTTTAAATAAAGGTTCACCCTCTCTTGTGTGTCCTTTAGGCCAACAGATTACTTCACCATTTTCATCAGTAGCCCAAAAAGATTGATCTGGAGTGTTAGGGTCTATAAAGTGTCGTTTTACCCACTGATGCCCTGGTCCTCCTGGGTTACTCGTTGCCCTCATGTAAAGAGGTAGACCACTGGCTTTTGTGCTACGTAACCTTGAACGCATGTATGACCAGGCATAACTTGAAGGCCACTGAGTTAATTCGTCAAACCCTATCCAGTTAAAAGCTTGTCCTTGGTATCTCATAACGTCATCATCTCTGTCGAGGTATGACATCCAGAGAGTTGCACCATTAGGGGCTACCCAAGTCTTATCTCTTTCCATGAACCTTATACCAGGAACAGCCTGTGGATAAAGTTGCTTGCTTACTGATATGAGTTCTCTGAGTTCTTCTGTTGATCTACGTACAAGAAGCATTCGTGCATGTGGATTACTAAAATATCTAACTGGATCAGCAACTAAGCTATAGCTCTTTCCACCCCCTGCTGCTCCTCCATATAGTACTTCTTGTTCTGTCGCAGCTAAAAACCTAGTCTGTGGACCTGGGTTAGGTTGAAATATTACTTCTTGTTTGACCACAGAAGGGACAGCACTCCCCTCTTTCGAGTTTGATGTAGTCCTCATCTGGGTCAAGACTTCTGGTGTTTCTACCACCAACTCTTTTTTCTTCAATCTTCTTCGACTTCCTTGCCGCCTCTTTATATTTTTTGGCATACTGTCGATAGTTTGAAGATGCTCTTCTTCTTTTTTCTTCCATTCTGACACGTTTGTCAAGTCCTACATGAGAAATATACCTACCAGAATTATCTGATAACCACTTAGCTACTTGCCTTAGACTATAATCTTTTAAGAACAACTTAGCTTTTTCTAATAATTCAAGTTCTTCAGGAATTGGTACTAAAAGCATTTCATCTTTTTCGTCTTGTTTGTACCCAAAGGGTACGTGTCTCCCCACCCTTATTAAAGGATACCATTCCCCTTGTTCTCCTCTTAAAGGTATGTGCCAATCAATGTTAGTTGGATGTAATGCCTTTGAAGCTCTTTTACTCATCTTCTTTCGCAGGTAAAATAAATAAAGGCTCTGTAGCTTTTACTTCTACCTTATCTGTTTTAGTAAAACCTGCACGATCTAAAATATCTTTAGCTGCTAACATCTTTTCTTTTACACCTAGATCAGTAGGATCAGCCATAACAGAAAACATAGTGTACGCAGCCTTAGTTGAAGATTGTGCTATAAACTTCTTTGTAAGGTCTGCAATCTCATCTGTCAACACATTAACAATACTTGTTGATGATACAGCATCAGCATAACCTGCTAGTTTCTTAGCCTGAACAGGATCACCCTTTGCTTCCTCAAAAAGGACATCAAGAAACTTTTGTTGTTTTTCTGTAAGTTGTCTAGCCATTCTTCACCATATATGCTACGAGGACAAGAATACCAATTGCTGATACAAGAAGAATACCTGTAATACCCCAGGTTACTATTGCTTCTTGTATTTCTGCTTTACGATACTCTTGATCTCTTTTTTGTTTTCTAATTCTACCCTCAGTGGCTACAAGCTCATCCCAGGCTGATGGCCCCATGCTAAAACTAATCCAGTCTTTTAGCTCCTGACGCATGGATTCTGCTTTTTTCTTCGCAGTGAAAATAGCCAAGGCTTCACTTTCTATCGACTGTCCATTTAGAGCTTTCCACCAGGGAGGGTTCTTATTTTGTTTCTCAGCCTGACCTAAATCAGCCATATGACCTGCCCACTGCGTCAGTTGGGAACTCATATCATTGAGATCCTTTCCCACCTGAAAACCTTTCTTCAAGGCGTTGAAGGCTATAGAAGCCCCTGAAATTATTGTTACTGGGTCCACGAGCCTCCTCCCAAAGTACTCCTACTATCATCAATAAAATTATTTGTTTCTTTCAGATAGATTTACCGTAGAGTATAGCTCTTTCTATATCGTGCCTACCGATACCTAAATCTTTTAGTTCTCTGTCAGTCATTCTGTTAAGTTGTATACGTGCAATCTTACGTCTTGCTGACTCTGTTCTTGCTTCTACTATTCTGTTGAACATTCTTTTAAACATGTAACTACCCTTTTGTTGTGTTAGCCCTAACTAGGCAAGGATAGTTATATGTTAGTAGTTATACTATACTAGTGACAAATTTGCAACCCTGTTATGCTTCTGGCATCCAAGCTTCGTTAATATTAGGAGTAGAAGGATCATCAGCTTTAAGCCTACCCTTCTCATCTCTGGCACGAACTCTTTTCTTTTCAGGTTTATCCTCACTCATAACAAACTCTAAAACTGCAGGGTCTTTAGTATGCCACTCCCCACGAATATACTCAGCTAGAACAGCACCATACTGATCTATTACTTTGTTATCTTCTATTTTCATTTCTTACCCTTTTTAGTCATGCCACCATAAAACATCCCTGTCTTACGCATGTCATTCATGCCACCCTTGGCATAACCTTTTTTCTTTTTAGGCATTCCACCCTTGTTCATGTAACCCATGTTGTTACGAACTTCTTTAGGTAGTTTCTTAAGACCTGTGTTACCTGAGCCAGGAGCTTTCAAGCCACCTGCTGCATAACCCTTTTTCTTCATGTTAGCACCACCCTTAGAGTAGCCCTTCTTTTTCATATTGGCTCCACCCATTGCGTAGCCTTTTTTCTTCATGTTAGCTCCACCTTTAGAGTAACCTTTTTTCTTTATCTTTTTCATTGTTCTTCCTCACTATACAAATTGTTAAAGACTCGTTGCGTATCCCATACATAGTCTACGTCTTCTTTTGAGTTATATATGTGCTGATTAGGTTTAAAGTCTGGAGCACCTTGTCCAGTTTCAAACCAAGCAGGGTGAGTTACTCTCACTCTATTATTGGGCAACGCAACAATGTTACCTGTGTATTCTCCTGCGTCTAACAACTCTAAGACATGAGACTGTTTATGTTGAGCAGGATCGTCTGCTACTTCGTTGTCTGTGTAGTCTACAGTGAAGTAATACTTTGCAGGATAGAACTCACCATCAACCTTTGCTATCCAGGGAGCAGGTGAAGCTCTTTCTAATTTGTATACTGAGTGTGTATGAGACATACAATCCCAGGGTTGTGCTAAGTATGGTGGTAGCTGTGTAGGCCAAGCCTCAAGGGGGGTATCTGCCACGAGTGCTGTAAGAGGCATCCTTGCCCACATTGCACCACCATGTATATTCTCTGAGTCATCAAAGTCTGACTCGCAACCTGTAAATATAACTTGGAAACTCAGGGTTCTATTTGGCATGGTGGTCACACCTATGACCATTGCGTGTAAGAACTCACCCTCGTATTCCTCTAGGTTCTTTGTGTATTCTCTTCGTACCCATGCTTTGAAGTATGGGATGCTGCTAGTAAGAAATGGCATTCTATTTTTTCTTTCTAGCTAGACCTCCCTTACTAGCTCTATATGGTTTAACTTTCTTTGCTACTTTTTTAGGCTGTGCAACAAACTGCTTTCCTTTTTTATTTCCTGCAGCCTTGGCTTTGTTAGTAGCAGCCTTTTCTCCAGGACTTAAAGCTTTCCAAGCCTTGTCGGGCAAGTACCTCTTCTTACCCTTAGAGGGAGATCCATCAGAAGTTCTCCACTTCTGTTTCCCCCAATCCTTCAACGATTTCTGAGGTGCTTTCATTTCTTAACAGCAGTCACATTCTGGGTGACACTTACGATTGATAATTGCACACCACAATCTTTTTAAATATCTTTTCATGATTTATATCCTCCTCCTGCAGCTTTATACTGCTTGGCTAACATCTGAGCTTTACGAGCAGACCACTGACCAGGCTTACCGCCTTTACCTCCTGCTTTTATTCTTTTAAACATATTTTCTCTTTTTGTGGGCTGAGTATAATTACCTGACTCGTTAACTTTACTAGTAGATCCACCTGTAGACATACCAGTGGTCTTCTTCTTTGTCATCCCACCTTTAGAGTGACCTGTGCTGCTTTTTTTAGCTTTGGCTTTTTCACCTGCTTTTACAGCATCGATACGTCTTTTGTAAACTTTTCCAGTTTTACCGTAACGATAGCCCCCTGATACTTTTTCTACTGTAGACATTACACACCCAATCCTACCTTAATTTTTTTACATTCTGGTATTGCTAGATACCCCTGGCTCTGAAAATATCTGGCTACTACTAATGCCTCTTGAATACATGCTTCCTCTGTAACAAACGTTGATTCTGTTTTAGCCATGACCTCGCAAGTTAACGCAGAAGGTCCAGTACAGAGGAGCATAAATGCTATCCACATTAGAAGCTGACTGTAGCCCCTACAGTTACGTCACCAAATTCTAGGTCAGCATCTGTAGATACTTCAGTGTACAAGCTAATGTTTGTGCTTGGAACTGTGTAGTCTGCTGTAAAGTCTAGACCTTGAAAGATATCTCCTTCGTCAAGAGTCAGCATATCAATGTCAGTAGACATAGTTAGGCCAATACCCATAGCAGACAAACCTGCTGATGGTGTCATTTCCCATTCCCAGTCTTCTGAACCAGTTGTGTAATTAATGTCTGTGTCTGCACCAAGAGACAGTGTTTGTCCTGCTACAGAAAAATCTTTGGCATAAGATGTTGTTGCTGCTAGTAAGGAAGCAAAACCTATCCATGCTGTGAATACTACGATTTGTTTTTTGTTCATTATCTTACGATCCTTTTTTCCATTTCTTAGAAGGTGATTTTGTTTTGGAGGGACTCCACTTTACTTTATCAGCCCAGTATGCTGCAGACATTTTACCCTTTGATATGTTCTTTGCGTGGCGAGACTTAAACGCCTCTCTCTGTCCTGCAGTCTGATTGGTTTTTACACCCTTCTGACCAAACTTAATATATTTATATTTACCCCCTTCAGATGCCATAACATGATGTGACTTGCCACTGCTGTCACTTAAACGTTGAGGTTTGTTGACACCTTTTAGGCCAACAGCTTTCATTTTGTTTTTGACTCGTTCAGGTATACTCATGTTTTGTACCTGTCATACTTGGGGTTATCCTTTCGTCCAAACAATCTTAGCACAAAGTTTATAAAACCTCTAGCAATTTCTGTAGGCGTTGGCAAGAGCCAACCTAGAATAAGGAGTAAAATAACCCAGGGTGGTATGTTCGTGTTTATAATATCTAGGTTTTCCACACTACCTGTTTCAACCTCTTTTAGTACTTCTGTTTGAATTACATCTCTACCTGCAGATACTTCTTCACTCTGTTCTACAGACAGGACTGATTGCCTATTCTCTTTTCCTATTTGGGCATTGCTGTTGACTGTAGGTCCACCAGATCCACCAAAGGGAAGTAGGGATGTTAGTCCACACCCAGATAAAAAGAGGAGTAGTATTAACCACTTCATTTGTCTCTCAAGGATTGTTCAATACTATCTAGCTTGTTAAATATTGCTTTGATAGTTTCTCGCATCTCTTTCATCTCTCTGTCGTATGAAACTCTGTTAGCTTCATACTGAGCATTTAAAATTGCTATATCCTTTTCGTTCTTGGTAGCTTTCATAAACAGAAACCAAACTACAAAGACGAGGGGTGCGCCTATCCACTGGATTATAAACTCTATCATTTCCACTACATTAACTCAAAGTGGGGAGCATCGATAAAGGGTCTACGTCCCTGGCTGCGTCTTAGATCAACATATGCCATCATAGCATCTTCTGCACTGCCTGGGTAAGATCTTATACTTCCTTCACTCCAAGCTGCTCCCCATTTTATACTGCAACCAACTTCTTCTGCTGCTTGCTTGAATGCGTCACAAATATCATCGTACAGGTTTAGCTCCCAGGATACGTCTGGTCCTACGTAGGCTACTACATCTACAGCATGGCTGAAGCCATCGTCTTGTAGTAAATGCTTACTAGCCATTGTCTGAGATCTTCCTGCAGCTACGTTAGCCTTTTGCTCATCTAAGGTTCTGACACCCTGTGTCACTCCAAAGTCTACCTCTGTCAGTTGGATGGCTCGTTCAACTACTGCTGTCATATGGGGGTGGACACCCTCTAGTCTATCTAAAGATCTTTGACTTAACCTAAATGCCATGTGCTTACTTTCCTGATTTAATACCTGTACTTAATTTACTGGCAGACTTAAGAAGACCACCCTTAGAATACTGTCTTCCTAAAAGACTCATTTGCCCTTGTCTTTGCATAGGCAATGCTTGCTGCGTCTGCATGGTTTGTGCACCAAATTGCTTTGGGTTTGCTCTACCTCGTGAACCCATAGCTCCCCTCGCAGAACGTCCATACGTAAAACCTCCAGGCATTTTTTGTTGCATTTGCCTACGTTTTTTCATAAAATCTTGTTGTGGTGGTGGTGCTATTCCTTTTGGACCTCTAGGTACTACACTTTTTGGTTTATCTGTTTTTGCAGCTTTAGGCATTCTGGCAATTGGTGTTGCAGACTTTTCAACAATACCTGGTGCAGGTTTTGCTTTTTTGCCTTGGTGCAGATTAAACCTTTTTAGTTGTTGCATTATACTAGAACTTTGTGGTCTTGCTTGAGTACCCACATTACCTACTGCTTTTCGTGCCATTATCGCATATCCTTTTTCATTGCTACTTTGTTGCCCATAGGTTTTCCTGCCATGTAAGCTGTAGCTCCCATGTAGGCTGCTACGATACCTGTTTGAGCAATGTAAAATAACCCAAGCAAGTCTGCTAGGGCTGCTACTCTTGTGTCTGACATTAGGGGTGTAAATAAAACAACTGTG
>Ga0208793_1000316_pt1 | contig 33735 bp, 41 predicted proteins | sample 17_taG_FD_184092 | JGI IMG/M metagenome (GOLD analysis project Ga0208793, IMG submission 184092) | Marine viral communities from the Subarctic Pacific Ocean - 17_ETSP_OMZ_AT15314 metaG (SPAdes) (version 2) | ecosystem: Environmental > Aquatic > Marine > Oceanic | place: Pacific Ocean | collected... | reverse complement strand
CTCCAGTGTCCATCAGTATAGACATCTCACCCTCAAGGAAGAACGATGGGTGGTCTTGCTTGTGTATAAAGCTTACTACCAACGAACCCTTTGGCATGAAGACCTCCCGCGTGTACATCCCATTCTTCAGGTGATGCTTCGTGGGAAAAAGGTCGTCCATCTCTTCTGTGTGATGCCTTACCGACCCCTCTATGCTGAGTACTTGTTCTTTAAATATCGCTATCTTCTCCCATAACAGACCACGATTCTCATTAATGCTTTCTAGGGCTTCCTTTGCAATATCTTTGCGCTTGAATATCCCGCGAACTTTTTTTACAATAGAACTAATAATCATAATCTAAATGCAAAAATAAGCATTACTAGCTTATTGGAGAGTAAAGTTGTAGTACAGTTACTGAAAACAATATAGGTAACGGCGCAGTAAAAGATTGAGTGCTTGTTTGAATTGCTGTTTCTAGCTTTATTATGTGATAAGCCCCGCGCACTTCATCGCCATCTAACAATGGGTAATCTAAATTCGGTGTGTATTTATCACGAAGAAAATTAGACCAATATTGACCCTCAAAAAGTTCAAAATCTGCAGCGGCAAGCTCCGTCGCTTGCTTGCGCTCATTTATGCAATACGGCATAGACCATGACTGATTACTCTCAACGTTTATGCTTAACGGAACCTTTATCTTAATAGGCTCCTTGTTTGCGCAAAACTCAACATACGAATTATACACATTTCCATAAAATCTATTCCAGTTAGGGTTATTAATATAACTAGAGCCGCTATCCGTCCTATATGTATCTTGAGAGTGAATATACATAAGCCCGTTTTTAAAAGACGCTAAATAGTTTCCAGAAGAAACCATGTGTTGTGGGATAAAAGAATATTTACTATTCCATCTTTTCTTCTCATTGTTAAAGGCTATCGTAGTTGGTATTGGTATAACTAAATATTGAGTTCCCGCTTGAATTTCATAATCAACGCCACCTATAGTTTGCACTGGAAAAGCTTCAAATCCATTATCAACACTTTGAAAATAGCTTGCTTTTACAATATTGTAATTACTTCCGTCTTGAGCTTTAATGTAAGTGAATCCAAGATTTGAAATATAGGAAACATACCCTTTTTCTTGGTCTGGATTTGAAAAATAAAACTCAAAATAATTCGGAGCCTGCCCTGCTGCCGATATTACTGAAACCTCGTCAAACGTAATTAGATTAATCACGTATTCAGAATCATTTACGTTATATGCGCCTATTATCTTATTTGCGGCTGAAAAATTCGCTCTTATCGACTGAGCTGTGCTTGATGTAAGGTTACTTTCAAAGTAACTAGACATTTTTATCTCAGCAATATCCATAAGCCCATTTCCGTCACACTTAACAACAGCGCCACTTCCGGTATCCACCCAAAACATAGAAGAACCATAAGCTGCGAAACTCTCTGGATTTTTAGTCCCGTATCTTCCGTTAAAATACTGTGGCTCTGATAGCGGAGAATTAGTTTGACCTATAATACTACCACTTAAATCAGCTGTGTTTATATAATATTTATCAGACATTAACCTAGAAGTCCTATTAGACTGTATGCAGATGATAAAATCACCATAGGAATGTAGCAGTTGAATGTCTCCGTAAGATTGATTTAAGTTATCTACAAAGTTGCTATCGTAAGCCCTAGATACGCCAAAGAAGTTTGTGTTATCTAAGAATGGCTCCGTGTAATCTATCTCTGTTTCGTAGTTTACTTCCGCAAAACTATCATTCACAACATTAGGTCTCCCAATAGAAGATGCGACAGGCCCGTATATGGGCGCTGTATATCTAGCCTCAATACCGCCATATACAGGATATGGCGTGGAAAGGGAGTCAATCCATTGACCGATACCAAACATATAGCAATCACCAGCCTGCGCTACAACAACAGCGTCTTGGACTCCTATCTTTTGGTTCTGAGAGTTAGAAGTTCCGTTATAAGCATTATGAGCTAAGGCTCCGTTTTCATCAAACCCAAGCCTATAAGCATCACCAATCTCGTACCATAGAGATGTATCTGAAATATTTGCTGGACTATAAATCTCATACACATCCCCACTTGCGCCAAACGTTTTCCACCCATCTACGTCAAAGGTAATTGTATTGGTTGCGGAGTCAAACTCTAATACTTGAGAGTAGTCAACCTCGTCTGTACCGCCTATATCCCTATAATATACATCAGGACTCGGCGAGGAACCAGCCTCTTTTATTGGTACGATTATATCACCCTCAGTAAAAGAGTAGTTGTAGTTAACGTTAGAAGTGTCAGCCTCATCATTAAGGTCGTTAACACTTTTCATCGCAACAGTTCTAATGTTTGTCTTACCCGCAGGAGTGCCTGCCGCAGCCCCCACAAACTGAATATAGTTAGATTTACTTTGGTTCCCAGACCAAACAACATGATAATGAGTAGCCCAAGAAGGTGGAGAGTGCCCGATATTTATTTTAAGCCAATTAGAGTCCGTATTAACAGAGTTAGGGTATGGTATATAGAAAAGACAATTTTCGTTTGTGTAAATCGTAGACAACCTCCCCTGAGCGTCTGAGTAAACAATACCAAACTTATGGTAACTGCCTGACTTAAAACCACTTACTGCCATTCCGTTTTCCGTTGTGGATGGGTTTAAGGATACGGTTATATCTAAATTAGAAACATCAAAGTCGTATCCGTTTGTAACGTTTCCAAAGTTTAATCTATTTGAGTTAGATAAGGTTAATGACTTTGCTTTTCGCGGGATGAAGTCATACAATAAATTCGCCTCCAACGTATCAACGGCCACCGATGTGGCACTCTCATAGAAATCGTACTCTATCCAAAAAGGTGCGTCTTGAGCGTCGTAGAAGTTAGTAAGAGTTTGCGTTCCAGAACCCGCACCAGTTAAATTTATTGCTGTACTATTTAATGCGTTTCTAATAGATATTGCTAATGAAACATCGTTACCACTTGGAAGCGTTACATAATACACAGTTCCAGAAGTAAGCCCTGTAATATCTGTTCCTGAAGAGTTGTACTGAACGGGGTCACCAACAGCCAACCTATCAGTTCCTATTGTTATTAGCTCCGTTCCTGTGTCAACTGCACTTATAGCAAAGTCCTCTTGCGACCTTATCGTAGCGTCATCTATTTTAAGGGTTGTGGCGTTATACCAACTACCAGTATTATTAGTTCCATTATCCCTATAGAACACCTCAACAGACTCAACCTCACTTGCCCAACCTGTGTTAGTGGAAGCGTTGTTGTAATTATCCCTTACAGGTATCTTTAATCTTATCTTATTGTTCTCTGCTGTTATCTGCCCAGAAGCTACGTTGTTGGTAGGTAGTGGTACTTTTGAAATCGGAGACATTGCCGAGACTTCCCCGTTTCTGTATCTCCAACGATACCTGAACTGAAACATCTTCCGCCCAACAGTATTACCATCGACATCAGAATCGTTTTGATAAGCAGACTTTACGATGTACTGCGGGGTATTTGCGTACAGATTTGTGTACTCAGGCTCCATTGGTGCATATCTATTAGCCGCACCATAAGCCATAGCCCTATCCACATTAACCATTTTGGGTTCATTAGAGCCGTCAGTCCAAGAAAGGAACGTGTCTCCATCATACTCAAACGTCTCGATACCAGTTATACTTATTGTGGCTGATGGAAAGTTAAGGTAATTATCCAACTTCTTCCAGTACAATTCAGTATAAACAGGGGTTGTGTTTGCCGCAGTGGTTGTTGTATCAGCGCCCTCGGGGTCTACACCTAAGTTTGAATCTTGCAAGCTCACATAGTAACTACCATTATGTTCCACAATATCAAGCATATCATAAGTAGTACCTGACCCCCAAGAACTGCTTTGATAAAGGCTATACCATTGAGAGAATGGCTGATTCCAAGAGTTGTCTTGAAGGATTAGTCTAGCTACATTCTCAAGCGAGTTATATTTTAAAACAACATGATTATCATTACTATTGTGGATGAAGTAATAAACGCTGCTATTTCTAATGTCTTCATGCGCCCCAATTACCGTATTAGTACCAACGGGTAAGGCATAACAAACCTCCCAATTAAGAGCGCCATAATCAACTGAAATATCTATAGCATTTGTCGATGCTAAGGCATCTGATTGCGTTGGGTAAAGCTTAAAAGACGTATTAGAAACAATACTACCAATAAAATAAACTGAGTTTTGGGTAGTGGCGGCTGTTGATGATGTAAATGTTAAAAGCCTAACAGCTAGGCCATCAATCAAGGAAGTCGTGCTTGCTGTTGTAAAAACGTCTGTTGTTGTATTTACGCTAGATGAATTAAATGAAACGTCTACGCCAAGGTATGTCCATATCTCCGTATTTCCAACTTGAGATGTTAAAATTCCAGACGTACCATCTACGACCTTTGAGGTAAGATTAAGCGCATCAGTATAGTCACCATCTGGTAAAAAACGCGGGTCGTCGTCTTTATTCATCCCACCGCTAAATGTTTTTACTTCCTCTGCGGTAGCCATCTTAGAATTTTAGCATTTTGAAGTTCTTGCGGATAATATCTTCCCAATCTGTTCTTCGTTTGCTTGAGTGGTCGGCGATTGCTTTAATCTTAGCGTTACACCAATCCATCTTAGCCTGTTCCTTTGCGCCCATGCTTCCGCTTCTCTTGTACCGCATATCAGCCCAATGGATGTAAGCCTTAATAGCTTCTACGTTGATTTCGTTTACTCTGTATTTACCATCTATTTTATCGGGGTTGCCAATGAAGAATACGTACACAGGGTTCTTAGTGCTGAAGTTTCTGTTGAACTCTACTCTGTTCTGTGCTTGGTTTATTGAGTACGTTCCGTTTTGTCTGCCCGAGAGCCCGTACATCCTACCTATAAACTCTCCGTGAAGGTTAGTGGTAGTTGTCGTGTAGAAGCCCACTCCGATGCCTGTAACGGCATTACTATCTTCGTTATCACTAACAACATCATCTCCGTTCGAGTCGGTTCCTACAGGCGCTTGGTCGAAGCTGTGAGTAAGAGGGTAGAAGGTGTTGTTCTTTAGTATAGCAAAACCTAGTGTCTTTACACAGTTACTTGGAAGGTCTGCGGTGAGTGCGCTAGAAACTGAAAGTTCACACTTCTGTACTTGCGAGGAAACGTCACGCTCCAATATCTTTAATCCTTGGATAGCCATGTTTAGGTATCGGCTGAACCCGTGAAGAGACTCAAACCCACGCTCAATCATGTAGTCTTTTACTACTTGCTCTAAACTTTTATTTGCGCTGAGTGCCATCTTAGTTGTCTATTCCGTCGTTAATTAAATCTTCTGGTATTTGCTTCTCAGGGGCAAGCATCTCTAACGCCCCTCTTACAACTTCCCTTTCGTAGCTTGGTGGAATCGGAAAGAATCCTCGCGAAGGAATATCAAAACCGCTTTTAACCATCACCACATATAGCCCTGTTCCCTCCGTCACATCTCCATGAAAGATTAACTTATCCGCGTGAAGAGCAAAAGCAGGGTTGCCTTCGTTATCCCGAGCCTCACTTTCCTTGAACATTGCTGTGAAGTTTATTCCAACAGGAAGGTACTGAGTGGACATATCCTCTTTTCCGTACACAGCGTAGACGCCCATGTTCTTTGGGAGGTCTAAAGGTGTTGAGGTAAGCTGAATAAAGTAATTTCCGTCATCACCTTTTTGAATCGTGTACTCGTCAGGAGAAGAAACAAAACCACCGAAAAGGTCTAACTCATCTTGGTAAGCTGCCGCAGTAAGAAAGGTGTAAGCAATGTTATCCCTCACTTGCGATACCGCCAACTCACACTCACGAATGTCTATCTTTGCATCCGTAGTGACGCGAGGCGTTAGTATTTTCTGTACTTGTTCTGCTAAAAGCCTTTTCGTTGACATTCCTTTTATCCGTTGCTGGTGTTTTTACTTGCTTCTGAGGCTTGAACAACCTCTGCGTCTCTAAGGTATATTCCTAGATAAACACAAATTCTGTACACCAAATCATCTGTTGCAAAGTCGGGTACTAAAAAGTCTGTGCTGTCTCCGCTGAGAATATCAGGGAAGTTTGCTAGGTAATGCGTTTCTCCTGTGGGAGTTGATGTAAGACCTATCCTTACCCCGCCAATGGCGTCCGTGTAATTAGAGGCTAAAGCTATAACTGAAGAACTTACTCTTATAATGTAAACTTGTTGGTTCTCGTTTAACCCGCCAACAGTAGTGTTGTCATTAGATGTGTAGAAAGCTACATCCCCCGTCTTAAAGGGGTGTCCTGCTAATGTTATTTGATTACCGCCTGTATCTACGTCGTTACTCGCAAAGGATGTTCCCATGTTATCGTTTACCACCGCTCCTCCTGTTCCCGCAAAGACCTTTCGGCTACTTGATACCGTATAGTTCCAATAAGGTACAGGCGTTCTGCGTAAGTAGCTAAACTCTACGTTATTAAGACCAACAGGAAGAACTCGAAACTTGTCATCGTAATAAATGATAACAGGATGCTCTGAGTCAATAGGTGTAAGCTCGGACTGAAGAAGTTCTGCAAGTTCGTTATCACCAACACCCGTAACAGGAACCACTGCACCGTTCTGAGCGAAAGGAAGTTGAACCCTACTAGCGTGCCAATAGTCATAAGGGTATCTAGCATATCCCGCACCATCTAAAGAGATGAGGCTTGGAGTCTTTCTAAAAGCTGAGATGTCGTCCCAATTCTTTTGTCCACTATCATACTTTAAGTAGGCATCGTTCTTCCAATCGCTTTCCGCCAACCTTGCGTATCGGTTGAAAGTCGTGGAGTCTAAATATCCTCCTTTTTGTGACTTGTTTGCGATTTTGAAGACCTGTTGATAGACCTCGTTTATGTTAGCAAATATAGACATCTAAGATTAAGGCTTGTTGATGTACACGGTTACTGTGGCGGAAATTAATGAAGCTCCAAACGTGATAACCCCTGTGCTTGAGTTTAACGTGTTGGTTGTTGCTGCAGCGCCATCAGAAAATTCTGAGTCGATGAAAACAAATATATCTTCAGTGCTATAGCCTACTAATGCTGCGTTTGAGTTAGCGTCTAGCGGAGTATACGTTGTCCCAGTTATAGTGTCTACATACTTTCTGGTAATCTCGCTTGTAGTCCCAATTCCAAATACTTGCGTAGAAGCGGTTGTTGGTGAGCAGCCAGTTAGCCTTTGAATCTCAAGAGCATAAGTATTAACATCTGTTGAGTAATCTGAGTTGAGTGCTGCCTCTAGCATTTGGTAGTTAGAAGAAGCCAATTCAAAGTCAGCCTTTAATCGGTCATAACCCCCGCGATTAGTAGTTCTTTTTGCCTCCATCCTATCAAACAAGGACTTCATGCAAGGGTAGTAGTCGGAGATAGAGTTCGTTCCATCTACAGTGTACGCCTCTGTTCCTGTTACTACATCAGTAAGAGTCCAACGGATTGTGTTGGCTGTTGTATCGTCTGAGTAGAAAGCGTTAGAGAACTGCCATGTATTTGTTGCTGTTCCTACTACTTGACAAGCACCTGTGTAGAATACGTTGGTGTTTAGTGTCGCTGCTGCTCCCGTTGTATTCCCGCCGATTGATGGTGGGTTATACAAAATGTGAGAGTAAGTAGTCGTTGGGGTAACACCGCCGACAGAAAAAGAGTTTTCAATAATAGACTTGAAAAAGATTGGAGTTATAACGCTGTGCGAGATATCAAATGATAACGTCGGGCGTGAGTAGTCAAGATTAACATACTGAACTCTATCGTACTGAGTACTCGTAGAACCCGAATCAAACATCGTAAGGGTAACAAGGTAAGAGCCTGTTACGGGTGTACCATCTGAGTTAGTAGGTAGGTTGATTGTGATGCTAGAGTTCTTAGAAACAAATACTTGCGTCCCAACAAGAGAACCTGATACATCTACAGCAATTGCAGATATTGCGTTATCGTAAGTTGTTGCTAACCCGAATCTATCAGCGTCTACTTTGATTATAAAGTAGTTAGCTCTATCTGTTAACCCCGTGATATCTGTTCCCGCAAGACTATCATAAGCCACGGGTTGTCCAGTCTCATACCCATGCGCCGTAATGGTGAAGATGTTTGTTGTGGCGTTAAAAGAGGCGATAGTTTGTGCTGCCGCTGTGATGTCTGGGGAGCCCGTAGACGTATTATTATACGCTGTGCTACCATTAGGGTCAACGACCTTAATTAAGCCCCGCATATCAGAGATGGGGTCTATATTAGATAGGTTCGTTCCCGTGTAATCAGAAGCGTCCGATACTGAAAGGGTCTTAGAGTTCCAATCAAAGGACGTTATGAAATTAATTTCGTTGGTTGTAGTTGCCATTTTTCGTGTGCGAATTTCTTAGTATTGCAAAGATACAAACACTCACCCTGAAATAGTGTAAGGCAACAAAAAGCCCCGCTAGTCTCCTAACAGGGCTTAAAGTAAAAAAATGATTAACAATGACTGATGTCAAATATAAGGAAACTTTAGCTAACCACAATAAGTTTTCTCAACTTATCTTGCAAGTCTCCATCTACCTCTACCAAATCTAAAAGGTCTTTCTTAGAGAGACGACAAACCTTTTCTCCGTCTACGAAGTATCCTACGCCTCCCTTTTTATTCTTAGGGGCGCGAGTCTCAATTACCTCTTGGTTAAGAGCAAACTCCACCAAAGTACCAATGCTCATATCATCTGCGATGTCAGCACCCATGTCTTGAATAGAATCTCTAGCCTCTTCAATAGTCATATTAGGAGATTCCTCCTCCATCATTCCTACCATAGCTTGATAAGACTTGAAGTATTGCTCATCATGGTCTACGTTAGCTGCAAAGTGTTCCACAGGGGATGCGCCAGCAGGAGCGGTAGCGATAATGTTTCCGTTGCTTCTCCAATTAATAGAGTTGCGTGTTTGGTCATACGTAATAACACCTTTCTGTAGTGCTTTGCGTACTTGTACTTGCTTTTCTGTTGCGGGGTCTTGCCATCCATTAAGGAAACCTTCTGGGTCTTCCTCCGCAAATTTCAATAAATCCCACTGAACAGACTTGAACGGACGACGATGACCTCCTAGTTGAGAGTCTTCGTTTGTCTTAATCCCTAGCGCCATAGCGTAGTTAATGATATCGTTCTCGCTTCCGCTATAAACAAGTTGTTTTGCTTTTGTTTCGAGCATATCCCGAGCCATTTCCTCTTCTGCCGTCTTAGCAGGGTTAACCTCGTAAAAGGATTGAGTGGCGTTAGGACGCTTCATATATTCTCTTAAGTAATCTCTAAGAGCTTTCTCTTCAGGTCTTGTCCACATGATACCGCCATTAAAAACGATTTTCTTTAAGTTTGATAATCTCTTATCAATCTCATCATTAGACATTTCCCAATTTTCTGTGTAGATACCAAAGCGAGAGGAAAGAATAGGGTCGTAAGCGATTTGCTTGTAGACGCCATCTTTTACGATAGTCGCATATGCTTTGATTCCGAGTTGAGTTGTGTTTACGTTGCCTTTAGCCCCGTATTTTCCCCCGAGAGTAGTGGAGGTCCTGTTAGGTCTTTCTTTGACTACAAAGATAGCACCCTTGTTTAATTCTGCTGTTTGCATTATTGATTTGTATTAAAATTTAAATATGTAATCTTATGTTATCGAAGGTTGCGCAGGGATGAACAAGTCGCCATCCCCACACGTTGCCTTCAATATAATTCTAGGTATAGAACTGCCCGAATCGGTGTCCAGCGAATCCTTCAAAGCCTTTTTGTGAAAGCATATGAATGGTCATCGCATCTTCGTCATCAGTAGGAGTATCCAAAATAGCTGCTCCAGTTGCCCACTCCTTATAACCGTTAACCGCGTCTTCACGTTCTAGGTAGTTAATTCGTAGAGAAGGAACAGATTCAGTTTGTCCTCTGAGTCCGTCTTTAGGTGCGTTCACGTTGTCGGCTGGAATTACAAGACCTTGAATGTCATACTGTAATCCTGTTGCGTTCAACAAGTTCGGCTGAGTATAAGCCTCAAGTACATTCTTGTGGTAAGTTACGTTACCATAAGTGAATGACTTAAAGTTAAGGTTAGCCGCCTTGTCCTCACTGATGTTAGCGTACATAATACCACCAGAGGTCAAACCGCTTGAAGTACGAAGTAAATCATCAATGGATACAGACAAACCGTGTCCAACCCACAAGTAGTTTTCCTTAGCACCTTGGTACTTCCAAAGAGCCTTAGACATATCAGCGATGTCTCCCAAGTCGATGGCACTAGCGTAATCTTCACGCTGACCATTAGACTCTACAAATGGAGTCAAACCTTCTGTTGTGGTAGTTGTACCTTGACCAGCTACAGCGGCAAGAGTAGTGTTTGTGGCTTTCTCACCAACAAGCATTGTTACCTCACAGTCAGTTTGGTGGTTGTCTACAGTATCTCGGATACCTTCCAAGTACCATGCATAACCATTTCCACTTTCACCAAGATTCTCTAACCAAGTACATGAAGCCGAAGCTGAACCAGTTACTTTGAAAGCGTCTCGGAAAGACTGAAGGTTGTTCTCATATCCACTGATGCGAGAAGCGCGAGGTGCAGCAGCAGAGCTACCTTCTGGGAAGGCTGTTCCAATACGTACAATCTCTGTTGATGTTCCTACCGCTGGAATTGTATCACCAGAAAGAAGTGGGAAGATGGTAAACTGCGCTGCAGAAACAGCAGTAACAAGAACCTGTACAGGACTTGCGCCGTTTGGAACTACAAGAATATCACCTACCGCAGGAACGTAAGCTGCGCTTGTAGAAGACTCGAAGTATTCAGGAGCAGCAGAGTTAGAGATGTTCTGAACGTATCCAGAAGCAGCGCTAATATTTACTGAAGCACCCGCTGTAGAACCAGCAGCTACGGAAGCTGAAGGTTTTACGATTTCACGAATCCAATCTTTCTCTACGTGAGAGTACCAAGGGTTGTCTACACCATTCATAGCACCCATGCTTGATACAAAGGTTGTCAACAGACCGCGGAAACCACGAACTAAGTTCGGGTCAACAATAGGCTTCTCCAAGTTCAAGTTTGTAATAGAGCTTGAAATAGCCTGAGAGTTGACGTAGTTTCTATTGGTAGTCGTACGAACGGCTGAAGGGGTTACATTATATCCCATGTCGTTTGTTGTTTATTTATTCTACGTTAATAATTGACAGAATGAAACCCTTAGTATCCTCCCGCGATTTTCCTCATCAATGGGAGTTTTTGATAACTTGTGTTCCAATCTGCCTCATAATGTCAATAGTCTCTTTCGACTCTGAGCTTTGTGCGTTCGGAGCTTTCTGATTCTTTTGAGCATCAATAATCTCAGTTTGACTCTTTGCAATCGCTTGTTCAACAATTACATTGAGTGCTTTTTCCCTAAACTCTTTCGATGCCCACGCTAAATCTGTTGTGATATCATCGCTAAGAGGGTCGTTGGGATTTTCGGATAAGTATTTGTTCCAGTGGTCGTTCATGTTCGTCATAGTCTTGAGAACATTAGAACGAGTTGAATCATCTACCTCAACCTCAAAATGACCTACGCCTTCTACTTCAACTCCTAGCTTTTCAAATGACTTTACCTTTTTATCAGCATAGTTATTATAAGCTTGGACTGCTGCCGCTTGTTGTGCTTCTCGCTGTTCACGCTGCTCTTGTGTTTCTTTAGAGCTTGGAAGTCCGAATTTATCCTGACGTTCCTTTAACGCAGCAATAGCACCATTCGCATCCCGAGTCAATCTCCGTTTTGCTCTCTCTACTTTGGCGTTCCATTTTTCTTTTGCTGATTCGTACTCCGCATCTGTGTCGAAGTCATCTTCAGTTTTTTTGAACGACTCATAGAGTTCAGGATATGACTCTTCGAGGTGGTCTTGAACATCCAAACTATTATAGTCTGGACGCTTTATCTTTAGTTCTTTTTGGATTAGTTCTTGAGCTTGCTTTGGGTCTTTAGGGTCGAATGCTGAATAATCAACAGTTTTCTCCGCCCAAAAGTCAGGGTTCTCAACATCTACTCCTTCAGAACGTAACTGCTTAATTCTTGAAATGAACTCATCTTCCTCTTGGGACTTAACGTATCCGTTTTGCTCCGCGAGTTTTGCGTATTGCTCATTCCAATCAGCAGTGGTTTCTGTTGGTTGCTTTGTTTCTTCTGCTGATTTCTCAGGAGAATCTAACACAGCATCCGTTTCACTTTTCAAAGAACTTTTCTCTTCGGTGGCAGAAGACTCTGCTACCTTTTCTTTTGTTTCTTCTGATTTAGCTTCCGTTGTTTCTTCGGAAATAGCCCCGCTTTTTTCAGCTACGGCTTTACCAATATCTTCTAAACCTATTTGACCTTCTTCCATAGTAATTGAATTAAAATTGACTTATGTGACTAAAATTTATTAGTTTTGCAAAAATACGCATTGCTTATCGTACTGAATGTAAACCTATTCCCTACATGGACTTTATAGACGAAGAATCTAAACACTTTCAAACCTCTTGGAATCAAACAACTAAACGACTTAAAAACGGGATGCGTAATCTCAGGAAATCACGAGAGCTAACACAGCTAGAAATGGCTGACCTACTAGGAATCACAAGGCAGACGTTAGCCTCAGTAGAAACAGGGAAGCAACCTCCCTCAGTTTACCTTCTTTTTAGAATAGCATATTTATATAAGATGAGCCTTACCGAGTTTCTTACTCATTGCTCACGTTTAGAACTTTAATAACGAGGGTAAATATCTTAGGTTTTCGCCCTTACAATAGCGTTATCTGATGGTTGAGGTATTACTCTAGGCATTACGTCACGACCTTTTACCTGCGCCCTGTCTGTAGGTTTATTAGGTCTTCCGTCATCTGACTTATTATCCATATCAGCAGCTGTCTCAATCAACTCAGAATCTTTTTCAGCCTTGAGTTCAATCTTAGCCATATCCTCAATGTGGTCAAGTTGTGACTCTCCTTGTTTCAACTGATACTCTAGTTGAACATTCTGAGCCTTTAGCTGATATTCTAGTTGAAGTGTCTTACGCCTTTCTTCCTCTGCGATTGCCGCAGCTTGTGCTTGTGCTTGTGCGTTAGCTTGACCTCTTTCGATTGCGAATTGTTGCTGTTGTTGTGCGTACTTCTCTACTGCTCTTTCTAAGTATTTCTCTGCAGCTTTAATAGACGTGTCTGCTACTCTTCGTGCGCGAGTTGCAATACTAATATCTATTTGACTACCCTGAATCGCCCGTTCTAAGTTTCGCTCGAAGTAAGCCTTCTCATCGTCATTAGGCTTGTACTTAATGGTAATACCAAGTTCAGCGTAGTTGTACCCCGCCATCTCTTTCAAAGAGAAAGCCCTTTCAAACCCAATAGCCATGTCGTAACCCTCTGACTTCTTATGAAACTCAAGGGCATCCTGAATGAACAACCCAGTAACTTGAGCGGCACGAGAAATTACGTTTGTGTAAGCATCGGTAAGGTGACGGATGGCATTGTTGTGCATATCAACACGCATCTTCTCTACACCAACAAGAGCGTTCTTATCCATAGAGGTTCCGTCAACCGTAGGGTTAAAACCGCTTATTTGATAAAGTCTTTCTTGAGCGTTTCGGTACATCTCAATCATCATCATAGTAGATGCTGGAAGTCCGTTGTCTAGCTGTTCGATTGGCTTTTGGTTCACAAACCCACCATGCTCTCTTTGGGATGCGTAGAAGTACGTACCGAGTTGGTTGTACATCTCCAAGGCATCTCCTAAGTCCATTTCTTCTCCCGCAGCTCCTGAGACAGATTTAAGGTTAGCCATAGACCAAACATCAACAGCAACCCCTGTGGGGCGCGTGAGTCCTACCATCTGTTGTAGCTTTAGGTCTATAAGCATCATAAACTCCGCTAGGGGAATCATTTGTTCTACTTTAGACTTCACCTTAGAGTCTAGCATATCCACCGCGTAAGCAACGTAAGGACATACTACTTTAGTGCTATAGATTCCGTCTTTTCTCGGGCGAACCATATTCTCCATCAAACCATAGTTGAAGATATGCTCTGAGTCAACAATCCAATACCCTTGGTAGATTACCTCTAAGCCTACACTCTTAAGTTGCTTCTTAGTTGTGTTGGGTGGTAACTCGTAATTGTCATCTACTTTTCTCGGGCGGAAAATTCCACCTTTGTTATTCTTTTTTATAAGATACCTTTGGTCGTCTACTGTCTTGAACATAAAGTCCATAACAGGAATCTTAAAGTCTTGAACATCGTCAAACCCAAAACCGCCTTGTTGCCCGTAGTACGCGCCATACCCCCAAATTCTGTTTCCGTAATCTGGTCCTGCGTATCTTTTTGCAATATCAAATATCTCTTTGTCTGTGAACTTGTTAGCTGATGACATCTGAAGCTCTGCTATAGACATCTCTATCACCTCGCCGAAGTAAGACCAATCGCTAAAGTCTTTATTCTTGCAGTTACTATGGATGACGTTCTTCCAATCCACCCAACGTAAGAATGGGTCTCGGTTATGGTCAAAGCCGACTCTTAAGCCTAGCCTACCAATGGTAATAGCGTCTTCTGCGATGTTGCTTTTCTTCTCTTCAATGTTGTTGTTGTTAAACACGAAGTTGATACCCGTCTCTACAAACTCCTCAAACTCTGTCTTGTAGTTTAACTCAAAGTCTAATTCTACATCTTCAAAGGTATCTGGGATAGAGTCTTCCTCCATTGGGTTGACAGCATCAATCCCGAGGTCCTGTAGTTCTTTCTTGTATTTCTTTGCAGCGACCTTGAACTTCTTTTTGTTCATCTCCTCGTCAAGCTTACCCTTAGATGTTTTGTCAAGGCTTTCAGCCACCACATCATAGTTACGACCAGTTACGCTGTTGATGAAAGATTTGGAAAGGTTTGGTATTGGGTTGGAAACGTTGAAGTTAAAAGGAGCGTATGATGTACCGCCGCCTGTATTAACAAGGTCTTTAAGGTTAGATATGCTTTGAGTCCCGCGAACCCACTCCCGAGCCTCCACGATTCTTTTGCGCGTGGAAGCATAAGAACTCCACCCATCACTTCTAGCTCTTGACCACATGGCAGAAGCCATCGCCTTACCGTAGTCTTCTTTGGCTTTTTCTGATGGTTTAGCTAATGGATTTGGAAAAGCTCCTAACTTCTTTTTTGAATTGTCGTTTTTACCTTTGGGCATTAATACACGATTTGTGCAAAAATACGTAGAACTAAGGTGTTATGATGTAATGTTGACTACCTTGGGATACTTGACATTATCCCTTTGTTGTTCTTAATGGATGTGTTTGCTTTTCTAGCCCTAGATGTATGACCATGCTCACATCTGTACTCATCGTAAGAATTGGCTGTTGTATGGTACTCTCCAACTAGCTTTAAGTCGGTGCTACCACAAGTAGGGCATATCATACCTTCTTCGTGCGAGAACAGACCGATATTTGGATGGGGTTTCACATATCCCCTGATTTCCATATAAACATCTTCTAAAAGAAGAACGTCTTGATTACAATAGGCAACCATTATATCTAAAGACTCATCAGCTTTCTTTGCTGCCTTCTTGGACTTGTAATGCTTTACTTCAGTGCATTGCATAATATCCATCCAAAGACCTTTAGGTGTATCCATCTTCCTTCCAACCCCGAGGTATTCCCCGAGAGCATCTAGCCTGTTAGACGGGAACGAAAATGATTTTCTAGCGTGTTGTAATGTATCTATTTGAAGGTAAGAGGATGGCGGTTGAAGTCCGTTCATCATAAACCTTGTTTGCGCTCTTTTTTTATCGAACTTATTCAGGTTATGCGCGATTACCACATCTGCCTCTTCGAGCATACCCCAAAGGGTTTGAATAATTCTTTTATCGTTTCCTTCCCGAAGTTCTTTAACCGTAAGCCTAGAACTGAATATCTCATCTTCAAACAACCACTTAGCACTCCAAGAAAGAAGAAACCAATTTTCAATTACAAAACTTGTCTGAATGTTCTGCTCCCAAAGCCCCCAAAAGTAACCTTTGTTTGGCGCTGTCTCAAGGTCAAAAATAAGAACCTTAGCTGGGGATTGTTTACGTTTTAACTTTTTTCTGTGCCTAGCGATGTATGTTCTCAGCAAGTCTACTGAATCTCCGTTACTTTTTCTTTTCAAGCCCAACAACTTCTCAGCCAACTTCTGATTATTAATGTCTGGGTTTTTGTTTAACGCTTTTCCTATTTGGGAATCGTACTTAGACCACTGAGCCATAATTAAAACTTACTTGTCAAATATCAAGAAATCTGTCTTGAGCAGTGTAATTGCATTTGTAGATGCGTTTCTTAAGCATCTGTCTAATACTTTTGCAGGGTCTATGATTCCTCGCGCAATTAAGTCTACTTTTGTTTCGTATTCCTTTGCATCAAAACCATACCCGTATTCTTGCTGTTCCGTTTGCTTCGGCGGGAATAACCTATCTAAAAAGGTTTCCTCATGCACCTGCCCTGCGTTCTTAAGAATAGTGTTCTCAGGTTCAATGCAAGCCTCTAGTACTAAGTTATACCCTTTAATGAAGTCGGGGTTATAGCCACTTGCGTTAAACGCTTTCTTCTCGTTTAGGGCAATATGTCTGAACGTACTTCCTCCTCCTGCTACATATCCTTCTTCAGCCGCAGACTGAGTAGCCAACACAGCATCTTCTACCCTGTCGTATCTTTCTTTCATGTCTGAGGTTGTTTTTCCCCCTACGATGATTCTAGCCACACCACCCTCAAGCATTGAGATACGGCTTTTCAACCACTTCTTATTCTTTGCTTGCTTAAGGTTTTCTTCCAGTTCCTCTTTTCTTTGTGCGATTTGTTCCTCTGTTCCGAAACCACCTACAATCTTAGTATCGTTCTTAGACACGATAACTTTAGAAGCACCCCCGCTTAGGTTTGGCTCAATCTCGCTGAACTTACGACCTTGGGCTTTGGTAATGTACTCTACCCCAGTAACAGCAGAAATGTCTCGCATGAGGTCATCTCTTGTGCTTCCCATTGATGGTGGCTTAACAATACAAACATCTAACGCTCCGCGCTCCCTGTTCACGATAACTGTTTCTAGTGCTTCGTTTTGAATGTCTGCGATTAAAAGAAGAGGTCTTTTAGCTTGCATAGCCTTACCTAAGACGTTGGTAATTTCGTTTACCGTGTTTACCTCTCCCGAGAATAGCACGATGATAGGATTCTCAAGAACGCACTCTCCTTTGTAAGTATTTATAAAGTGGTGAGTTATGTACCCGCTAGAGATAGCCATACCCTTTACTACGTCGAACGTAGTTTCAAACTCTGTTCCTTCCTCGATGCTAACTGCGCCGTTTAGACCTATTTGACCGAACACCTCTCCAATGAGACCCCCTAACTCTGCATCATTATTTGCGGAAATAGTAGCAATCTTAGTGGCAAGTTCTTGGGAGTCTACAGGTTTAGCAAGTTCTTTTACTTTTTCTGTTACTGCTATTACAGCCTGTTGTATTCCGTTACAATAGTCTACGTGATTTACACCTTCGTTAATAGCTTTAACACCTTCGTTCATCATGTACCTTGCTAGGATGGTACTACCGCTCGTCCCGTCTCCTACCTCTTCAACAGTCTTCTCTGCGACCTCCTTAATCATGCGTATCCCCGCCTCTGTTCTAGGCTCGTCGCTTGTTACTGCCTTAGCTACCGTAACACCATCTTTGGTTGTTATAGCCTTTCCTCTGACTATCTTGTACCCACCTTGTCCGTCAGGAACGGTTTGGTCTTTAGTGCTGATAGTTACTAGCTTACCTTGTGCGCCTAGAGTTGATGCAACTGGGTCAGCCACCATGTTAACACCAATAAGCATTGTTTCCTTTGCGTTCTTATCCACTTCTCTACTCATTCCTGTTATGCTTTTCTTTAAATTTTAAATAATAATCCCAATCTAATTCTCTAAGACGTCCAAGGTTCTCTCGGTAGTCTAACATCTCTGACGCCTTTGGAGAATTTACCTCCCATTTTAAATGGCACGGGATACAATGAAAGGTGAGATTCTCTTCATTTGCCGCAAGGTCTGCTCGAACACTCTCGGGAATGAGGTGAGAGTGATGTATTGGACCTGCCGTCCATGAAGACTCACCACACCCCTTGCATTTTCCATCCCACTTCTTGTCGATTTCTTCATAAGTCTTGTGTTTCGCCCGTTCCCTTTTTGCCCTTGCTTGGGATACCTTTTTTAACCCTGTCCTCTTCAGATTGCTTTGGCATTTCAACCTTGTCTTTCTCTTCAGTGGAGTTCGTTTCATCCCAATACAAAAAGTTATAGTTGCTCATAGTGCTTACCTTTCCATTGACTGTAAATAGGAAGTTTGTAGATTCCTCTTTCGTGTAGTTCGTCTAGCTTTTTAAATACTTTGCTGTTGCGCTGTATGCGCCCTTTTATCTCCCGCCAAAGTTTGTAAAGAAAAGGTTCTAGCCTAATAACCGAATCTATTCTTTCAAAGTAATTTTGGTAGGTATCGCAAGAATTAAGGTTCACGCTTATCATCCCATCGTAGAGATTTTGGTGGTTTTCTTGTAGGTTTTCTAGTGGTTGGTTTAGAGTCACTGTGTCTAGGGTTCTTGCTCCTATGGTTGCAAATGTAGAGATAATTCCCGATATAGCACGTTCTTTTTCTGTTCCGTGCGTTAGATAAGAATCGCTAATACTTATTAACCACCTAAGGGATAGTTCTTTAAGTTCAACCACCTCTACTAATTGTTGAAACTCCTTGAAGTCTTGGAAGCCCCGCCGCAAGTTCTTAGACATCACTTCCACCCTAGTTTTTATATCTGGGTTGGATGGCATCTGCACTTGTTTATACCTTGGGGGTCTTTGCACTACCTTTTAAAGTTTATCATCCGTCCGTTATAAGGCTGTGTAGTCCTCCAAATACTTCCGTTGGACATCTCAGGGTCGTGGTTCCTTATCTCCTCCCACAGCTTCATAAATGGGCTTAAGGACTCTAATCTACTTAGTACATCCTTCCATATTATTGTAACTAGGTCGTTTTCCAATTCATCTACTAACTTATGTATTCTCCAAGTTTGGTTGGTGAAGGTGTTTCCGAATCTTAGTCCGTAGGTTTCTGCTTTTCCGTAGAGCTGTTGGACTCCTATCTTTAGAATCACTTCTTTTTGCGGGAAATTCTCCGCTTTCATTAAAGTATCGCAAAGCCTAATCTTATTGAATAAAGTAGTTATAACCTGAGCTACTGCTCGAGTTGCTAAGTCTGGGTCGTTATCAGCTATCGAATCATTCAAACTGATAAGCTCACGAAAGGATAAGTGCTTTATACCTTTCTTACTGACGTAATCAATAAGTTCTCGGTAGCTTATGTTACGCTGCCGAAGGGCTATCAACTTCTTCCAAAATACTTTATCGTTTGGGTTCACTTAGTTACGATTGCGGTTAAAGCAATATCTCCGCCACTTCTTCTACCACTCATTCCTCCGCGAGGTCTGTGTTTTTCTGGAAAGTACTTTTTAACCCCCTCCATGTTATGCTCTATCTTATCTTGCCACCACTCTATTGAACGCTGTGTTATGTGGGCATTTCTTCCATCCGCAAGTATTTCTCCTGCTGCGCCACAAGCAATATGAACATAAGCAACGTTAGACAACTCGCTAATATCTGAAAGAACAGCATCAACAAACTCTTCCTCTACGTGTTCCATGACATCAGTGCAAACCACTAAGTCGCTTTTCCTTTTTTTCTTTTTCCCCTTTATCGCTGGGTCGTAGTCAAGCCAATCAATTTCTGTTAACTTATCTTTTACCCTATCACCCAAAGTTCCCTTACCGCAACCATAATCAAGAACAGACTTAGAACTTGTGGAGTGAATTAAGTCCAACACCTTTTTTAAGTGAACCACACCGCTAGTTCCCCAACCTTCTTTTTCTTTGTGATGTTCTGTAAGAAGTTTCTTGTAATCTTTACTTATTGTATTCATTTTCCGTAGAATGTTTCATCCATTAAACAAGGGGTGTGTTTTAGTTTCTTTTGTATTGTTGGACTTTGTTCTTCTGTTCGTGTTAGTACTTCATCCCATAAGTCGTGGAGATTCTTTGGGAGTTCGCGGCGAACCCTGTACAACAGATTACCCATTGTATCATCGTGAGAAGAAAGGTTCATAACCCCATCGTAAAGTTCTCCTCCGTTACCTGAGTCTGCTATCTTAAAACAAGTTGAGAACATACTGATTATAAGCCCTCCTAATCTTTCTTCTTTTGTGCCGTGGTCAGCGTAAGAGTCTGCCGTAGACTTCAACCATCTAAGGCTTATCTTAGAAAGGTCTGATTCGTTGATGGTTTCTTTGAACCTTAACCAATCTTCCTTTCCTTGTCGCAAACTTTTAATCCTTTGGCTTATTAGCATTTTGAAGTTCGTGTATCTGAGTAGCTAACATTTTATCTGCTTGGTTTAGAACTTGCTCGTAGTAATCACAAAGCATATCTAACTCTTCCACTTGCTCTTCTGACAGCCTTTTCTCAATGTCTTTGATGAGGTGCTTTACCTTCTTGCGGATTAAGTTAACGTGCGACTTAGCCTTGAATGTAAACAAGGAATTGCTGTTTAGCAATATGTTATCACACGCCTCGAAGTGAGCGCACAGAAGAGAAACAGTTATAATCTGGTCTTCTAACTTTTGTTTAGCTAATACATCATTCATAAAACAAACTTACTTAATTCTTCTCGTAACTCCGTTACCTTTTGTAGAAAATTTTCTTATTTTCCCAAGCCCGATGCTTTGAACCTCCGATAGCGGGTCTATCCGTTGGTCTTTCCAAGCAGCGACAGCAAGCATAGCAGCAACAGTAAGGTCATAAGGAGTCCAATTAGCAGCCTCGAAGTCTAGCCACTCCTGAAGAAGGGCTTGAAACGCACAATCTCCGTACTCTTCTGTTTCCTCATTGTAGCCTATGTGGTCGTAAATTTCACTTGCAAGCACCTGAACCATCTCAGGCTTCTTATCTAAAGTAGTGGCAATACCCCTTTTCTTAAACTTTTTCTTTTTATCCCTTTCTAATGGGTTATACATTAGATACCCTAGAAACCCGCGGCGACGAAACTCACCCACAAGGAAGTCTTTGTTATCCTCCACCAAACACTCACAACTATAAAATTGAGCGGCTAAGATTATCTGTGCTGCAAATATTTCAATCTTCGGGGGTCTAGCGTGGTACATAGCCACCCATCTGTGGTTGATGTCAAGTATTAACCCTGCACCCTTGGAAGCCCTACGCTTGTCTCGAACCTCAGATGAACCGAAAGGGTCAACACCCATCTTAAAGTACCCTCTAGTAGGCTCTAATTGAGTCCTATCCTCTTGCATAGGTCTGTTCTTGTTTTGGTCTTCTGGGGCGGGAAAATCGCGGATAAACCAAGGGCCGTTCTCATCTTCCCTCCACCGAACAGCGCCAGTACCACCACTACCCGCATCACGGAAGAAAGTAACTCTACGAATGATGTCTTTAGCACCACCCTCATTGTAATCCATTTGCTCCACAATACTTGCAGTATCGAAAGAACTAGCCTCCGCATCACTAAGGAATATCTCTTTTTCGTTAAGGGGATACTTACGCTTAAAAGAAATAAGTTGTACTCCTGAAAGCTCTGAGCGTTGGTCTTCGATAAACTCTCGCGCCGCCTCTCTGTTAGAATAACCGTACTCATCTACAAAAGGTACATCTGTTATTGGGTGTGAACCAATGTATCCGTAGTCTGCTGGGTTGAAGTATCTTATAAGTCCAGTTTGTGTAGTCCCTGTTTTTTCCGAGATTTTCTTAGGGTCTGAGCCATCCCAAAGTCTTTTAGTTCCTTGTGCTGCGCCCTTATCCATATCATCCACCGTAGTAGTGAGCATACAAGTACCCCGTCTTTGAGGTCCAACAAACATAGTAGGCTTTACAACGTTGTACCTTTCTTCAGGGTCTACGCCCGTCTCTGCCTTTCCAATCTCATCGTGGTAGACATAGGTGAAGGCTTTACCATCCATAGCGTTTGTCTTTGCCGTGAATGTTTCGATAGTACCACCTAAGTAGTAAGCACTTATCTTATTGTTATTTGTTACCTTACGCGGTGCTTGAAAGACTAAGCTTTCTGTTGGGTTTGCGTTACCTGTATCTGCGGGTTTCCAAATGTGGTGCATCTCCTTCCAAGAGGCTATGAGTATATCTTGAAAGACAGTCTTCTTAGCATCTTCAAACGTCATAGACTGAATACCGAACTTTCTGTTCTTTCCATCCGTTGTCTTCCAATACCCTATGTTCGTTGCCATTGTGGTCTTTGAAAATCGCCGACCTGAGAACAGCATTAATCCCGCTACCGTCCTAGACCTCTCCACCTCTTGCCAGACGTAGTACGCATCCCTGTGTGCATCTACAAAAAAAGCGTTACCCATGTTTCCGCTTGGAAGAAGAACAGGAAAATACTGAAGCAACATATAGTGATACCCAGTAACGTACTCTAATTGAATGTTATCCTTTTTTCCATTGAAGAACCACAACCCTTCTCGACGGCGTTTCCACTCCCTTTCCATTATTTCATCGGAGGGTTCGTCGGGTAGATTTACGTAAGGAAACTTTCTTTTCTTGTCGGATGGCTCTAGGTAATTAGAGATTTCTTTTATAGGGGGTTTCTCAGGAAGCTTTATATTTATATCCCGAAGCTCTCTTTCTTCTTCAAAGTTATCGTAAGCCTTTTTATAAAGACTCGAAAGTGTTATGCGTCCTGAAGATGAGGCCATTCAATGTTGTTACTTTTTTTCGCCGTACTTCTTAAAGAAGGATTCTGCTGTTCCCTCTACGGCTTGCTTGGAATACTTAGACCTTACCTCTGTTATAGAAGCCTCCATCTCGTCTAGGTCTTTGATGTAAGATGGTAGTTTCTCAAACAAGACTCTTCCCCTGTCCCAAGTTTTCTCTGAACTATCCGAAAGACTATCTGCCGTTGCTATATCTAGGTCTTCCAATAGGTCAATCATTTTATCTATCTGTCTTTTGTAAGACTCGAACGCCTTTACCTTTGTTGAAGATGCGCCTAGCTTGTACAGAATCTCAAGGAGTTCTTCCTTGGACTTTTTTTCATACTCCTTCATACTTATCTAATGTGCAATAAATTTGAGTGTCCTTACAAACGAATAATTCTTCGTTGTCTGTTTCTTCTAGCTTGTACTTCTTTTTGAATAGCACTGTTTTTCCCGCAAACTCTCCATCCACAACCTCCCCGATACCCTTATCTTGCAAGTCTTTAGCTTGAACGAAGTATCCAGACCTGTGTTTTTTCCATTCCTCTCCGTCGATAGCACGGACAGAGTTCCATCCTTCCTTTAGATTTACCTTACCATCTTCAAAGGTTCCAAATACCCATCGCTCAGGAATACAAAGAAGTTCAACCACCCCAAGATTGATGTGATAGTCTGAGTCTTTAAGAAACAGAATAGTCGTTTTCTTTTTGTGTGTGCGGGAGTCTGTCACCTTTGCCCTTTGTGCAAAAGGTTTTCTGTTAGGAGAAAGAGGGTCTCCGTCCCTGTACACTATATCACAAATGTTGTTTTCGTAAAGTGCCTTTGTTTTTTTTCCGCGAAGAACGAAAAGAGCCAACGGAAACATAACTCTACTATCTATATCTTTACGATTATCCCCGTTCCATTCATCCTCTACAATAGAAGCAAAAAAGTTTTCTTTTGTCTTAAACTGATACAACCTATCAAAGAACCCGTGAGTCATATACACTACATCACTTGGTTTAAGAAACTTCTCTGAGTCTGGAACGGCAGCAAGCTCTGTGTGCTGAATAAGATGTTCTGTATCCGCCCCGAACTGAGCGGCTTTATAGATGGTGTTCTCACCCACCTTATCCTCGTAGTTCTTAAGGTCAAAGTCTTGAGGTAATTTTATTACATATCTTCCGATTCCTTTCATAATTACTTTCCTCTTCTTTTCCTTGCTTCTTTGTGCGAAGACTCTAGGGTTTTCTTTTTCTTTCCGCCATTTGGTCCGTAACCCTTTTCGGCGAGCTTTTTGTTTTTTCTTTTTAGGTCTTTGGTCTTGTCTTTTTCTTTGGAAAGGTTGTACTTCAACTCAGCGTTCTCTACCCAAAGATTAACGGCATTATCTTTAACCTCTGTGTACATCCCTTTAAGAAGCCAATCGGCTAACCTTATTCTCCAACTGCCCATTCTAGTGCTGTATTTTGTCCATAAGGGTAATCTTTCCATTGATACTCAGCCCCGCCATCAAAACTAGCCATAACAATAACTCGGTAGATACCATCGTGGTATGCCCTTGCTTCGTCAATCTTAATCTCTGTTATGATGAGTTTACCGACCTCTTGCCCGAGCCTCCACTTGAAGTCGTTGTCGTGGGTTGTGTAAATTACACTTTGGATGTAAGAATCCCTTGGAATATTCATAGTAATTGAAACTTAAACTTACCCACAAAGATAAGGTACTGATACCTAATCTGATGTAAGGTTAGCTTTCAGTTCCTCAAATAACTCATGGTTATCTCGAAGTAACTCTGAAACAGATTCTTCTCCCTGACCTAACTTAGTCTCCCCATAAGAAAACCAACTTCCATTTTTTTGAATTACCCCAGAAAGTACACACTCGTTAAGTATTTCGTTAACCCTATCAATGCCAACGCCATAACGAACCTTAAACTCTGCCAACTCAAAAGGAGGAGCAACCTTGTTCTTTACTACCTTTACCCTTACGTTGTCTGTTGGTTTGTCTTTGTCTATTTGCCTACGAACATCAAGACGAATAGAAGCATAAAATTTCAACCCCTTTCCTCCCGTAGTAGTCTCAGGACTTCCGTACATAACACCAACCCTGTCTCGTAACTGATTGATAAAAAAGAGAGTAGTCCCTGTCTTAGATGCTGGTCCTGTAATCTTCCGAAGGGTTTGGTTCATAAGTCTAGCAACAAGTCCAATAGTGGAGTCTCCAACCTCCCCATTTAATTCTGCGGAGGGGACAAGAGCAGCAACAGAGTCCAAAACAATAGCACTAAACTCCCCACTTTCTGCCATAGCAACCATAGTCTGTAGTGCCTCTTCAGCAGAGTCTGGCTGTACAAGGTGGAATAGCTCAGGAACCACCCCTATGCTCTCAGCATAGATTGGCTCATACGAGTGTTCAGTATCCACATAAGCAACCCGTTCTTTTTTTCTGTTAAGTTCTGCAATGGCATGTAAACAGATAGTTGTCTTACCTGAACTTTCAGGTCCGTAAACTTCTATAACCCTACCTCTAGGGTATCCCCCACCGAGTGCTTTATCAATAGAAATACTTTGGGAACTAAAACGTTTAACGTTTTCTACCTCTCTGTTCTTAACACTAGGGTATTTATCTAAGATACTCTTTTTCTGTTCTTTAGCCATAAGTTTTGTTGTGAGTCGTAAGCTACGAATATACTAACTTTACGGCAGATTATCAAGGAATATTCAAACTCTTTCTGATAGATTTTAGAGGTTTTGGAGAGGTTGCCTGAAGAAAAGTGTTGCCCCCGCCCCCAAAGGAAAAAGAAGCAAAACAGCTCAACAGACGAGTCTCTTCCCGATGAGTTTATTTCGGTACGATTCGGACGCCCCTATCGCAGGAAAGTGTTGCCAACCTTTCGATAAGTAGTTTTTGATTTTAATGACATAAACGGAGACACAATAAAACTCCGTTGCTCGGTGTTTGAAATTTCACCTTTAAATCAATCCACCTATAAGTGGAGAACAGGGAGGAATTAACCGATTGCCCTGACACCTTTGGGGTGCAAAAAAAAGCCCCCGCTTTCCATACGTTCTCGGCGAAGACAACGAACTGCGAGGGCTTAGATGGTAACCTAGATGGTTCTCCAAATATATCCTTTTTTTTTCGTTGCCCCCCGCCAAGAAGATACAAAAGTACAAAATATTTTTTAATTGGGCGTGTAAGGTTTATTTCCCAACTTTTCTTTTTGTTATGTTGAAAAGATGTTTATGTTTGCTGAATGAAAGATTTACGGGAAAAAGAAACGAACCCAATAAAGCCTAAGCACTACAAAAGCAAGATAGATGTCTACGACTTCTGTTTAGCTAACGACCTTGGATTACTTGAAGGAAATTGTATAAAGTACATCACCAGATATAAAGACAAGAATGGATTAGAGGACTTACTAAAGGCGCAAGAAACATTAAAACGATTAATTAAGCATTACAAAAATGAAAGCAACTAAGGATGAATTAAACGATTACGGTAAATATCTTGATGATGTTTACGGAGAGGATAACCCTCGTAGGGTGAAAAGATTTGCTGACGCTTTTTTTGAGTTCGGTAGGTTGAATGATGCAGACTTTTATTTTGACCTTCACGCTCTTTATCGTAGGCATTGTAGTCTTGACCTTTTATTTCTTCTGTTCTCTGAGGATATTCGAGGTAATTTTCACGACCTCGAAGAAGAACATTACATGATAAAGCCTAACGTGTTCATACCCACCCCTAAAGATGTAGGAGGCTTTGTCGACGACTGCGTAAGGTTTGAAATACCTCTTCATTGGAAAGAGAATATTTACACCGAATACTTTATAAAAGAATAGGGATATGAGTGAACAAAAGAAAAAGAGTGAGTTTCAACAAACTCGGGAAAGAGTAACAGAAATTTGTAATTGGTACATAAACGAAGGTCTTCCATCAGGAAGTATAGACCACCTTCTTGAGAACCAAGCAAAGGCTGTTGGAATGCTAGACTTCATAGGAGCCCGTATTGGTCACTGGGATGTTCTAAGGTCTGCTGCGGAAAATGATTACGACGAACAATTTGCGGAGAACTTCACGAAAATAAAGAACGACCACGAAAAGAAGATGTCAGATGAATTGACAAAGCAAGTGTGTAAATTATCGGGCTCAGGAATTGCCAAAAGACGAGATACCGCTCAAGCTGCATACAGAGCCTACACAAAGCTTTACAACACCACAGAGAAGCTCTATGAGTCTATGAGGAGCGCTGTTTCAAAATTAAAAGGAGAAAAAGAACGTTATGAATCTAACTAACTTAAACGAACAGACAGAAGACTTAAGAGCAATGAAATTAGGTTTTATGAAAACAAAGATGGCTACAGTGCTTAAAACTGTTTCCTTTATATCAGAGATAGAAGAGGATGAGATAAAAGCTAAGACAAGGTACTCTGCTGTTATTGCCGCAAGACACGCCTTCATGTACGTTTGCCATGTGCATCTAGGGATTAATTGTTCCACCGTTGGAAGGTTCATAAACAAAGACCACGCTACTGTACTTCACGCAAAGAAAAAGGTAAACGGGTATGTGACTATGGGGGTTACGGAAGAGGTGGTTAGAGTCATTGATGCTGTTGTAGAGGCTCTTAGAGCTGCTAACAAAGAAAATCCGTACCTTGACATGGAGGAAATATCGGGAGAACCACAAGGCACCTTCAAGACAGAAATGGATAAGGTTTTTGAGCAAATTTCTTACACAGATAAAAGAATAGAGTTCTGGCAAAAAAGAAAAGAGTATCTTCTCGACCTTAAAAACAAAATGTACCAACACTGATGATAAAAGGAATGATAACAAAAGGGCGGTATCGTATAGTACCTCTTTGGTCTGGTCAGTCCCGAATTTGGTATAAAGACAACCAAGGATACTACCAAGTAGTCTTTGAAGGAGATAAAAAGGGGTGTGATGAATATTTAAAGGATTGCTAACATTATGTATGGTGCGTAGCAAAAATAATTGCAACTAACTACTTATTAGGAAATAGATTTCATCGAATAACATAGCTAATCGCAGGATAAGATAACAAACACCATGACTAAGCCATTATTTTCTAACTCAAGACTTACAGCACACGACACCTGCCCTCTTATGTGGTCGTACAACTACATTGAAAACATATCAGGGGAGAGTAACTTCTACGCTCACTACGGTACGTTTGCCCACCTTATCTTTGAATTGTTTGCCCTCGGGAAAATCGACAACCCTTTTGATGTTTGGATAAACCACTACCAAAAACGAGTTTTAGACCGAACCAACCCTCACGAGATACCACCTTGGGAAAAGAAGTGGAAAGCAGAGGGAAGTTGGTTCTTTGATGAGTTTAAAGGTTTTGAAGGGGAAACTGTTTGGACGGAGCAACATATTCTGTTAGGTTTTGAAATGTTTAAGTTTCAAGGTTTTGTAGACCGTTTGGAGTCCCGTGGAAAAGACCTAGTGATGATAGACTTTAAAAGCTCTAAGCCTTTTATCAAGAAGGACATCGAGCAAAAGGGAAGGCAGATGTATCTGTATTCTCGCGGGGTAAAAGAGATGTTAGGAAAATACCCAAAGCAACTAGAGTTCCTACACTTCCGACAGAATAAAAAGACAGTAATAGACTTTAGCTTAAAGGAGTATAACGCTGCTGTTGATTGGGCTAAGAGAAAGGTAGATGAGATACTTGAAGCTGAGGAGTTCCCTGCGAACCCGAATTACTTTTTTTGTGATAATATCTGTAATTTCAGAAACATTTGTAATCAAAAGGGATGATATATCACGTTAAATATAGGGTGAGTGTAGTAAATCGCGGGAATAAACGAGGAATTTATACCAAGAAAATAGATACTACCACCACCATACCAACAGAAAAAGGTATACTAAACGATTGGCTACAATCAAGAAAGCACAAACGAATCTTCGGAGACAAAGAACTAAGAATCACAGAGATAGAAATACTCGGTGAACTAGGCATGGAAAACAACCCTGTACTTGATTAAAACATTACACCACCTCCCCTTTATTATCCGTACTTTTGTGGGGTGAAAGAGTTTATGTTCTTCGATAATAATCTAGGCGAAATGGTAACGGTTTTACTGCCAGAAGAAGTACTTACCTACATAGAGTTCCTTGAACAATCTGTTCTAGTTCTCGAAGAATCTCTCGCAGATGAAAAGGTTACTAAATTTACAACACTAAACTGACATTAAGATGGACAACGATTTTGACGACGTAGCGTTCTTGGCTACTAATGATACTGTTAAAAAAATGGAAGACAAAGCTAAGGAAACTGGTAAGTCTTGTAATATTGATGACCATACTTGTGATTCGTGCGGTTCTTAGACCTAGGAAATTGGAACTAATGTATAGCTACACCACCACATACGACTTCACACCAATATATCACTACAATGGCGGGAAAAAGTAGAAGCGCAAAGTATTACGCAGCCAATCCAGTTAGTCGAAAAAAGAAGCTGGCGTATGACACTAAGTTTCAATCGACTCCAGAGCAGAAAAAGCGAAGGGCTGCTCGTAATGCTGCCCGAAAGAAGTTAGGGCTTAAAAAAGGAGATTCAAGAGATGCCTGTCACATTAAGGCTCTTTCAAAGGGCGGTTCCAATTCGAAGTCAAACCTAAAAGCGGAGGCTCGCTCTAAAAATCGCGGAAGAAAATAGGTCTTTCACCCAAAATCCCTTACCCTAGCAACATAGTTTATTTCACTTGGAGATAGTTCCCTTAAGTCTGTATCTTCTATAGTAGAGAACAGAAGGTCTGTAAGGGTGTGGTCTGTTATCCTTATTAGTTTTACTAGCTGTTCTATGGTTAGTCTCTTAGGGTGTTCCATCAACTCATTATAGTCCTTGTGGTTTACCGATAGTAATCGGGTTATGTCATCGTAAGTACATCCCACCGCCCACTTCTCAATCTTCGTAGTTCTTCGCGTGTAAGACGTTCCGTTTGTGCGAGTTACCTTTACTTTTGATTTATCGTGGTTGTTTGCATAGTGGTATCCCATAAAATTATTATATTTGCTTTTGAACAAAGATACGAAAACGTGAAAGAACACATAAATAGTTGTAACCCACTTAATTACCATCACCTTTGCCGAAGGCTGACAAAGGATAGCGTGGGGGCAGTTCTAATTCCCGACGGAGAAAAAGAGTACTCTAACAGGTTCGAGATTATCAAATCCTCTGAAGAGTGTGACCTCGGAAACGGAGATGTTATTCACGTTCTAAATGTACGTAATGGTATTCCAATAACCTTGAAGAACGAAGAGTTCTTTCTTGTTCCTGAGAACTTTGTTATCTACGTTGAGCCGCCTAGCAAATTCGCAGGACCAGTAAATGGATTCTCAGTACTAAGAACCATCAAGTCTAACAAAACAGAAAGCGGAGTGTACATCCCTGAGTCTCAACAAGATACAAACACTTACGAGGCTATGATTGTACAGACGGACTACAAGTTCCTTAAATCTGACAACAAAGTTTGGATTAACAAGTTCAGTAATGAGTACGGGAGGTTCCCAATTACCATTGATGGGGAGGAATGCTTTCTTTTTCCTAATAGTCAAATTTTAGCAGTTGAGTAAGCCTGTCTACATAGTAAAGCACACTGGGGGTGTTGTGGCTTATAGGGAGGTGTGGATAGGCACTGCTTTAGATGATGCTGTTTCTTGTTGCCACGAATTAACAGATGACACTTGGACTCAAAAAGGTACTCTTGCTGATTGGCAAAAAGATAAGGAAAGGGTGTTTGTCTCTGAAAGAAAGAGTGGGTATAAGTCCCGCTCAAGGAAGCAAATGAAGATAGATAAGCTGTTAGAGCGAAACGCAAGCCTTCAGGCTATGATAGGAGCCTCTCCTCGTATGACACTCGCACAGATAAAAAAAGAAATGAAAGCTAACATTAAACAGATTAATAAGATAGACCCCAACTTCTTACCACATGACGACGATTGAAGAAATTATTGAAGAGTTTGAGTTCTCAGAAGAGGAAGCGTCAAGAGTATTAGAGTTGTTGGAGTTCATCAACACGTTCATACGCCTTAACGGGAACATTAAGACTATGGATATGCTTGAGGAAATGATAAGTGAGTTAAGGTGAAAAAGCGGAGAAATAAAAATGCGGCAGAGCAGCTTCAGCAAGTTCAAATAAGAATGATTGAAAGAATAATCGCAGGTAAGAAAAATACTATCCCTAGAAAAAAGAAGTACGACGAACTAAAGAAAAAAACAGAAGGATGAGTAAGCTATCTACAATAATCATAGAAGACCACGAAACAGGAGCCACCTGTTCTCTTATTGTTAAGAGAGTGATGGGGGATATGCTTTCTTTTACTTGGGATATTCCCGAGGATTTCTCGGAAGATACAACGGCAGCAAACTTAGCTCAAATGATTAACAACCTTTTAGAGGAAGTGTCAGGCGACAACAGCCCATCACTAAATTAAAATAGAAGGCTATGAGACTAACAGAAGAACAAAAGAGAAACCTGTATTGGTTAGTATGTGCATTATTGGTTATATTTACTATGGCGGCTTTATCAAGTTGCAACTCGCAAAGATATTACCAATCAGAAGCATTACTACAACAGGAATATGAAAGAGCCGTCACCCTACATAAACAAGGGCTGATGGAGGTGAGAGTCTACGACCAAAGATGTAGAATGATGAGAATAGAAATAATCCCAGAACGATGAAAAAGACAGTAATAGAAGTAATAGCTCTTGAGGTAATATTTCTTACGATATTCATAGGGGTGTCTGTTGTGCCCTCAAAAGAGTTTTACCCTCAGTGGTCTAAGTGGGCATCCTTGTTTTTCTCAGGCGGTACGGCTGTCGGCGTTCTTCTGTGGTACGTTTGGTTTCGGTACGTTAAACGCACAGAGTGAACTGGGGTTTAGCAATAACAAATGGAATACTTCTGGGGCTTGCCTCGGGGGAGGCAGAAGGAAAAAAATACTTTCACATATACCTTCTGTTTTTAATCATATATTTTGAGTGGGAATAAAAGGCGATTATGAAAGAAAATCTATTAGTTAGTTTTAGTGGTGGCGAAACAAGTGCATATTTAGCAAAGTGGCTCATAGATAATAAAACAGATATTTATAATATCATTTTTGTTTTTGCTAATACCGGCGATGAAGAAGAAGAAACATTAAGGTTTATAGAATTATGTTCTAAAAAATGGGGTATTGAAATTGTTTGGGTTGAGGCTTTTGTTCATCATAATGAAAGGATTGCATCGACTCATAAGGTTGTAAACTTTAAAACAGCATCAAGAAATAGAGAGCCTTTTAAAGAAGTAATTAAAAAGTACGGGATACCTAATCAAAACTTTTTGCATTGTAATAGAGAAATGAAGTTAAACCCTATTAAAAGCTATATTAAAAGTTTAGGTTGGAAAGACTACAAAACCGCAATAGGCATTAGGGTCGATGAGTTTGACAGGATGAATAAACACCGAAAAGAATTAGGATTAATTTATCCATTTATTTCTGATAAACCAACAACAAAGCAAGAGGTGTCTTATTGGTGGGATAAACAAGATTTTAGGTTAAAACTAAAAAGCTACAACACTAATTGCCGAACTTGTTGGAAAAAGTCAGATAAAGTTTTGGCGCAAATCTATAAAGACAATCCAAATTATTTTGATTTCAATAAAGAAATGGAGAATCAGTACGGGAAAGAGAAATACACTTTTTTTAGAAATGGTAGAAGTACAGAGAAACTTATAGATGATTTAAAAAAAATAAACTCAATACCAAAAGATAAGCACGCAGACACTAATTTTCAATTTAATTTATTTTCTGAAAGTTGCGATATTTATTCCTTATGTGGTAATGAGTAGTATAAAACTAAAAGAGATGAAAAGAACATTAACATCAATAGCATTAGCAGTATTCACGTTAGTAGCTTTCTATGCGGCTATGGTATTTGTGATTATGGAAGTAAGTCCCACGGAATGGACTGAGCCAGAAAGATTTTGTTTTGTTTGGTTTGGTTCAATACTTGCCGCGCTTGTGGGTGGGTTTAATTACTTTATGACAGAACCGAAAAGCAATGACTGGGGAACAGAAAACAAGATACTTCAAACAGATGGGTCGTAAGGTATACTACAAACACCACAAAAGTACTTGTGCCGAAATACGATTAGAGCCCCCTTTTAGCTTCGGAGACGCGTTTATACCCCTTGAGTGGATGGATGGAACCAATAAAAACAAATCAAAGCTTTACACACGCTCTAATGAGTTCGCTTGGAATAAAGCAAAGGAGTCTCTTTTAGAGTTAGCATCCCTTATTTAAAACTCTTTCGAGTCCTCTTATAGGTGTTGTCATTTATTTGCGTTAATAATCTCGCCAATAGGAAAAAGAACAGCCTTTGAAGTGTTGTTATCTCCCATATCCTTTACACTACCCTTCTTGTAAAACTCTCTAGCGATTCGCTTAAGCCGCTCTACCTTAATAAAAACTATAACCTCATCATTATACTCTTGTGCTAACACAAAAGCCCAATAGTCAGCCTTTGAGGTGGTAATACCAGATGGCTTACCCCTACTCTCAAATTCAACAGCAATATTACCAGTGCGACCAACCCAAAAGTCTCTTTTAACCTCACACGTAATAGAACCAGAAAGAAGACCACCAAGAAGAGACTCCCCTACCTGACCAACCTTAAGGTCATATCTAAAATCATTATTGTACTCCATATAACAAGAAAAATACAATAAAACTTTGAACGTTTAAGCATATGACGTTCATTTTTAACATTTTCGTAACTGGTTGATTTTCAGTAAGTGAGTCTAGGTGTGTAACGGGGTGGATAAAAAGGGGTAGTATATGTAAAACCTACCGAACCTCTATCTCATTATAGGTCTCTATCCATACCTTAGCACCACAAGATAACGGCTTGTCGGGCGAGTAAACAACCCTTGCGCACTCAACACCGCTCCCATCAAAACAACACAAATATAAAGAAAATGCTCTATTTAACGCCCAAAGCAAAAAAAAAATAAAATTTTA
>Ga0208793_1000315_pt1 | contig 33880 bp, 57 predicted proteins | sample 17_taG_FD_184092 | JGI IMG/M metagenome (GOLD analysis project Ga0208793, IMG submission 184092) | Marine viral communities from the Subarctic Pacific Ocean - 17_ETSP_OMZ_AT15314 metaG (SPAdes) (version 2) | ecosystem: Environmental > Aquatic > Marine > Oceanic | place: Pacific Ocean | collected... | reverse complement strand
TAACCTTGGCGACTTCTTGCACTGGGATGGACTTGTTCAGGTTACGCCTACCTCCGGGCACCACCTCACCGGGGACGACCGCTACTCTAAACTTGTTGAGCTGGCCATCAGCGTAATGACCGAAGCGGTACAGCTTATGCTGAAGAAGTTTGGGAAGGTGATAGTAGTGCAGGCAGAAGGGAACCACGATCTCGCGTCCAGCGTGTGGATGCGCAAGTTCATCAAGCACAGGTTTGAGGACGAGCCCCGCGTCGAGGTGATTGATAACGAGTTCCCGTACTACGCCTACAAGCACGGCAAGATCATGTTGGGCTTCCATCACGGACACAAGATGAGGATGGCCCAGCTACAAAAACTGTTTGCGTCAGAGCCTCGCTTCAGAAAGATATGGGGTGAGTGCGAGCACGCTTACATACACTGCGGACATCTACATCACGAGCGAGTTCTTGATGACGCAGGCGCCACGATAGAGCAACACCCCACTCTGGCGGCTCGGGACAACTACGCCAGTTCACATGGATATGTCAGCCAGCGCGGTGCCAAGGTCATCACCTACGACAAGACCGATGGCGAGGTTCACCGTGTCACAGTGAGACCACGAAATGACTAAGATTGTAACGCTTACAAAGAAGCCTGCGGTCTGGGAAGAAGTCAGCGATATGCTGGAGGGTTTTGTCGCCGCTATCACTGACGAGTCAACAGGACTAGCAGAGGAGCTGTCGTCCGTAGTTCTTATGTACAGAACGAAAGATGGTGACGTGACATTTGAGTGCACCACCAACGCCACCGCCGAGAGTGTCGGCATGATGGCGGCGGCAGTTCACATGGCATGCTTATACGAAATGGCGCCCTACGAGGACGGAGACGAGACCGTCCACTAGTCCAGCTTATCAGCTAGCTCAAACAGCATAGCTGTCAGGGTGATTGTAGTAATCACCGAGAGCGCGAACCAGTGCTCGCCAAGATCCCTAATCCTTCTTCTCATGTGTCGCCCCCGCCGCCAGTATTCCGCTGGCACCTACCTTCTTCATAATCAACGAAACATCAGCCTGTTGCTCAAGCATCATCCTTTGGATATCAGCCACCGTGGCCTCAATGTCCTCCAGCCTTACTGCCATTTCTTCGATAAACCCATCAACCGACACCACCAGATCACGGTAGGCATCCCCCTCCAATACAACCTTTATGCTACTCACGGCGCCCCTCCTCTGCGGGTGGAACGTAGAACCCAACCTCGGCGGCTATGCGGCACAACGTCTCAATAAGTTCAGAGTAGTCAGTCTTGCTAGTCTCTGAGCTTCGCTTTGCTGGGCGCCTGCGCAGGCCAAACTTGGTGGCGTGCTCTGTAGATCCATAGCACTGGCACAGCATTTCCTCGTGCATTTCATCTGGCGTCATGCCACAGAAACGAGCAAACTCAGCACACCACTTGCGGTAGTAGTTCTCCTGCGGTCTGGTGCGAGCCGCCTTCATGGGCTTGATCTCAATGACCACACCCTCAGCGGATACCTTATTTACGTCAACTAGCTCCTTAAGCTTTTCTGGAAAAGCAGACGATAAATACTGAAACGTGTTGAGTAGCTGAATTGATTTAGTGCGTGGTATCGGTATCAGCATCACTGATCTCCTTGTCCTGATATGGTCGGTAGAAATGAAGCGGACAGTTCACTGAGGTGCAGTTGCGCACACATTCGCGAAACCCCGGTTCTATGTGATCTTTGGTACAGCCCATGCAGTGAGCGCACATCGCCTTGATGGCTCTCTGCCGTGTTCGTTTCCGCTCCAGTTGGAGTAGTGGATTGTATGTAATCATGGTTCATATCCCTTAACGGTAATGATGCCTTGCTCTACGCGGCGCAGTAGCGTTCGCGCAACCAAGTATAAAAACTGCTCGCTGAGGTCTATCTTTTTCTCGAAACTCGACCCGTCATAGTCCACGTCGAATGCGTGGTGGCATTTGAAGCACAGGTCAGCCACCATCAGGTCGTGGGCCTTGATGCCTTTACCTTTCCCAAGCAAGTGACCACGCAAGCCGGTGTAGTGGGCCGCGACCACGGTGCCATCAGCGGCGCCGCAGTTCACACAACCTTGGCCCTTTGCGCCGGCCAGCATGGGCTTGCTTCTAATCATCAGAACGGCCAGTCATCTTCTGGCTGGGAGATGGGTTCAGGTGCGCTCACTACTTCTGAGTAGTCAGGCTGAGGCGGCGCAGAAACCTTGGACTCATCAAACGCGGCCTCGATTGAGAGATAGAAATACTCTGAGCCATCCTCCTTGCTCTTGCGATTCCATGCCGCCAGCTTGACCTTTGGTTCAATGCCAGCCTTGCCCATCGCGATAATGTTTTTGATCTGCGCAGAAGATATCTTCGCATTGCCGGTCCAGTCGGGGTGGTTGTTGGCCTTCTTGTACTGGTTTTTGTACAGGCCACCCTCAGTCTTGGGGTACTTATCATTACTCATGCCGCTTCCTCCTGTAGTTTGGCTTTGAGTGCACTAAGGTGATCTTTCAACTTAGCGTATTGCTCAGGGAATTGTGTATCCAACTGGTCGATAAGCGCCTTGTTGGTATGGTAGAAGTCTCGCAGTTGCACCAGAGACTCCGAGGCAAAGTTATCCACCGTGTCTATCAAGAAGGTGACAGCGTTTGCGGCTTCATCAGCATCGGCAATGGTGTTGGGTGCCGTCTCTGATTTTGGCTCTGACTTGTTTTTAGCAGGCGGCGGCGTCTTCTTCTCCGCCTTCTTCTTGGGTGCCGGCTTGGGTGGCTCTGGCTCTGTGGGCTCATCATTATCTGGCCCGTCAGGCAGGTCCTCGCCTGCATAGATATAATGGCCCAGCCCAAACATGCCAATACACTTGGTTAGACAGCGCATACGGGTGTCTGATATTTTGCGCAGGTCAGGGTTTTTGATGGCGTTGTTTTTGTAGTCCATCACGGGCAACCACATGATGCGCTCAAGCTCGCCAATCTTGATGCGACACCACACCTCGACGTGCCCAAACTCATCACGGCACTCATTAAAAAACTCATAGGTCGCTTCTGGGTAGTGCTCCATCAGCTTGCCCCATGCCCATGCCCAAGACAGATAGCTCAATCCATTCTTGGTTTTCTTTTTGTCGTTACAGTCGATCTTCTGTAGCTTCTCCCATACCGACTGATATGTGTGCTTTGCGCTCATGCCTCACCCCGCGCTGTGTGCGTGATTAGCTTGAGGACTGGAGGGGGAGGCTCTGGCTGGTTGCCATACTTATTGTCATGGACAACCTTCATGGAAACACTCAGCCCCTCGACGGTGCGAATGTCATCCACGTTCACGACGGTCAGCGTAAACCACCGCGTGTTGGGGTCGAGATCCTTCTCCCTCTCAACCTGCCCTGCGTCGGGCGTCAGTTGGTAGCAGAGACGGTTGCATTTTTCTCTCGCCTCTTCGATATCGGATGCCGCCATAGACACCACCCGCACAGGCCCGTTGTGTACCTGCTTGATAACACCAATATAAAACTCATCAGATGAGCCAGTTTTTCTTTTGTTCATTACTTACTCCTAGTTGTTTCCACACCTCGTTGACTGTCATTTTGTAAAATTCAGCGCCATTCATATCGCCAATGTGCTTGCCACTTAACCAAAACGACAGTGTGTTTCCGTTGATGTTAATTCTTAGATTGTTTTTAGATTGTTGCATCATGCCTACCACCTTGCGGTAGAAGTCAGGATCTGTTGTAAGCGGGTTCACTCGCCCTCCTGATATTGATCGCAAAACTGGGCGACCTTGCAGTAGTTGTCCACGCACCGAGTGCACTTGCCAGCGCGGAACTCGATGTGGAACTTAGGGTCTGACTTGTTGTCAATAAACTCCTGCGCCGCCAGTTCCGAATCAAAGACCCGAGTGGCGCGTTTGTTTGTGCCAGACATTACGGCGTATGAGTCGTGCTTCTTCCATCGCTCCTCATCACTACACAGAGGCAGTGTGCCACCAGTGAGCCGATCAAACTCTGCGTTTTGATGAAGCTGTACGCGCCCGCGCACATAGACATCACGCTCGTCTTGACTCCACAGCGGCACGTCCACGACTACAATAGGCGCCTCTGGATAGTTAGATTCCAGCGTTGCCTTGGTGCGTTGCCAGTCACGCAACACCGCCACGATTTGTAGAGACTTGACCTCCACGTCTTTGCAATACTCAACCAGCCATGCGTAGAAGTTCAGTTGCTTCTCCCACTCTGGCTTGCCATGAATCACAGACCAGACTGACGTGCACTTGTAATCCAGCACCGTCACGGTGCCATCATCCTCGGAGCGCTGAATGTCGATGGCGCCACTGATTACCCAGTTGTCCACCTCTGCATACAACCTCTCTTCTGATATGTGCCCGTCTGCGTCATGCTGTTCAAACATCTTGTGCACTGCGGTGCCCAGCACAGACCAAACCATATCTGCGGCGTCCTCGACGATCTGACTCTCGTGCTCCTTGCGCAGTATGCGCACACGCGGGGAGTCAATCAGTTGAGTCACTGACCGATTGCTGTCGCCCTTGGTGTAATCACTGTGCGTGAGCGACAGAAAAACAGGTTCGGGCAAGTTGGTTTGGTTAGTGATAATCATGCGATGCGGAACACCCTCATGCCACCCTCAGACTTAACAGTGCTAAATCTCTTGGGGTCATTCGCTCTCTGGTACCTCGACACCCTCTGCCGTAGTGAGGCTACGCTTTGGGAGTCTTGCATTTGAAGGGGCACGAGGAACGAGTCTCCTACCTCCATGTCGCCAAAGGGTAACTCTGGCAAGCGGGTGCGTTGGGGTATCGGCACATTCTTCTCTATCGTGATTGTCATAAAGCTCACGTTCCTCTTGTTCCTGTATTCGGTAAACATAGCGTCCCATCTTGCTCATGGATGTTCTCCGGTTGATAATGGTGCGCCGCATTTCTACCCATCGGGGCGGCGCTAACCGACTCCACAGGCGTGAAACCTAGCCTTGGGTGTAGATAAGTAAATAATGGTAGAGGGGCAATGTCAAACGATATATTGAACATAACGATACACGGTGAGCCTTGCAGTAAAGCCAATAGCCGTAGGCTAGTTAAGAGCAAGACAGGTCGCCCACTGTTCATTAAATCTCAGAAAGCGCTTGACTATGTGAAGTCCTTTGAGCACCAGTGTCGAAAAGTTGACCCGCTTTTTGAAAAAGATGTAGCGGTAAAAATCACGATATATTATGCTAGTCGACGGCCTGATCTCGACGAGTCATTGATATTAGATTGTATGCAAGGACTAGTGTACAAGAATGATAGACAGGTCAAAGAAAAACACATAATCTGGGGTGGGGTCGACAAAGAGGACCCGAGGGCAGTGATAAGTGTCTGGAATTTACAAGACCGTTTATGCCAAGGTGATTAGTCAGGCCATCAAAGACCTGATAAGCGATCAGTCACAGATCAAGGCTGACGCGATTAAATACCTGCAATCCCCCGCTTTCCTCAAACACTGCAACATCGCCGGCTACCCGTTCGGGCTACAGGATGCGCTCGACGAAATGCTTTTGCTCAGCAAAACCGAGCAACGTGTTGTGGTGAGAATGTTGGTGGAAGAGCTTGCAGGTTGTGCGTAAAAAAACCCCGTGTGTGCACGGGGTTAGGGAGGAAACATTAGGAGTCGTACCCTCTAGGACTGTCCTAAGCTGGTATATATCTAAGTATTTAAACTTAGAAAGTATCTAAGCTAGGACTGTCCTAGTACCTAGTATATTACTAGATGTTTCCATAATTATCACGAAAATGACCAAAAGGCAAACGCTTTATGCAGGCCATAGATGATTACGTCTTGGGCTTTGGGGAAAGCGTCAGGGCCAAGTGCCCTGAGTGCGGCGACCAGAGGAAAAAGAAACACGAAAAAACATTATCAGTAACCGTCCACCACGACCATTCAGTCTACATGTGCCACCACTGTGGACTGTCGGGGGCGGTAAAAAGAAAAAAATTCTGGGAGGAATACGAAGTGAAACCAACGAATAAAGTCGTAAAGATACCAACGCAACTCAACTACAATGTCGATTTAATCAAAGAGTTTTTCCACGGTCGTGGCGTTGAGCTGGATAATCTTGACGAGTTACCAGCAATGACCACTGGTACACGCTGGCTCGACGGTGAGCAGAAAGAAGCGGTCGGATTTATCTACGGTAGCCGCGAGAATCCATCAGCAATCAAGTGGCGCTCTGTCGACGGGAAGGCGTTTTCCTGCGAAGGGGCGCCTCGTAGCTTCTACGGTATCGAAAACGTAGAGCCAGAGGATGAAGAATTAACGATAGTCGAGGGGGAGTGTGATGTCATAGCTCTCGCTAGCGTCGGGATTAAGGCCGTTAGTTGCCCCAACGGGGCACCTGCGAAGGTCAGTCAAAACAGGGTCAGCCCAGAAGAGGACAATAAGTTCGCCTATATCTGGGAAGAGCGGGAGCGTATTGAGCGGTGCAAGCGAATAGTTCTGGCCACTGACAACGACCATCAGGGCGAGGCACTCGCAGAAGAGATAGCCCGCAGGGTGGGCCGAGCCAAGTGCTGGCGGGTCAAGTTTCCCGAGGACATCAAAGACGGAAACGATGCGGTCAGGGAGCTGGGCGTTGATGAGACCCACAGCTTGTTTGAAAACCCAGAGCCGGTGCCCCTGTCAGGCGTGTACGGGGCATCCGAATACCTCGACAGCATCAAGGAAATCTACGCAAATGGTCATGGGCGAGGAGCGTCGACTGGGTTCCCTGCTATTGACGAGTTATTTACAGTGGCGGAGGGTCAACTGTCCATCGTCACAGGCATGCCATCATCAGGTAAGTCTGAGTTTATTGACCAGATTATGGTCAACCTCGCCCAGAATGAATCATGGAAGTTTGCGGTGTGTTCGTTTGAGAACCCACCCCACATGCACATAGCCAAGCTGGCAGAGAAGATTACCGGCAAACCGTTCTACGACGGGCTCAACCAGCGGATGTCCGTGGAAGAGCTGGAAGAGGCAATGGTGTTCATCAACGAGCACTTTGTGTTTCTTGAATCTAAAGACGGCGGCATGAGCACTATCGACAGTGTGATCGACAGAACCAAGCAAGCTGTCATGCGTCTGGGCGTGCGTGGGTTAGTTATAGATCCGTACAACTACATTGAGCAGAGCGGGCAGGAAGAGCATTCCGGTATCTCGCACATGCTCAGCAAGATCACCTCGTTTGCCAAGGCACACGGCATCCACGTCTGGTTTGTGGCGCATCCACAGAAGATGTACCCCCGAGAAGATGGCACCTACGCTGTGCCCAAGGGTATGAATATCTCTGGCTCTGCGGCGTGGTTTGCCAAGGCCGATCTCGGTATCACAGTGCACAGGACAGATGAGTGTGTGGAGATCCATTGCTGGAAATCCAGATTCAAGTGGGTTGGACAGCAGGGCGTGGCCGCACTTGACTACAACTTGTCCACAGGAAGGTATGAACAGTTCGTGCCTCGCGCTGAGCTGAGTTCCGCTATCAAAGGCAATGCCAGAGAGTGGAGCGACTTCGATGACTTGTGATAACTTGTCAAGACTAGACACAGTATCCGGTGCCAATCCCTACGTTGCCGTTGGTGTCGATAAAACGAAAGCGCTAGTTGCAAATAACGTGTTAAGCGCAGAGGCTTATCCGGGGACAAACCCGCTATGAATGACAAGTCACATACAGACCTCGGCACCAAAGAAATCTACAAGCGTCACAGCGTAATGGTTGAGGGTGGAAAGCTACCTCGCGCCAAAGTTATGGATCAGGTTGTGGTGGATAGGATGCTGATGGATGGACTGCTCACGCTCCAGCAACACCAAGCCGCAGAGTATTTGATGAGCCAAGCGGCAAAGGCTGGCGTATTCGCAAAGCCCTTGAATTACGAACCTAAGTCATCTGGAGGATCATCTCAGAACGGTCTGGAGAGCGACCAGTTGATGCGGTACAGCAGGACGATTGGGTTGGTGAAGAAGAGGTTTGGCTATTACGCCAGCTATTTAGTTGAGGAAGTGGTGCTCCACGGCTGGGACATATCAGGTAGCCCAGAGAAGCTGAAGGTGTTGAAGGAAGGTTTAGATTGGATTGCCGACCGTAGGATGGCCGGCGGCAGGAATCCGGTGCGACATCTGCGCCGTAGTGAGTAAGGTGCGGTGGGTGGTCAAGTCAAGATCCAATGTATCGGCCCCCCTTGAAATGACCTAACGATGCCACCGCTCACCGTAGGGAGTGTGGGGGCTGTCAGTCCTCGCTCGGACGATCAGTCCAGAACGAATATCCGTATAGTTCAGCGCCTCTAACGTAGCGCATAAGGGTGGACTGTGCCACCCCCAGCATGATGGCGATCTGCCACCAATAATGGCCCTCGTCCGACAGCTCCATTGCGCGGGCCACCTGCTCCTTGCTTAGAGCAAACTTCTTACCAGCAAGGCGTGCTCCGGTCATAACTTCTGAATAAACCCAATGCCGAGCAGGATCAGGATGAGCCAGACCCCTGCGGCGCCAGCCGCGCTGAGCATGATTAGCTCACTAGTGTGCTTGTCAAACACGCTGTCAGGTGGAGTGGAGGGCGGCTGTTCCGGTTTGGGTGCCTCCTTCTTTGGGGCGGGTGCCTTCTTGGCAGGTGCCTTCTTGGCAGTCGCCTTGCGCTTGGCTGGCTTGTTCTTGCTCATCACCTTGGACTGACCGTTCATGCCTGCATCGCGCATCTTCTTTCTCAAAGAAAACGCCCGCATCTCCACTGACTTCTGGGTGCGCCCCATGATCTCCCCGATCTCGGCATAGCTCTTATTCTTTGCCATCAGTTCGTACAGCAGTACGTCCTCTTCCGCTGACCATCGCGTCATCGCTGGCACCTCCTTTTTCTGTGCGGGAGCATAGTACCCCCGAAAGCTGGGGTAGTTTTCAGATGCCTGTAGCACCTTCTTGTCGGTATCATTCATAGCTGTTTTCCTCTTCGCAGTTTATTGTTGAGTCGTAGTCAGGCCAGATATTGCTCCTGACCATTTCACAGTAACCATCTATCCGGTTTACCTCGTCCTCAAAGCTCATCGTTCCGCTAATCACAAACATCAAAGCCAGAGCCACGAGCAATACCGCGTCAGACATTTCAATCCTCACAGGACACCTCCTGCTCGATGAGTATTTCGATGTAATGAATCGCCTTTCGGAGATCAGAGACGCCACCCTTGTCGCGCCACCGAGACAGATACTTGATTGCACCGTGCTCGCAAATCCCAAGGTTATTGTTGAGGCAATACTCAAGCGGCTGAATAACCAGCTTTTTGTAGTGATCTCCGTCGATCTGCCTATCAAGTGCGCTCATGTCAGTGCCTCGCCTGTCCGATAAAGTCCATCACCACCTTGAGTGACAGCTCTTGAAGCATGTCGCCAGCCTCATTTACTGTCAGCTCAAAGTCCTCGTCTGATCGCTTGGCGATCTTCTTCCTCACAACAAGTCTGCGAACAAACTTCTCGGTGTCATCGGCATTCATATACTTGACCACCACGTCCAGCGTGGCAATGGATAGGAATCGCTCGTCCACCTCAAACACGTCGGTCATCGGCTTCTCTCCTTGACGGTTATTCCCAAGCCTCCACGCTTGGTTCTGTTCCGCTCTGCTGATCGGTTGTTGAAAGGCCCGCCCACCATGCTGGTTGCACTGAGCCCTCTCTCAATCTTTTGGATCTTGCCGCCCCGTTTCTGAAAGTCGGCGATCTGCTTTTCTATCTGCTCACTTTTCATTGGTATCTCCCATAGACCACTCAGCTACGCTGACCTTGTGACCATAGCGATTGCGGACTGTGACCATATTCGTTTTGATGTTGTGGCCCTCCGCCCGCAGTTCAGATATGCGAGCGGGAGCCTCCAGAATCCCGAGACGCGCCCACGCGTTGAGGCGTGTCAGGGTTTGACCCATTTCAAGAAATTTCTTGATGCGGTCTCTTTGATTTAATTCGCCAAACGTGTGCTCATGCGGTGACATTGGCTGGCCTCCGCTGGTTCGGACAGTTCGGATGATGGCCGTTGACGACCAGACAAACAGGACACATTTTCATAAAAACCTCCCTAGTTGATATGACAAACTGAACATAGCATCACAATGAAATGATGTCTACGTTTTCTTCTTTATTCTCAGGGTGACATCCTTTTCTTCCTTCAATCCATCGACGATTTTGCTGAGGGCCTCGACTGGCAACTGCATATTCCGGCCTGACATTTGCATAATGATGACCGCCTCCCTCAGTCTCTTGTATGCCTCCTTGTCAACCGTCAGGCAGATTGTTCGGTCACTCATGCCCCACCCCCAGCTCGACCCTCTCCATTGCGGCTTTCAAAAGGGTGCGGGCACCCTCGGTGGTTTCACAAAGCTCGTAGCAGTTCCGCACCATGCCATAGACCACGCCAGCCAGAGCGGCTTGCGGATCTTTCTCGTTGGCTTGCATCGTCTCCATCAGGCCCGTTGCGGCCATAATCCCTCGCTCGTAGGCGGCGATGATGTCGGCTTGTCCGTCGTCACGCTCCGGAAACTGAATGATCTTCCCCACTGTTTACCTCCCTGCCGTTCACGGCGTCAGTTATTTTGTTTGCGATCCTTTCGATCTCGGCGGCGATCTCGGGGTGTTCGCTTCGCTGTCCTGCTGATAACTTGTTCAGATCAAGCACGGCGCAACGAATCCGAATCCCAATCTCTTCGATGGTCAGCATACTCCGGTTGCCTCCACATAGGCGAGCAAGCCGCCCTCTGGTTGTTCATCAAAGGCCACAACGCCCCAGCCCTTACTGATACAAAGCTCGTCCAGCGCCAGCCTCGGCCCCATGTTTGACATGCCAAATGACTTGGCCACTGGCACCTCACTGCGTCCAAACAGGTCGCTCCAGCAAACGACCCAGCCCTGCTTGCCTTGAATAGTTTTGGCTTTAACTTCTACCTGTTGCATATCTCTCTCCCTAAAAAATAAGGGGGCGCGTGGCCCCCGTGGATTACGCCGCCTGAGCGACGATGGTATCGACGCCAGACTCGGCGATGTCGCGTCGGATGTAGTGGTAGGGCTCGCGGTCGAGCACCACGACCAGATTGTCACGCTGACCCAGTGACTGCCAGTCATCGTGCATCATCTCGCCATCGGTGAACACCAGAGTCAGGTCAGACTCCAGACCGTTAGCCTCCAGCCACTCGACGCCTGCGGTCATGTAGGTGCCGCCACCACACGGCGCCTCCAGATCCAGAAGCTCGGCGCCCGAGTAGACCTCGACAGCCTCGCGCATCATGTGGTTGGTCCAGCAGACCACGACGCCATCACGCGGCTGGATCGTGTCGATCAGCGATGCGCACTCAGTCAGAAAACGGTCAAGCTGTTCGGTGTCGACTGACGCTGAGATGTCAATGACAAGCGCGACCCGACCGATCTGACCGATTGACGTGGGGCTGATAACACCCAGCGTGGCATAGCGTCGACGATGGATACGCGACCATGTTTTCTGACCGCCATCGCCAGCGCGGTTGAAGCGATCAGCAAGCTCTGCCCGCCAGTCGGTGTCGCTGGCAGTCGAGGATCGGTAGCGGTGCGAGCCCTCGCGGATCTCATCACTGATGCTAGCCTTGTCACCACCGTCACGCTCAAGCTGTTCGATACCGTCATCGACAGATGAGCGGAGTTGGTGCTCATCTTCACGAGCGGCGGCTTCCTGCTCGTCATCGTCGCCCTCATACTCGGGTGTCAGGTGGTAGTCGTGGCCCTCGGCATCGGGAAGCTCTGGCTCTGACTGGTCAGCAGAATCGGCTTCGCCGCGTGAGTCGGCGGAGTCGGCGCTTGTATCTGACGTGTCAGGAGTAGCAGAGTCACCTGAACCATGCTCGCCATCGTCATCTTGCTCGGCGCCCTCAGACTGCTCGGGCTCGGGCTGGTTTGAGTAAAGCGACAGGTAAACCGCGTCGACCAAATCGTTGCGGCCATACTCGTCGGAGTAGCACCCCTCGGGGATCGGCTCCAGACCCATTGCCTTGCAGTCGGAGTTGATGACGTAATCAGCGGCGCGGTTGTAGATCGCGTGATCGAACGGGGTGCTGGAGTTGAAGCGCCCGCGCTTCTGATACGCCTGCCCACGCTGGGGGTGACGCAGGATGATGTGCGACACCTCGTGAGCGAGCAGGAATGCGCGCTGTTGATCGTTCTCCAGACCTCGGAAGAAGTCGGGGGAGATGTAGACATAGACGCCATCGGTGGCGGCGGTCGGGATCTTGTCAGTCCAGATCACCTCGGTGGCGAGCAGTACGCTGTAGTGCACTGGTGCCTTGGATTGGAGAGCGATCAGCGCCGCAATGAAGCGGCGCGAGTTGGTGAGATCGTCGGTCGGAGCGAATAGCTTTTTGGCTCTCATAACTTGTTACCTCCAGTTGGCCGCTTCAGCGAGCGGTATCAGGTCGTGGAATTTCTGGATGAATGCGGTGGCGACATCAGATGTCAGCACCCACCCGTTCTTGGCAGAGGCGCGGAGCAGTTTGGTGCCCAGCGATACCTGCAAGTCGGGACGCAGGCGCACAATGTATTGCAGTGCGGCCTCGCCCATGTTGGCAGTCTCGGCGCCGTTGATAGCACGGTTGGCGGCGAGCAGTTGGTAGCCGGTCGAGTCTGGCACGTTGGCATCGTTGGGGCCGGCAAAGATATCCTCGGCTTGAGGCACCTCGTCAGCCATAGCGATGTGACGTGACAGCATGCCAGCGGCACGTTGCCCGATACTAGATGCGACCAGCGCCTCAATGTGCGAGGGGATATAGGTGCCATCAAAGGCATCGGTATCCATGAACGCGGTCAGATCAGAGGCGGCATGCACCAGCGAGCGCGGGGTGCAGAATGGGCCATCCTCGGTCGGCACTGACGTGGCAAAGAAATCCTCGCCGTGATACGTCACTGCGCAGTCGATAGCGAGCGGGTTGACATCGTTACTGCGAGCCCAGTCGGCCCACTGATTGACGTTGAACTCCAGCTCAAACACGCGGCAACGGTTGAGCAGGTGTGACAGCAAGCGGCTTGCGCCAGACTTGTCAGCGACACGGTTGCCAGTCGCCGCAACGATCCAGCCCTCGGGGATAGCCCAGCCAGCCAGTGTGCGCTCGTCAGGATCAAGCACGTCGGCGAGCACCTTCTGGACATCGGCGGGTGCCTGCAACATCTCATCGAACAGGATGATGCCATGCTCCAGACCCGTTTCTTCGATCTTGGTAATCAGCGGCGGCTTGGTGAACTTGGTCAGCACGTCACCGTCATCAGTTTTGACGGGGAGCGCGACGCCCGCGATCTCGGCAGAGTCGCGATTAGCCACACGCTCTTGAATGAACCCGACCCGATCAGTCGAGAGCCCAAGGTGCTCGGCGTAGAGGTCGTGATAGGTGGATTTGATCCACTGGGTTTTTGCAATCCCGACCATGCCGACCAGCACCAGCGGTTTGCGCTGGGCACTGTTGAGGATGACGGGGGCCATTTGCTCAAGCTGAGCGATGTTGGTTGTGATATGCGACATATTGAATCCCTCCCTAGGAATCGTGATTAGTCGATAAGGTCAGCGAGCAGTGAGTCGCCCATGACCACGTTGCCAGTGCTCGCCGTGACCGGCTGAGCGGTTGAAGGTGCCTTGGATACTGCACCCAGTGTCTTGTGCGCGGTTTGAGCGGCGCGGATAGCAGTCGCCCTGAGAGTCGCGCTGTTCTTGACTCTCTCGATGTTACCGATAGAGCCGATCTGCTCGTCGATCAGGTCAGCGATCTGGAGCACTCGGGGGTCATTGTCATACCCCTGCACCATCCCGCGTAGCAGTGTGGCGTGGCGCTTGGCATTGTCGATCAGCGACTGGTGTAGGCGCTTGCCTTCGGTCAGTTGCTTTTCCACGTTCGCCATGTGATCCCGAGCACCGTCGATAGCGGCGTCCTTGGCGCCTTCTAGTTGAGTGGATAGCGCGGCCTCGTGACGTGCGGCGATGTCAGCGGCGAGCCCAGCGGGCAGGTTTAGTGCTGACATGTCACACATTGGGATCGGTTGGGGCGGCGTCAGCGATGCGGCAAACATACTGCGCACCTCGTCGGCGGTGGGGTATGAAACCTCGCTACGCCAGTCGCCCAGATCATGCTGGATCGCAAACTCTCGGAGCCGGTCATACTCTGGCAGGAATGCGTCCAGCGCGGCGTATGCCTCCGACTTCAGTTCGCCCAGCTTGCTGAGCACTTCGGGCACATTGGCAACAGCGACCAGCCGGTCGCCACGGCGTTGCTGGCCCTCACCCGCGTCAGAGAAGGGCAGAGTGTGCTCGTAAAGGTAGGTGCGGATGGCGGCAAATTTGGCCGACACCTGCTTGAGATCCGCATGGTGCGAGCCCAGCAGGTTGACGTACATACGAGCGGCATCGGGGTTGGCGTTGGCCTGTTGAGCGGCCTTGGCTGAGCCCGACTTGAGTTGCTGTACGCCAGACCAACGGCGAACCGTGACCTGCACCAGCATGAAATTGTTTGAAGCTGTTTCGATAAAAGACATTAGATAGCCTCCCCGTTAAGTAAAACCTCACCCTTTCGGGTGCAGACATCCACGCCCAGAGCGCGGAGCCGTGACATTGTGGTGCGCGTTGGCCATGCGCGGAGGGTGTCGGTATTGACTTCGACCTGCCACCGATCTCGACCGTCACAAGCGCCCCAGACTGTGGCGATGTGGTGGCCATGCAATCGCACCATCATCACGGCGTCATCACTGCTGGCCCGCTCGGTGCGGGTGTTAGCTTCTGACCAGTCACGTCCAAGCATGACGGCGGCATTCATGTTCATTTCAATCTTTCGCATTTGATTCACTCCCTTTGTGAATAGGTTGGTATAGAGCGCAAAGCACTCACTCATGCCCAACGCACTCGGCGGTAGGCATGGTGTGAATACTCTGAATCGGTACAGGGTGCATGTTGGGGAACGGCTCCCCGAAAAATACCTCGACGCTACGACCCGCCGTTGGGAACCCCTCGCTGTGCCTCTGACACCGGACTGCTACCCGAATGCGTTGAAGTGGAGTTGAGTGGATCGACCAGTTGGATCGGATGCGCTGGCGTGGGGACTGAGTCTAGAGTACCGCGTTACAGTCACCGCCCAGTGGTTGCCTCACCAGTGGTGTCACCCTCCCGCAAAATACAGTCGCGAGTTGCGCTCTCCGCGCTTGGGTTCTGATTTACTCCCTTTCGGGTACTCATCCCTGAGATCAGGCGGACTTGACGCAGTCCCGCACGACAGCCACCCCGTGGCCATGAGCGGATTATACCGAGCCCCGTCCTACATGCAACATGTCACAGATAAAATAATGTGAGAAATCACCACTCGTAATCTACCTACATATATAAGCAAAAAAAATTCAGATCAGCCTGTCGCAGTGAAATAAATGCAAAAAGTTCTTGACATTAACAAGTTGTGACTAGGAAGCCCTGTATCGCTCTGTGAGACAAGTTAGGAAAAGCAATACCATGGCAAGGGGTAAGTGCTTAAAATCGCTCACAGGCGTTTTTCGTTGTAAATCAATAGCTTGCGTACTGTATAAACCACTGTATAAAACCACTTTATCTATTAATATCAATCACTTACGCGGCAACTACTGTATGAATCAACAGTTTGCAATGGGGGTTGTAATCTGGTAATAGGCGTTGCTGTAACGATCGGTAACACTTCAATGGGTAGATAGGTAACAGGTGGGGTAACACTAATGGGCAAGACAAGGGACGGGCTGACAGCCAAGCAAATGCACTTCTGTCGGTGTGTTGCGGCGGGTATGACCCAAGCGGCGGCGTACCGTGAGGCATTCGACGTGACAGCGGACGGGAAGTCTGCGACGCACAGAGAAGCCGCCAGCAGGTTGATGGCGAGGGCTGACATCAAAGCAAGGGTGGATGCGCTGATAGCGCAAAGGGAGCGGTCGATACTCGCTTCTTCGCTCTCGGATAGAGAGAGAGTGCTGAGCAAGCTAAGGGCGTGGACTGATAGCGCCGAGGCAGGTGACAGCAACAAAATCAGGGCCGCCGAGCTGTTGGGCAAGTCTGTCGGGCTCTTTCGGGACGTGGTCGAGACCAGCGAGAGCAAGTCGAGTGACGAGTTGTTGGCCGAGCTGGAGACGATGCTGGAGCAGGTAGCTGACGACATGTCAGAGGCAAGCGACTTTCCCGACGATTCGGCTGACGATCCGGACGTGATCCACTGACCCCCACCCCCCCTGACACAGCGCGGGTACCTGACATCTATATACATAGTATTCCGCTCAAAAAATTACCTAATTTTGGGCACTGTCACACTGTCATATTGTCAATCAGGGGGTTTTTACTGAAAAAAGGGTCTAGGAATCCTGCCTGAGCAAAAAATTTTGCAAAAAAATGGGGTTTTTCGGTAAGTGGTTGTTATATATGTAGAAAAAAAAGCAAAAAAAACTAAAAAAACCATGTAAAACTGTAGACATGTGGTTGTCAAGGGGGTAGTATCTGTACAATCCGGAGGGTTGTTCTATCTAGGACAGTCCTATTCCTAGCATATATCTAGCTTAGGGCAGTCCTAGATAGGACTTACCTGAGTTTTTTTATTTTTAGGTAGTTTATCTGTTGCTTAGGACAGTCCTAAGACTAGAACAGTCCTAGTAGGGAATCATTGAGGGGAAGTCCGTCCTATGTCTAGAGATTACAGCTCGATTTCTAGGTTTGGACTGACCGAGCCCTTTAATTTGCAGGTGGCTAGAGGCCAGATTGCCTACCACGAGTCCGTGTTTAAGTTCGGATTCAACCCTGATATAGATGATTCGCTGGAAACGGTGTGGTCAGAGGGCGGCTTGTACTCATACCTGAGCGCCGCGACGGTGTTGAAGGTCTCCAGTAGCTCCGCAAACGACACATCTGCTGGCACAGGTGCTCGTACAATCGAGATAAGCGGCTTAGACGGCGACTACAACGAAATTAGCGAGACTGTCACCCTAAACGGGCAAACGGCAGTCAATACCACCCAGTCGTTCCTGCGTGTATTCAGGATGATTGTTAAAACTGCGGGCACGGGCGCCCAAAATGCGGGTGTTATCTACGCGGGCACAGGGACAGTGACATCCGGCGTTCCTGCCAACAAGTATGGCGCTATCGCGGCGGGTGACAACCAGACATTGATGGCGCTGTGGACGGTTCCAGCCAATTACACAGCCTATCTACTACAAACTGACGTGACGGTAGCGACCACGCAGAACAACAAGTATGCCACGGTTCACCTTGTGGCAAGACCGGACGGCGAGGTCTTTCAGGTCAAGGACAAGTTTGTGAAGGCTGAGAGCAGTCATCACCAGCAGTACGACATTCCACTGAAGTTTGAAGCGAAAACAGACTTAGAGATGCGGGCGGTTGGCGATAGCTCCGGGGCTGACATAGCGATATCGGCGGGTCTGGATATCATCTATATCAAGAACGTCGGATAAAGAGACTTGGCATGAATGATTACCTAAGCGGCATTATGGCACTCGCTCAGATGACGCCAGAGCAGTTTGATCTTGGTAGACAGCGCTTTGACACCCTCAGAGGGCTGTATGGCAAGAATGGATTTCAAAGCTCTGCCGCTATGGCTGGCTCTAACATGGTCACACAGGGGCCAACCTCTCTCGCTGGGGGTCAGTTTGCCCAGCTTAACCCGGATGTTCTACAGAAGGACCGAGAGAGGCAACAGCGAATAGCTGACGCAGTGCCTGCTGGTTTTGTTGCAAATAGCGCTCTTAATCCTCCAAATTCGAGCGCTTTACTTGGGCAGGTTCAAAGAGTAGATGAGGGTTATACCAACCCGCAGACAGGCGAACAGGTTTTTATATCAAACTACGGCGATAGCGTAGGCGAGATAACCCGTAGAATAGCGGCACCCGAGGGCTATCAACCCCGATCATCACAGCCAACAATGACTCCGACACAGGGGGTGGAAGGCGGATTTGGCACGGGACCAACTCCATACCGACAGCCCTATTACCAATCCAGCTTTGTGAATAGAAACCCGTATTTCAGCGGTTATGGCATGGGCTATAACGCCTACATGCCGCAATTTGGCCGTGTTGGCACCTACGGGTCTCGCGGTAAAGGCGGTGGCTATGGCGGTGGTTATGGCGGTGGATTCGGTAGCTATGGCAAGGGTGGCGGCATCTAGTGAGGCGTAACTACCGCAAGGAGTACGACAACTACCACTCAAAGCCAAAGCAGAAGAAGAACCGCGCAAAGCGCAACGCCGCAAGATCCATGATGGAGCAGGCAGGCAAAGTGAGTAAGGGCGACGGCAAGGACGTGGCCCACAAGAAGCCCTTGGCAAAGGGTGGATCAAACGGCAAAAGCAACCTCAAGGTTGCATCACCATCAAAGAACAGATCATTCGCCAGAACCAAGAAAGCACGGATGGCATGAATGTCAGAACTGATTACGCCGGAGGTCGCCAAGCGACTTAAAGGCGCAAGCCCCGAGTTAAAGCTCAGGGCCGCAGAAATGCTGGACCAGATTGAGAAGGCCAAGAAAACAGAGGCCGCTCAAGACACGTTCATGGGTTTCGTCAAGTACATGTGGCCGGCGTTCATTGAGGGACGGCACCACAAGATTATGGCGGAGGCATTTGAGAAGATCGCTCGGGGTGAGCTGAAGCGGTTAATTATCAATATGCCGCCCAGACACACCAAGTCAGAATTTGCTTCTTACTTGCTACCAGCATGGTTTCTGGGGCAATACCCCGGCAAAAAGATTATTCAGACAGCGCACACCGCTGAGTTGTCAGTGGGTTTTGGCCGAAAGGTGCGAAACCTCGTGGACTCCGAGGACTTCAAAGCAGTCTTTCCGGATCTACAACTGAGGGCAGACTCAAAGGCGGCGGGGCGCTGGAGCACCAACAAGAACGGCGAATACTTCGCTATCGGTGTTGGCGGTGCGGTAACGGGTAAAGGCGCAGACCTGCTCATCATTGATGACCCGCACTCAGAACAAGAGGGCCAGTCAGGAGACGCCGCAGTCTTTGACAGGACCTATGAGTGGTACACATCCGGTCCCCGACAGCGTTTACAGCCGGGGGGCGCCATTGTTGTGGTGATGACCCGCTGGCACATGCGGGATCTAACCGGAAAGATTATTAAGTCCTCTGCTCAGCGCGTCGGTAGCGATGAGTGGGAGGTTATCGAGTTCCCAGCAATCATGCCTTCAGGTAATCCCCTGTGGCCTGAGTTCTGGAGCCAATCAGAGCTAGAAGCTCTGCGTAGTGAACTACCCGCTTCCAAGTGGAGCGCACAATACCAGCAAAACCCAACGTCCGAAGAGGGCGCACTTATCAAGCGTGAGTGGTGGCAGGAGTGGGACATGGATCGTCCTCCCCCGTGCGAATTTATTATTCAGTCGTGGGATACAGCGTTTCTCAAGACGCAACGCTCTGACTATTCAGCTTGCACAACGTGGGGCGTGTTCTACTCGCCTGACGACGAAGGGGTTACAAAGCCCAATATCATCCTACTGGATGCCTACAAAGAACGTCTTGAGTTTCCAGAACTCAAGCGCAAAGCCTACGAGCTATGGGCCGAAATGCAACCAGACGCATTCATCGTGGAGGCTAAAGCGGCAGGGATGCCACTCATTTTTGAGCTACGAGCTATGGGGATTCCGGTCGCGGAATATACCCCGTCTCGTGGTAATGACAAGATAGCAAGAGTGAACGCTGTTGCTGACTTGTTCGCGTCGGGCGTCGTTTGGGCGCCGCAGACCAGATTCGCGGAAGAGGTTATCCAAGAATTTGCATCGTTCCCATCAGGTGAGCATGACGATTTAGTGGACTCTTCCACGCAGGCACTACTCAGATTCCGTCAGGGAGGGTTTCTCTCTCTACACACTGACGAAGAAGATGAGCCAGTGGACTACGCCAGAAGGGGAGACTACTACTAAATGGCTTTTTTGCAGAGCAACATCCCGCACTTCAAGTGCTGGGTGCGGCGTGAATACACGCACAATCATCAGAAATATCATGGTGAGTTTCTTCATGCGATGGCAATCGCTGTTACCACAATGCCTTGTCGGTGCCTTAGCTTTCAGATCATATTCACAGGCGCTGAAACCTACGACTCCGACGAGCCGAATGTTCACGGAGGGGCAATGTGGGCAAGGATGCCCATCACCGCTCTGGTAGCCGACACCCCGTTTGAGGAGTGGCCAGAGCCAATGCCAGTTTACGCGGCCCAGCCTTGGGACTGCTCCTCCAGAGAACACAGCGTGTATGTGCTGGAGCGTGCGACACCGTGCCCGTGGATGGCAAAAATTGACGACAAGTTCTTCCCAGCGAAGTACATGTTCACGGTGGATTACACCGACAGTGAGATCGCGGATGATCCCGCACAACACAAGCAAAGCCATGTGATGGAATTGCTGGATGCGGGTCCGTGGACTGGAAACATAGTGGCACTGCCTAACAACCGAGTCAGGGTGACACACCCAGCTTGGTTTGAGGCAGGTGAAGGGGCGCCCGACTTTAGGCCGTCACAGCATATCCACTATTCAAAATCAGACCTTGATTACACGCTGGACGTGAATCGAGTCTTTAACAACCTATATGCAGGTGACGAGCATGATGAAGAAAACATCTAAGATGTACGCTTCTGGCGGCAAGCTGAAGATGGTCGAGGGCAAGGATGGCAAGGAAGTTCCATTCTTCGCGGCTGACGGCGAAGGCAAGATGAAGGCCGGTGGCATGGTCCCCAATACCAAGGGCTATTTCAGGGGCGGCAGAACAATGCCCGGCTTAGGCAATCCGAACCAGCCGAAGGGGAAGTTTGGCGATATGCGGAAAGGATTGAGGAAGCGGCCCGGACACAGGCCCGGAGCTAAAAGAGGCGGCAAGGGCTAATTATGGCCATTGATAAGGCGGCGACACCCTTTGCTGGTGAGTTGGCGCCAGAAGATCCGTCACTAGAAATAGTGATCGAAAACCCAGAAGCAGTCGGAATTTTCGATGATGAAGGCGGCATGATGATCGACTTCGATCCCGATGCGGCTGAACTTCTGGGGGCTCGCCACGACTCCAACCTTGTTGACTACTTGTCAGACGGAGAGCTAGACGCTCTCGCATCTGAGTTGGTGTCGGCATTTGAGGCGGATCGCAACAGCAGGGCGGACTGGGAAGATTCTTATATTCGCGGTCTGGATCTGCTGGGACTCAAGTTTGAGGACCGCTCTACCCCGTGGGAAGGCGCGTGCGGTGTATTCCACCCCATGCTGTCAGAAGCGGTTGTGCGCTTTCAGGCGCAAACGATACAAGAGATTTACCCCGCCAGTGGCCCCGTCAAGACGGCGATTGTGGGCAAGCTGGACGATGAAAAGACCAAGCAGGCTAATCGGGTACAGAACTACCTGAACTACCTCATCACTCAGCGGATGACGGAGTACAGGACCGAGACAGAGAAGCTGCTGTTCTCTCTCCCGATTGCAGGCTCAGCATTCCGTAAGGTGTACTACGACCCCAGTATGGGTCGACCCTGCGCAATGTTTGTGCCGGCAGAGGACTTCGTTGTTAGCTACGGCGCCTCTGACCTGACAACGTGTGAGCGCGCCACACATGTGATGAAGCGCACGGTCAATGAGATTCGCAAGTTGCAGGTTGCTGGGTTCTACGCAGATGTAGACCTGCCTCCCTCAACGCCTGACTTGTCAGAGATACAGGCCAAATACAACAGGCTCACTGGCGACTCAGAAAACTACGAGTACGACAACCGGCACACCTTGCTGGAGATGCAGGTAGATATTGACCTGCCCGGATTTGAAGATACGGACAGGGGCGAGCCCACAGGCATCGCGCTCCCGTATATCGTCACGATTGACAAGTCGTCCAGAACGATCCTGTCGATCCGACGCAACTGGTACGAGAACGACCCGCAAAAGATGCGGCGTGAACACTACGTTCACTATCAATACCTGCCCGGACTAGGGTTCTATGGCTTCGGCTTGGTGCACATGATTGGTGGGCTGTCTAAGTCAGCCACATCTATCCTGCGACAGCTCGTCGACTCAGGCACCCTATCGAATCTTCCGGGCGGTCTGAAGTCTCGCGGACTCAGAATTAAAGGCGACGACACGCCCATCATGCCCGGAGAGTTTAGGGATGTGGACGTTCCCAGTGGCGCCATCCGCGACAACATCACCTTCCTGCCATACAAGGAGCCAAGTGGCGTCCTGTATCAGTTGCTGGGCGACATTGTTCAGGAAGGGCGTCGGTTTGCGTCAGCCGCAGATGTTAAGGCGTCAGACATTAACGGTGAGGCGCCTGTAGGCACCACGCTGGCAGTGCTTGAGCGCGAGATGAAGGTGCTGAGCGCGGTTCAGAGCCGCGTCCACCACGCGATGTCGAGAGAGCTAAAGATCCTTTCTGAACTTGTCAGAGATTACGGCCCCGATGTTTACCCCTACGAGCCAGACGAAGGCCCGCTGGTAGCCACGGATTTCGACGACCGCGTAGACATTATTCCCGTCAGCGACCCGAATGCGGGCACGATGGCGCAACGCATCATGCAGTATCAGGCGGCACTACAGCTTGCGTCTCAGGCGCCACAGATGTACGACCTGCCTCTGCTACACCGGCAAATGCTGGAAGTGCTGGGTATCCAAGATGCGGAAAAGGTTGTTCCGCTTGAGGATGACATCAAGCCGACAGATCCTGTCAGCGAAAACATGAACATCATCAACGGTGAGCCAGTCAAGGCGTTCCTCTATCAAGACCATGAGGCACACATTCAGGTGCACATGTCCCTGATGGAGAACCCGCAGGTCATGCAGTTGATGGAGAAGAGCCCCACCGCTCAAGCGGCGGCGGCGGCTATGGCCGCGCATATCTCCGAGCACGTTGCGTTTGAGTATCGGGCCAAGATTGAGCGTGAGCTGGGTGTAGAGCTTCCGCCCCCAGACGAGCCACTGCCTGAAGATATTGAGTTCCGTATATCCAAGCTGGTTGCTCCTGCCGCCGCTCAGGTGACAGGCAAGGCACAGCGTATGGCGCAGGCCGAGCAGAATGCTGAGATGCAGGAAGATCCTGTAGTTCAGATGCAACAAAGAGAATTGCAGATCAAGGAAGGTGAGGCGGTTGCCAAGGCGCAAGCGGAGATGGCCAAGATACAGGCGGATCTCCAGAAGGCGCAGGGCAAGGCTGTCGTAGACATGGAGAAACTCCAGACTCAGGAGCGAATCGAAGCGGCAAAGCTGGCGGCAAAAATGCAGACAGCCAAAGACGCCAATCGCTCAAGAGAAGAGATCGAAGGGTTCAGGTCAGGATTTAACGTAGTCAAGGGCCTGATTGATAATGAGTAATATCGCTACTAACAACTTGTTAGCCGCACTGCAAAAAATTTACCGCGACCACATGAACGAGGTGACGGATCACGTCGCAGGCGGTGGTTGCAAAGACATGAATGATTACTCTCGCTGTACCGGCATCATTGAGGGCCTAGCCTACGCCGAACGCGAGCTTCTCGATCTAAACAACAGACTAGAACGAGAATAAACGCTCACGGAGTGAGCGCTTCCGATTTCGTTGCATGAAGCGACGCAAGGCGACTCCGAACGCCACTTTTCGGTGCAGGGATGTACAACATGACGGAAGAGCCAAAGACGGCAAGTCAACTTCCAGAACCCAAGGGTTACAAACTACTTATCGCACTGCCAGAGCCTGACGAGAAAACGGAAGGCGGCATCATCAAGGCGGCTGAAACACTCAAGGTGGAAGAGATTGGTTCCATCTGTGGGTTCGTTTTGAAGATGGGCGCAGACGCTTACAAGGACGAGAAACGGTTTCCGAATGGCGCTTACTGCCAAGAAGGGGACTGGATTCTGATGCGTTCGTATAGCGGCACCCGATTCAAGGTGCACGGTAAAGAGTTTCGACTAATCAATGACGACAGCGTTGAAGCTGTTGTTGAGGACCCAAGGGGGATTGAGAAGGTATGAGCGAAGAACAGATTGAGATGGAAGAATCGTCCATGTCAAACGAGGACAAGTTCCTCGGGGTTCGGACTACGATAGGCAAGAAGGTCGATCAAGAAGAGTCCGACCCCAGTGTTGACATTGAGGTTGTCGATGATCGGGAGCCAGAAGATAGGCGCCCAATCGCAAAGGCAAAGCCTGCCAAGGACGAGTCTGCCGACGATGACGATGAGCTGAAGGGCTACGGCGATAAAGTCAAGAAGCGCATCAATAAACTCCGTTATGAACAGCACCAAGAGCGGCGACTCCGGGAAGATGCGGAGCGTATGCGGGAAGAGGCGATTAAGGTTGCCCAGCAGTATGCAGACCAAAATCGCGAACTCCAGCGTGTACTTCATCAGGGCGAAGGGGCTCTTCTCGGAGAGTCAGAGCGACGCGCCCAAATGGCGATGGCGAGCGCAGAAGCATCGCTTCGCCAAGCTGTAGAGGAGGGCAACACTGAGAAGCAGATTGAGGCTCAGAAGGCGCTAAATAGCGCACAGTATGAGCTGGGTCAGATTTCTCAGAGAACCCACCACTACAAGGCGTCGAAGCCTTTACCAAAAGAGGATGAGTTTGCTCAGCATGTGACGGCCCAGCAGGCCCCACAGCCGGAGCAACAACAGGCTCAACTGCGCAAGCCAAGCGAAAAAGCACTGGCATGGGCAGATCAGAACAAGTGGTTCCAGTCTGAGGACCACATGGAAATGACCGCGTTCGCCTACGGCGTTCACGAAAAGATGATCCGTCACGAGGGTTTCGACCCCGAGACAGACGACTACTATGACGAGCTTGACCGGCGTGTGCAGGGCAAGTTCCCAGAATACTTCGGAGAAGAGAGTAGTGGCTCGACCGACTCAGAGAGTCCGGTCTCCTCGACTTCCCGAAGCCCCTCCGTGGTGGTGGCACCTTCCGCAAGGAACAATGGCGCCAAACCACGCAAAGTGAGGTTGAGCCGCACCCAAGTCGCACTCGCTAAGCGTCTTGGTCTTACACCCGAACAATATGCCAACCAGTTACTCAAGGAGAGCTAATCATGGCAGAAGAGCGCACAACGCGGGCGGCAGAAGCCCGAGAGGTAGAAGAACGTCCATCCGATTCATGGTTGCCTGCATCCGTGCTTCCGACACCAGAGCCGCAAGACGGCTGGGTATTCCGGTGGGTACGAACAAGCACCTTGGGTCACGCAGACAACACCAATGTCTCTCAGAAGTTCAGGGAAGGCTGGGTTCCGGTTAAGTCGGAAGATCATCCAGAGCTGAATGTCATGTCAGACATTGACTCCCGTTTTGATGGCAACATCGAGATCGGCGGCTTGCTTCTTTGCAAGGCACCAGCCGACAAGATGAAGGCCAGAGAGGAGCACTTCCAGAACATGGCATCTAATCAGATGGAGTCTGTGGACAACAACTTCCTCAAGCAAAACGATCCCCGAATGCCCGTTCTTAATCCAGAGCGGTCCACTCGGACAACCTTTGGTCGAAACTAACCTCGCAAGGGGTGGTTTCGGTTGCTAACTTTCAAGGAGAAAGGAAATGGCTTCTTCAGCTACTCCAATGGGTGCAGAACCCGTAGGTACGCTCAGTGCCTCCGGTTCCTTCACCGGGAAGGTTCGCCACATTAAAGTTGCTTCAGGCTACGGCACTGACATCTTTTATGGCGACTTCGTAAAACTGGTTGCCGCAGGCACCGTCGAGAAGGCCGCAGTTACTACTGCTGTTGTCGCCGGTACTGTTGGTGTGTTCTGTGGTTGTGCTTACACAGATCCCACCACCGGACAACCAACCTTCAGCCAATACTGGCCTGCTTCTACTGCGGCATCTGACGCTGTAGCCTACGTTTGCGACGACCCCAAGCTGGTCATGCAGATGCAAGGCGACGGCTCTATTGCCCAGACCGGCCTTGGCAACAACGTACAGGCAATCAGCACTGCCGGATCAACCTCGATTGGCCGCAGTAAGAATGCGCTCGACGCTTCTTCGATTGCTACCACTAACTCGTTCCCACTCCGAATCGTTGACTTTGTTGACGGGCCTGACAGTGCGGTAGGTGACTCGTTCACCGATTGCATCGTCACTTGGTTGCCCGGAAGCCATGCCTACGATACGGCGCTTGGCGTTTAAGGAGGCATAAACAATGGCTATTTCACGCGCACAAATGTTGAAAGAGCTTCTGCCCGGACTGAACGCTTTGTTCGGTCTGGAGTATGAGCGCTACGATGACGAGCACACGATGATTTACGAAACTGAATCATCTGAGCGTTCGTTTGAAGAAGAAGTGAAGCTGTCTGGCTTCGGTGCGGCACCAGTCAAAGCTGAAGGCGCGGCCATCAGCTACGACTCAGCACAGGAGTCTTTCACTGCTCGCTATAACCACGAGACCATCGCTCTCGGCTTCTCCATCACTGAAGAAGCCATGGAAGATAACCTGTATGACTCTTTGTCTGCTCGTTACACCAAGGCGCTGGCCCGTGCTATGGCTCACACCAAGCAGGTTAAAGCGGCTAACCCGCTTAACGACGGCTTCACGTCTTACAACTCTGGTGACGGCGTAACGCTGTTCAGCACATCTCACCCGCTGGTAAACGGTGGTACCAATGCTAACCGTCCTACCGTTGCGGCTGACTTGAATGAGACCTCTCTGGAAGATGCAGTGATTAACATCGCCGCATTCACCGATGAGCGTGGTCTGCTGATCGCGGCACGTCCTCGTCGTCTGATCGTTCCACCCGCGCTTCAGTTTGTAGCAACTCGCTTGCTTGAGACTGAGGGTCGAGTTGGCACGGCTGACAACGACATCAACGCCCTTCGCAACAACGGCTCGATTCCGGAAGGCTACTCAGTCAACCACTTCCTGACTGATACCAACGCCTTCTTCATCATCACCGATGTACCGAACGGCATGAAGCACTTTCAGCGTACCGCGCTGGAGACTTCAATGGACGGCGACTTTGATACCGGCAACGTCCGATACAAGGCTCGTGAGCGATACAGCTTCGGCGTATCCGATCCTCTGGGCATCTACGGTTCGCCCGGCACGTCCTAATAGTACGGGGGCTTCGGCCCCCTTTTTTTCCTGACTAATTGTTCCACGGGGAACATTTAGACTCTGGCCACGACAGGAGACTCACATGGCTAATACTACTTTTTTGGGGCCAGTACGCTCTGAAACCACATTCAAGACCATCAGCAAAGATTCTACTACCGGCACAATCACCGAGGTTGCGACCATTGGTGACGGCCCCGTAAGCCTCGCAGACGCTGATGTCACGCTTACTAACGCCACTCACAGCGGCAGAACCCTTCTCGTTCCCGACGGCGGACAAGACAACACCTACACGTTGCCCGCACCCGTTGCAGGCTCGGTGTTTCGGTTTGTTTACGCTGGCGGCGCGGCAGATGCCACTGACGCAATCATCGTCACTCCCGGCAACACCAACTTTTTCATAGGCGGCGTCACGTTCCTAGACACCGACGATGCAGTAAGCGCGGTGTTCTCTGACGGAAACTCTAACAGCAGTATTCAAATTAACGTACCTGCTGGATTTGATGTAACGATTGTTGGTTTAGACTCCACCAATTATCAGATTTTCGGCACTGTAACTAGCGCAACTGCCCCAGCGTTTGCCGATCAATAATCTAGTCGGGGGCTTTAGCCCCCCTTTTCTAGGAGACAAAGATGGCTGACACAGTTACCAGTCAGACAATCGAGGACGGCCCACGCACTGCAATTTTTGCATTTACGAACGTCAGTGATGGCACAGGCGAATCTGCCGTGACCAAGATCGACGTGTCTACCCTTTCAAAGAACCCCGCTAATGATGCGGCCTGCACAAGCGTACAGATTGAGTGCATCTGGTACTCAACGATTGGCATGGGCGTGGAGATTCTGTTTGACGCGACGACAGATGTTTTGGCGTGGGAGCTTCCTGCTGACTATTCAGACTCATTGGATTTTTCTGAGTTCATTGGCATTCCAAACAATGCCGGCGCAGGCAAGACTGGCGATATCAAATTCACCACTGTTGGGCATACTAATGGTGATTCTTACAGCATTGTTCTGAAGGTTAAGAAGAGCTACGACTGATGCGGCTCTATTACAAGAAGGGCGGCAAAACAAAGTCGAGGGTGAATGAAGCTGGAAACTACACTAAGCCCACTATGCGCAAGAATCTGTTTAACAAGATCAAGGCCAGTGGAAAAGGCGGCAAGCCCGGACAGTGGAGCGCCAGAAAAGCACAAATGCTGGCACAGCAGTACAAGGCCAAAGGCGGCGGGTACCGAGACTAATGGCGCTCAAAAAATCGCAGAAGTCTTTAAAGAAGTGGACAAAGCAGAAGTGGCGCACCAAGTCTGGAAAGCCTAGCACACAGGGTGCGAAGGCTACTGGTGAGCGTTATCTGCCTGAGAAGGCGATCCAGTCCTTGTCTGCGAAAGAGTATGCCGCCACATCCCGCAAGAAGCGGGCTGACACCAAGAAGGGCAAACAGCACTCCAGCCAGCCCAATAAGGTGGCCAAAAAGACAGCGAGGCACCGTAAATGAGGGTGTACTACAAGAAGGGTGGTCGAGTAGACAAGAAGGCTATGTCTTGCAACAAGCCGCGCCGTACACCCAATCACCCCAAGAAGTCACATATTGTAAAGGCGTGCGAGGGCGGCAAGGAAAAAATTATCCGCTTTGGGGAGCAGGGCGCCAAGACGGCTGGCAAGCCAAAATCCGGAGAGTCAGCAAGAATGAAGGCCAAGCGCAAGTCATTCAAGGCTCGCCACCGTCGTAATATCAAGAAAGGGAAGATGTCTGCCGCATATTGGGCCGACAAGACTAAGTGGTGAGGCATGGCTATTAGCAGGGCTCAGACTGCAAAGCAGGTAAAAAACGCACCCTCTTCCAGAAAAAACAAGATCAAGAAGGTAATGGGTGAGTTCAAGAAGGGGACCCTGAAGTCTGGCGGCTCTGGCAAGAAGGTCACGAATCCCAAACAGGCGGTAGCGATTGCGCTTTCTGAGGCTGGCGTTAAGAAAAAATCCAACGGAGGCAGAATCCCAAAGCCGAAGTGTAGAAACGGCATTGCGATTCGCGGTAGGACTAGAGGGCGGACTGTATAAATGGCAACGAGCGGAACAACAGGCTTTACCCTTGACTTGTCTGACATATTAGAAGAGGCATACGAGCGTGCAGGGCTGGAGCTTAGGAGCGGGTACGATTACAAAACTGCTCGCCGCAGTCTTGATCTGCTCATGCTTGAGTGGCAAAACAGGGGCCTTAATCTCTGGACAGTTCGGGACACCTCGCTGGCTCTTGTTGCGGGGACAGGATCTTACGACCTTAGTGCTGACAAGTTAGATATTATAGAGGGCTTGCTACGCACAGACGCAGGCAACACCTCCAAGCAAGCAGACCTAACGATGCAACGCATCTCGGTGAGTCAGTACGCTCATCAGACCAACAAGCTGACTCAGGGCCGCCCATTGCAGTATTACGTCGAGCGCAAGCCGACAGGAATCACCGTCCACTTCTGGCCTGTACCAGATGCCACGACGAGCTATACGTTCGCCTATTACTACATGGAACGTATAGAAGATACTGGCAGTCCCGCATCAAACAACATGGATGTGCCGGCAAGGTTTTTGCCGTGCTTGGTGTCGGGGCTAGCCTACCAAATAGCGAGCAAGAGGCCGGAAGTCATGCAGATGGCCCCAATGCTCAAGCAGGTCTATGAGGAGCAGTGGTCGCTTGCGGCTGATGCGGCAAGAGAAAAAGCCGCCTTGTACATGTCTCCGGGTGGATACAACGACTTATGAGTAGCTACGCAAAAGGCAAGCACGCTTACGGGTTTTGTGACCGAACTGGCTTCCGGTACCCGCTCCGTGACTTGGTGCGTCAGATTGAGGATGGCCGATGGAATGGCCTCCTTGTTGGGCGCGACGTTGTTGACAAGGACCAGCCCCAACTCAAGCTGGGAGATGTCAATGCGAATGATCCGCAAGCGCTTAGAAATCCAAGACCCGACAATAGTTTGGATGAAAGTCGGGCTCTATATGCGTGGAACCCTGTGGGTGGCGGCAATACTGCTTTGGGTAGCCGCACTGTTGGTCTCGACATGTCAGGGCACGTCGGTCGCGTAACGGTGGAGATATCCTAATGGCGTTTACCTTCACCACGTTAAAGCAGGCGATCCAAGACTACGTTGAGTCGAACGAGACCAGTTTCGTCAACAACCTGCCAGTTATTATTACGCAGGCAGAAGATAGAATCCTAAAGCGGTGCCAGCTTCCTGATTTTCGCAAGAATGTTACTGCTAACATGACGGCGAGTAACAATTACTTGGCGATGCCGACAGATTTCCTGTCGCCATATTCGCTGGCTATAGACAACTCAGGGTATGAGTACCTGTTGTTTAAAGACGTAAACTTCATGCGTGAGGCATACCCAGATTCAACAGTGACTGGCGTGCCCAAGGCGTATGCCATCTTTAGTGAAGATTATTTTTTGATTGGCCCCACGCCAAACAGTAGTTTTGCAGTCGAGCTTCATTACTTCCACAAACCAGAGTCAATCACAACCGCTACATCCGGAACGAGCTGGCTAGGCACCAACGCAGAGACGACACTGCTTTATGGGTGCTTAGTTGAGGCGTACACCTACCTCAAGGGCGACGCGGATCTTATGGGCCTGTATGTTCAAAGGTATGAGGATGCAATCCAGCGCCTAGAGGAGTTGGGCGAAGGGTACAGCACCACCGACAGTTATCGTAGCGGTGCGGTCAGGAAGATGAGAACTTAATGCTCGAAATGGAAATCGGCACTGTTGGTGTAGAAACCACCAGTCACAGGGGGTTTACCCCCGAGGAAGTGGCAGAGCGATGCTTGGACCGGATTGTTTCCGTCTCTGATACTGCTCATCCCACATTAAAACAGCAGGCTCTGGCATACCGAGGCCAGATTCGCTCAGTCCTGTTGCACTACATGAAGGAAGCGATCAAGTCTGATCGTACAACCATTTACAACGCCCTTATCGAAGCAGGGCAAAAAGACTTAGCCGAAGCTATCAGGAGGCTTTAAATGGCGTTTAGCGGAAACTTTATGTGCACGTCTTTCAAGCAGGAATTGCTTGAAGCGGTCCACAACTTCAAAAACTCAGGCGGAAGCACCTTTAATCTTGCGCTTTATACAAATAGCGCGTCTTTCGATGCTTCAACCACGGCGTATACCGCTACAAATGAAGTGTCTGGAACGGGGTACACAGCAAAAGGTGCGGCTCTTACTCGGGTTGACCCAAGTACAAGCGGCACAACCGCGTTGACAGATTTTGCTGACTTGACGTTTAGCACTGCCACCATCACTGCTCGCGGGGCCTTAATCTATAACGACTCAGCATCGGGTGACCCCAGTGTTGTGGTATTGGATTTTGGTGCAGACAAGACCTCCACTGCCGGAGACTTCACCATTGTATTTCCCACGGCAGATGCGAGTAACGCGATTATCCGGATAGCTTAATGGCTGGAGTGATCGTTCCACTTACTGGCTGGGGCCGGGATGACTGGGGCGATCTCGCGTGGGGTGAAGGGAGTGTCACCAATGCGGGGGCCACTGGTCAGGTAGGATCAGTCTCCGTCCTCACGGTAAACAATGTCTCGGTCACGGGTCTTGAGGCAACGGGATCGGTTGGCTCGGCTACAGTCGAGGCCGACGCAAATGTGTCAGTTACGGGGCTGGAGGCGACAGGCTCCGTAGGATCAGTTACCGCAACCGCTGGAGCGGATGTTTCGGTCACGGGTCTGGAGGCTACCTCGGCGGTAGGGTCGGTCACGGTCACGGGCGATGCAAATGTGTCAGCCACGGGGCTAGAGGCCACAGGTGCAGTTGGCTCTGCAACGGCTAGTGCAGACGCAAGTGTATCTGTTACAGGCTTGGAGGCCACAGGTGCAGTTGGCTCAGCCACGGCTGAAGCAGGCGCAGATGTTAGTGTCACCGGGCTAGAGGCGACAGGCGCTGTAGGCTCTGTCACCACCACTGCGGGCGCAACAGCGTCTCCTGATGGCGTAGAGGGCACCGGCAGTCTTGGCTCGGTCACGGTTGATGCTGAAGCGAATGTATCTGCAACCGGCGTCGCGGGCACAGGCGCAGTTGGCACAGTTGAGATCCAGCTTGGGATCAGCGTTTTCCCAACAGGGCTCTCGGCAACCGGATCGGTTGGTAGCGTCACCACCACTGCAAATGCGGACGTATCTGTAACTGGCGTAAGCGCTACCGGAGAGGTAGGCAACGCGGCGGTTATTCAGTCAATAGATGTTCTCCCGACCGGGGTTGAAGGTACGGGAGAGGTAGGCTCCGTCACGACAACTGCGGATGCCAATACAAGCGTCACGGGTCTAGCGGCCACTGGCGCTGTTGGCAGTGTTTCAGTTGTTGCGGGTGCTGATGTTGCGGTAACTGGCGTCAGCGGCACAGGTGAAGTGGGTGTGGTGCTGGTATGGGGCGAGATAGTTCCCAACCAAAACCCGAATTACTCCAACCTGAACCCATCACAGACGCCCGGATGGGTAGAGATAGAGCCGTCACAAACGCCAAATTATGAAGATATTGCGGCATAAAGAGGATTAACTAATGCCTAGCACATACACCACAAACCTTGGTATTGAGAAGATCGCCACCGGAGAACAGTCCGGCACATGGGGAACCACCACTAATACCAACTTTGACCTGATTGATACTGCGGTAAACGGCATTGTTTCGATCACCCTGTCGAGCGCAGGTAGCTCCGGGTCGCCCAATGACCTGCCAATCACAGACGGCACCGCATCTAATGGCCGGAACAAGTTCATTGAGTTCACTGACGGCGGTGATCTGGGTGCGACAGCGTATGTCCAGCTTACCCCTAACGATGCGGAGAAGATCGTTCACATCCGCAACAGCTTGTCTGGTAGCCGGTCAATTATTGCATTCCAAGGCACCTACAACGCATCCAACGACTTTGAGATCCCCAACGGCGCAGATGTCACGCTGAAGTTTGATGGGGCTGGTTCAGGCGCGACCGTTACTGACGTTAATGCTGACTTGACAGTGACAGGTCTTACAGCGACCTCTACCGTGAGCTTTAGCGGCGCGACTATCGACAACCTCGGCACAGTGACCACGGTTGACATCAACGGCGGCACTATCGACGGCACTGTAATTGGAGGCTCTTCAGCCGCCGCAGGCACGTTCACGACATTCACCTCCACAGGCATCGACGATAACGCCACAAGCACTGCGATTACGATTAATGCTAGTGAGAACGTAGGTATTGGTACTACGAGTCCTTCTGACAAACTACACGTTTATCAAAATTCTGCTGATAATGTTGTCGCTAAGGTAGAAAACGCCTCTTCAAATCACGGCTCGCTTCTTCAGTTTTCTCAAGTTACAAGCGGCTCGGTTGCCGCCCCCGTTGCCTATGTCGGTCATGGCGGCGACAACACGGGCGACTTTATTATTAACAACGCATCTGCAACAAATACTAAATTTTACACTAGCGGCTCAGAGCGTATGCGTATTAATAGCGCTGGTAACGTAGGTATTGGTACTACGAGTCCTAACTCTGTTTCAAAACTACAAGTAGAGGATACTACTGCAAGCAACACTAGCACTTACATTTCTGTTGTGAGTGGTAATGGTGGGAATGCTGGTATAGTTTTTGGTGACAGTGATGCTGACCTTGTTGGCGGCGTTTTGTTCAACAATGACGACGATGCCTTAAGGTTTTTTGGTAGTGGCTTTACCGAGCGTATGCGTATTGATAGCTCTGGTAACGTAGGTATTGGCACTACAAGTCCCACAGCGTACACAGGACAAACAAACCTAAATATAAATTCTGGTGGCGTATCACGAATAGACTTTGACATTTCT
>Ga0208793_1000313_pt1 | contig 33885 bp, 53 predicted proteins | sample 17_taG_FD_184092 | JGI IMG/M metagenome (GOLD analysis project Ga0208793, IMG submission 184092) | Marine viral communities from the Subarctic Pacific Ocean - 17_ETSP_OMZ_AT15314 metaG (SPAdes) (version 2) | ecosystem: Environmental > Aquatic > Marine > Oceanic | place: Pacific Ocean | collected... | reverse complement strand
TGTTATACTTATAATTGTGTACCCTATCGCCAATACTAAAGATATAGTTTGAAGATAAGGATTTGCTTCGCTCACACTAATCCCAAGTGCAAATAGATTCGTTACTGCTATCTTCAAATCTTCCATTCTATTGTGTACTTCGAGATACTTTAATATCTTGATAATTAAGGTCGGAACTTGACAATTTTATTGACCAACCAGTCCCAATAGATTTTTTAACTAACCTCCAAGAGTTTTGACTTCTTTTTTTAAGATTTGAAATCCAAACTGAACCACTTAAAGAAGTTGCAAGTTCATAAGGTCCCCATTGAAAAAATGCGATTTCACCAAAGAAACTTGCCCCATAATTAGTTGATGAGAAAAAACGTTCACCAACTGTATTACTTGCCCAAGGGTCAGCCATACTCCAATATTGACCATCTCCTGTTGTTACTATTGACCTAACAGATAAACCAATTTGTAAACTTCCATCCCAAGTTGTACCACCACTTGTTGTTCTTATTTGATAGTTTGTTCCATTAACTAAAGCGTGTATTCTTTGACCATCTTCTGACATTCCAACACTATTCCAATTTGCGTTAGGCAAATAAGCATTAGAAGAAATATTTGAAAAACTTTGACCATAATTTGAGGATAAATACAAACCCCCATTATATTGTCCGTAAAGCATATATTGACCAGTTGTAGAAATTGCCACACAATTTATATAACCTGAAATTTGTGTTTGTAATTGTGAACCGTAATTTTTTAAAACCCAACAACCACTTGTGGTTGAAATTATTTGATATTCACCAGTTTGACTAAAGGCAGCATCTGTTGTTGCCACAGAACCGAAGTTGTAATAATTTGAAGAATAAGTTCCGTAAGTACTTCCTCCGTCGGTGGACAAAACAGACCCATTACCAGATGAGTCAAAAAGACCGATATATTGACCGTCACCACTAACCGCACACTTTGTTTTTAAGTTTGTATTTGGTAAATTAGTTATTGTGCTATAAGTTTCCCCATAATCGGTTGAATGGATATAATTAACACTCCCAACTGCAACGACATATCTGCCATCATCTGGACCAACAAAGCCCTCAGATTGACTAATAAGTCTTTTATTAAATCCCATATTTAAAAAGTATAATCAATTAAACTTGCTTTTGTTGTTTTAGAATTTATATTTTCCTCGTGTGTTGCACATTCGCTTCTTAAATTTGACCTTTCATCAATTATATTTTGCGGTGGTGCAATACCCTCTTGACCTCTTATGATATACCAATCAGTCACAGCAAGTTTTAAATTGTAAAATAATTTTAATTCAGCAATTTTTTGTTCTTTAAGTTCAGCAACCGTTTCTGTATAGGTTCTTGATTCAACTGGGTATGTGAATACTTCACTTTCAGCATCAAAATATATGTCGCCAAGTTGCTCAGATTGTTTTGTAGTTGGTGTTACAACATCGTAAAATCCAAGACCTTTCAATTCTTCGTCCGACATATAATTAACCCCAAGAGTATTATTCCAAGTTTTTGGAATTGATAAATATGTTTTAATTGTACCGTTTATACTTATTGCTTTCATTTTATATTATTTTTAAGATGGGTCTGTGTCGCTTGTGTATGTTGCAACCGAATAAATTAAAATTGCATCTGAATCATTGTCATCGACACAAGTTAATTGAATATGATTTGATGCTGCTCCGTCATAAACACCAGTACCTGCTTGATTAATTGTAGAAGTAGTAAAACTATCTGCCAATGTAATGGTTTGCGCCCCTGTTACAAGAATATCAATTACTTGACCCTTCTTGATGTTTTGGATGTTTAATGTTGTCGCACCAGTAAGCGCAGAAGTCAATTCAAATATTCCATAAGAAGATGCATCTAAGTTGATTGTTCCACTTGTTGTCGCAATGTCTTGTTTTTCGGTGTATCTTGCTGCAAGTTGGTCGTGGTCAACAACGTTATCTTGAATAGTTAATATAGCTGAACCCTCAACATCTCCTGTATGGTATGCATTATAAAAATTAATAGTTCCTTCAGGAATATCATCTGTGTCAAGTGTAACAACTCCTGTTTGTCCGTTTACCGAATCAACATCTCCTGTATCGTCTGAATACAGTTCATCAAAGTTATCATTTACTTTATCAAAAGCGGTTCTTAAAGGGTCTCCTGTGCCATCGTTGGCAGTAGTTCCTATATTAATTGTTTGTTTAGCCATTTTTTATTTTTTTATTCTTGTGTTGCATCTGCGGTATAAAGTGTTGTATCAGCAAAAATATTTGTGTCATCGGCAGATAATAATAAAACTCCTGCCCAACAAGTTGGTGCTGAATATAAAGGTATTGCATCAGTAGTTTCTGCTGTATCTCCAAACCACGTAGAACAATATATCTTCCCCCAATTTATGCTATTTGCCATTTTTTACTTTTTCTATTTTAGCTAAGAATTTTTTTAACTTAACTATATTTACTTGTTTTGGTTTGTACTTTTTTATAATACCCATCCGTTAAATAAGCTGTCTTTATCGGGATATACATCCTCGTTATTGTTTGTATTATACTCAGGAAAACTGCTTATATTATATGTAACGTAATCAATCATCCTTCTTGTGTAATATTCTGCAAATTCTCTTTCTTTATTAACTAGATAATCTACTTCGTTTTTACTAACGCTTTCTGCGTTTTCACTGATATGTTTAAATACACCTCCGTTTTTTACTTGATATGCAGCAAAGGGTAGGTAATCTACCATAGCATAATGTATCAACATAGGCTGTACATATGTGTTTACTAGTGTAAGATATGCGCCTGCTAAATCATCGTCTAATATATCAGTGCTGATTTTATCATATAGCTTACTGCCTAAAAAGTTTCTGATGTGTATTTCTTGTGCTATTTTTATAAACTGTATAAATTTATCAGTATCAACATTACCATCTAAAATAGTGTTTTTTACTAAATCTGTCCGAGATATAAATAGTGCTGTTGCCATTAGTCAAATGCTTTATCTTGTTTTGTAGTCCAATTTTTAGGTTCTAAGAAACCTCTTTTGTTTTCATCCAAGTCTCTAGGTCTTTTAGCTACCTCAGACTCATTTTTAGGTGGTTTTAAGCCTTTTTTTCTTGCTTCATTAACACTTATCTCACTTTTAGGATTTTTAACATCAGGAGCAACATCTACTGCCATATATGTTTTTCTCATCCAAAAATGACGGCACGAACCTCCTCCTTTGTATAGCCAAATATCATAAGTGTCTGCACCCTCAGGACCCCAACCCTCATTTACAGGCATCTCTCCCATTTTAATTATATCTTCCTTTCTATATAGTTTAGCTTCCTTAACCATTCTAGAACAAAAATCTCTACTCTCCTCATCTGCTTTTAGTGGAGCATATTGATAACGCACTTTAAATTTCATATTATCAATACTTGTATCTTGCTCACTATTTGCATTTGGTCTAGCTACTCCTGTAGATGCTAGTCCAATCATTTTATCTAAAGTTTCTTCTTGGTCATAGTCAACTTCTCTTTCATCAACTAATACCCAATTTTCTAAATCCTCATCTTCTCCTAGTTGAGTAAGTTCATCAAATACTTTATCACTTACAAAATTATACTTAGACATTTCAACACCTGTTTCCTCTTCTTTTTCCTCATCAGAAATATCTGCACTATCTAATACATCTTCGTTAAATTCTAAAGGTTGTAGTGTTTCAAAATATAAGTTTAAACTAATACCATTAAAAGCTAGTATTTGGTCAAAGTTATCTATAAGTAGTTCTTGAAAAGGTTTTATTACAACATTGTTATTTAATATAGAAGCTGTTTGTAACTCTTCTGCATTATTTCCTAATCCTGTGTTATCTTTTATTCCAAATAACATAGGAGAAACTATCCTATGACTTACTAATATTTTTTTAGATGACTCGTCTGATAAAAACTGATATTGATTATGTGCATCACTTAGTTGCACAGGCTCTAATGTAGCACCTGAATCTACGTTATCATTAAAAGATAAAATAAACTTACCTGCTGCTGAACTACCGCTAAACTTATCATAAATGCGTCTTTCTATTAACTCTCTTTCTTCCTCATTAGGAATACCATTATTAAAGTTAATTAGCATAGATGGAGCAAGTCCATTTTTAATGTTATTTAAATGATAGTTACTTATTTCTTCTTCTAGTTCTGCGTATTGCAAACCACCTTGATAGTCAACAGGACTGTAATAGTAAAAACCTGCTCTATAAGGTTTAACACATAGTATTTCAATAGCTTGATTAGAAGTGCCAAAAGCAGGAATACGCTGAGGTGTTTCATTAGGCTTTATATTAAGCCAATCTGAATGATAATAATAACCCTCTATCTGATTGCTAGATTCATTTACTTTTTCTGCTCGTATTGTTTCAATAGGCAGATGTTCTACCTGTGCAATCTTAGTTCTATCCTTAGAATAAATAACTTGTATCGCACATTGACCCATTAATTTTAAATCATAGCAAAACTTTCTAACTGTATCTTTTTTAAATAAAGAAATCATTTGTGCATATTCCTCAGGCTTTCTATCTGAGTCAGTTGCATTTAATCCCTTACCAAATATCATTTCTGATAGTCCGTTAACTATTGCGTTATTAGTAGGACTGCCGTTGTATCTATCTATTAAATACTGATAATAGTCATTGTCTTGACCATAAGATACCCAATCTTTATTTCTAACTTCCTTAATTTCAGGAGAAGTATAGTTGCTTAAATTTACTATTCCAAATTGTTTCATATTATAATAAAGTCGTTGTCAAAACTAGTATCTGATGTGTATGTTCCACTATTAACAGTATATTCCTCGTTAGAGGTTTGGTCAATACCTTGGTCAGTACAAAATATTTTATCCTTATAAATTATAGTACCATCGTTTTTTTTAAGTACCATATCGTAAAATCTACCCTCTTTTAGTATAGGGTCGAAAGTAATAGCTACCTGCAAATGATTTTGGCTTTCTGTGCCTGTTAAACTAGTATAGTTTGTAGTTGTATTAGAACTATCGTCCCTAATATCTGCACTTAAACTTGTTACGTACTCTCTAGGTATAACTTTAAATGTTTGCTCTGATGCACTTGTAGTTAAAACTTTCATATTCATATAACGAAAGTAACTAATAATATTGCAAAAAAAAAGGGTAACATTTCTGCTACCCTCTTTTACCAAATGAAAAACAATTATGAGTTTGTTCCTACTGTTATAGTTGCAGTAGCACTTGTCATTCCATTATATGGGTCGGAAGCAGTTGGACTAGCAACAAAGTTCGCAGGCTTTAATTCCTGTCCTGTCAATGTTAAAGTATAACCACTAAGGTCTCCCATAGCTGCACCTGTTACAATAGTACCACCTGAAACATCTGCTCCGTGTTCTAATCCCATAACAAAAACATTACCATTATAGTCCTCAACAGCAACGTGAGGTCTGCCATAAGCAAGTAACTTTATTTCAGCGTGGTCTTCTTTACTTAATTTGTGTAAAGTAAGATTTAATGTTTGCTCAAAGAAAGTTGTGCCATTTTCTCTTGAAGAAGTAATAGTTTGTTCGAAACTACTATTTCCTTTTACTTCATATTTGTAAGCTGTAAAAGTACCTGACATATCAGTTATCTCGTCTGCTGTTTGTGTTACTGTTCCGAAATCTCCGAAATCAGTAAAATAAACTGCTCTTAGACCACCAACTACGTCTTTACACGGTTCTTTACGCCCTCTAGTTAAATCACAAGCCATATTATATATTTTTAAAATTAAAAAAGGGCAGGTAGGCTCTTATTGGCTCACCCACCCTTAATTTATTGGTTAATTTAATTATACTGAGTAAAGAACGATGTCGCTACCGATTCCGTACTGTACACCTGCTGTATATCGCATTACAATTCTCACATTTTGAGAACCATCAATATCAGCCATATCAATTACCTTAACTTCATTTTGGTCAGACATTAAGCCTGTGCCAAAGAAAAGGTTGCTTTTTTCTGCTGCTACCATTGTATTGTTTGGCAATCCATTAGCAGTAAACAATCTCACACCATCAAAAGATAAAGTACCATTAGTGTACCACTGAGTACCTTGAGCATCGATACCTGATGCACCTACGTTAGTTGCGAAACCACCTAATGCTCTTACATATGCTTTTGCAACATTTTGAGAAACATAAATAGTTAAATCATCGCTACCATAAAGAGTTGATGGAATAGCATCTACTACTTTTCCTAGTTCAGCAATAACATCTCCTGAATCAACTGTTGTACCTGTTACATCATTGATATCTGAATCAGCTAACATTAATTCTTTGAATCCACCAAACTCTCCTGCTGTTGCTGACGCACCATTCCAAATAGTTTGCTCAGTTTTTTGTGCAACTTTTGCAGCTACGTGACCTAATAAAAAGTCACTAAATAAAGGAGGAAGGCTATCGTGTGCGCTGTAACCCATTTGAGCAGCTTCCCAATCTGAATGAAAGTCTTTTTTACAAAGCTGTAAGTTAACTTGTAACTCAGTTGGTTGTAAGATTCTTTCTTCTAAGGTTACTGTACTTGTAGGGTCAAAATCACAAGTAGCGTCTTTTACAATTGCATCAGTACTAATCTTCTTGATGACTTCTTTGAATTTTACATTAGGTTTAACAGTGATACCACCATTTTCTAATGTGTTACCAGATAAAAGTGCTGCTGAAATATATTCACCTGCAAATTCACCTGCATAAGTTGTAGTTATTGAAGTTGTTGTTGCCATTTTATTTATTTAAGATTTTATTCATTACAATGTCTAAAGTGTTTACAGTTCTTTTTTGTGAGTAAAGCACTTTTTTTGTTTTTTGTTTCGCCTCTGGATTATGCTTGATTGGCTCTGCTGCAGGTTGAGAAAGTTCTTGTTTCAACTCTTCAGCTTCTTCCATTTCTTTTTCATCATCCTTATCTCCATAGGCTCCCATTTCTTCTTTTATAGACATTACCATTTCCTTAAGAGCATCAAACTCATCTCTTGTAGGATATTTAGTTTCGTCTAATTCTTCTTCTTCTTTTTCAGGCTCTTCTTCTGGTGTTTCCTCAGCTTTAACTTCTACTGAATTAATAACACCATCTTCTAAAACCTCTAAAGTTCTACCATCTTCTAGCTGATACTCTCCTTTAGGTAAAGCTACTTTTTCATCTTCTGTAAGAATAAAAACATCTTTGCCTGCTGCGAAGTCATCTGCTTCTAAGACAGTTCCGTTGTCTAATTTTAATTGTGCTAAAACTACCTGTGGTTCTTCTTGAACTTGCTCAGATAATTCGACGCCCAATAGGTTTTTAATTTCTTTTAACATTTCTACTGGATTTTTCATACTTATATTACGTTACTGGTTTAAAATTTTGCATTTTCAAGTTCCATCTCCTGTTACATTACCTATACCTTGAGAGAAATAGTCTTCGCCACAACATTTTCTTGAGTAAGTACCGTTTCTACATAAACAGCCTCTTTTACTGTTATGTGGTACTGACATTCTTCTGTCGTAGTTTTTTTTCTTTTTCATTATCCTGCGTTTTGTGTACGTTGTATAAAGTAAATAACATCCCATATTAAGGAATCACCACCAACAGAATTAACTTTTAATTGAACACCATCAGCTACAAATGTTGCATCTGTGTAATATTGCATCATTATGTTCTCAACGTGTTCTGCATTATTTCCTTTTGGATAAGCAATAGTTCCTGCCACTCTTGATATTTGACCGCTACCCTCTAAATTGTATTCTAAATATGTTTGGTTTGCATTAGCAGCAGATGCTTTAAAAGCTACCGTAAAAATATAAACGTCATTCTCATTAACACCCAATACTTTTTGAGTAGATGAATCATAAAAGTTTATACTTGAATGGCTTCTTACTACATTTCCACCATTGTTAGATAATACTACTTCTGTATCTTCTACAAGTGTTAGTTTGTAATTAGAATCATATTCTGTATCGTCATATCTCGCCCAACCTAAACGAACGGAATCGCTAACTACTGACGCATCTTGTGGGTATATTTTAACATTATGACCTGCGTGACCCATATAAAGACCCGTGGGTGTTCTAACTAAAGCACCATCCTCTATGGCACATTCAGATAATTCTAGATCTGTATCATCATCTACTTTTATTTTGTATTGAGTGTTATGTATTAAAGCCATTAATTAATTTTTACACAGTTAGGTACTTTTTTACCATCTAATATTTTATAACCTATCATTTCATATCCTTCCCAACAAGGGTCATCATCATCTAATACTGTTTTTAATTGGTCAAGTTCTTTTAATTTTGCTCCTGACCACCTTAGTCCTGCTTTACCTCCCCAAAGCAAATAACTTATAGTACCACAAGCAGTAGAATCACTTTCATCATAATATTCCTGTGCTCTACTTAAATAACTAAACATTCTCTTTATAGTAGACAGAGTTAATGCTTTTCCACTTGATAACTGCTTTGCCCTTACTTTTCCTACCTGTGTAGCACATTTATTATTTTGCTTTTCATTTAGTTCTATTCCTCTCTTTGCATTGTTTTTAACTGCATCAGGATAGTCAGCATAAGACTCTAGTTCTTCTCCTTGCAACATTTTTTTAACATCCTCTAAAATGTAATCAGCTTCTTTAGTTTCACTTAACTCATCTTTAACACCTTTTTCTTGTGGAGATTCAACTCTGTCTGCAAAATATCCTTCAATACTAAAACCTTTTACTTTTCCTGTTTTAACATATTCGTTCCATATTTCATCATTATCTACCTTGACAGTTCCCATCCAAGTTCCAATAGGCAAATCCATACCATATTTAACTGACTTATCGTGTACCTTATCTTCTTTTATCCAAGACTCAACTAATGTCAAACCCTGTATGTTCATTTGATGCTCTAAAGTGCTATTCTTTTGGTTACCGTTTTTAAGGTACTTTTGAGAGGCTGTAAGAACAGTTTTGCGACTAAAATATATATAGTACTCCTCTTCTCCGTTTCTTCTGTATATAGGCTTATTAGGTATCAATAACGCTCCCATAAGTATCTTTTTATCAGAATCTACTTCAGCTAACTTTATTTCTTCTTGTCCTTTTAATGCAACAAAATCTTCTTCTATTGCAGGATTTTCGACTATACTAATGGCTTCTACTCCATTGAATTCGTCATTTTCATCGATTATAAGTTCTACTATTTTCATATTATCCTATTGATGCGTCTTCTATTATATTACGTTCTAATGCTTGTGCGTTTGTTATTTCGTTAGTTACTACAAATGCTTTTACAGGTTTTTGTTCATTTTCGCCTATTGTTTGTGCAAGTTGACTTTCAGGAGATGTGCCTACTACATTAAAAGATGGTGCTGCTGTTGAGGCTTGTCCTCTACCACCTGCTACGCTTGGAGCAGAGCCTTTACCGCCTTTTACAGTTTGTAGTATATTCTTAGCTTGACCAACTGCTCCTAATACCGCCGCAACTTGTGAAGCATAAAAAATAGGAAAGGCAAATGCGGCAGCAGGTCCTGTACCTTTAGCAGATTTTTGTGCTATATCTAAAGCATTAATAAATCCTATTCCTGTTCCTATTGCTATGTCTGCTAATGCGGCTGCCTTAGATGCTGCTGTACCCTCTTCGAATAACGCACCTATTGCTCTTATTCCTGCTCCTGTTGCTGCAGCTAATTCTAATTGTGCACTTAATTTAGCGTCTTTTAGTTTTTGGTCATCTTCTAATTCCTTTTTATTTATTTCTTCTTGTTTTTCTGCATCTGCTTTTCTAGCATCATCCTTTAATGAATAGTAATAATCTATTACTTGTTGCTTTGCTTCTTCACTAGCATTTAAAGCATTTAGTTCTGCTAATTTATTTGATTCTTCTAATTCTACTTTTTGAAGTTCGGTAACAGCTTTTTTCTCTAACTCTAACTGCGTGTACTCATCTCTTATATCTTGGATAGAATCTAACCTGTCTTGTTCTTTAGCTAATTCGTCTGCTATTCTTTTTTCTTCCTCAGCTTTTTGTTTTCTTAATAACATTTGTCGCTGATTCTGAACCTCTCTTTGTCTATTTATTTTTTTAGCTTCTAATTCAAATAGTTTCTTTTCAAGTTCTGCTTGTTCATCAAGGTCTTCTTTTCTAGCTAAGGAAGTCATATCATTTTCCTTTTTCTTAGCCTCAAACCTTAATCTAGCAGCTTCTATTTCTTTATTAGTGATACCATCCTCAATAGTAATAGCTTGTTCTAAAAATTTTATTCGTTCTTCTGCAGTAAACTTTTCTGTGTTATATGCTTTAGTTCTTAGTTCATTTACTTTAGTATTTGCTTTTTGTCTTTCTACTAATAAATTTCTATCAATCTTATCTGCTTTTGCAATAGCATCAGACAACTCTCCTGCTGCTTTAATATCCTCTTTAATGTCTTTACTAAAGTTACTAACCTTTTCACTTACTGTATCAAAAGTATCGCTTACAGCTTCTCCTATATCCTTAATACTACCTTTTCCTGTTAGAAAGTTACCTATTGCAGAAAATGTATTAGTAATACCATTACCTAATTGTGAAAACAGTTCAATAGTATTAGCTATAATAGCTTTGCCTTGATTAAGTGCTTTTATGAGTTTGTTTTGTCCTTCTTCACTTGCTTGAAAAGCTGCTACTAATGAACCTAATGCAACTACTAAAGCACCTACCCCTGTGCCAATTAAAGCTACCTTAAACAGCTTCATACCTTGTGTAGCTGCTCTTAAACCTTGTGCTAGTCCGGTAAACTTGCTAAACAATCCTCCTGTCGCTCTATCTAATACAGAAGTACCTCCTATTGTTTTGGTTAAGCCTTTAGATACTTCATTGTGAGCCTTAGCTTGTTCTTTTAATTTTTTATTAAAACTGGCATTTTGTTTATTAAGTTGTGTCTTAGCTTTTTTACTTTGCTTTAATGCTAAGTTTTCCTGCTTAATAAGATTTTTAGTTTTATTTATCTTATCATTTAACTGCTTTCTTCTAGCTAACTCTTTACCTGAACCACCAAGCTTACTGAGTTCAGATTCCATTTTAAGAAGTTCTCTCTGAGCATCTGCTACATTGTCCTCTAGCTTTACTATTTCCTCATCAAGAGTCTGTATCTGAGTAATAGCTTCTTTAGCATTTAATTTTAAGTCTATTATTTTTTCTGCCATAACTCTTGTTTTAACATTTTATATCCCTCTTTTATTGTTTCTGGGAATTTATTTTTACCTAGTGCAATCTCTACATACTCTCCTGTAAGCTGATTTTGCTTTGCAATTTCTAATAAGTCTAATATATTTTGTATCATCCTGATGTGCTTTCAAAATCTGCAAGTGAATCTCCGAATACCGACCTAATTATTGCTCCTGTTTTCGTGTAAATTCCTCCTACTATGTAGATTTCATATTGATTAAATAAATTCTTGTGATACATTATTTGTGCATTTGTTATATCTGTCATTTGAAATATACCATCATTCCCAACAGGGTCAATGTATTTAAACGTGTGAGATAATGGATATAATGTATCAATCTCGGGGTCATATATACTTGTAAACCACTCTATAATTTTTCTATAAGTATTTAAGTTCCAATATTGTTGTGGTGGTCTTATTTGTTGTCCTGTTTGACCTTGTACTAAAGGTGATGGAATACTACCAAAAAACTCATTTTCTTGCCAAAAATACCCATAAGTATCAATAGCAATATAATCAGTTAGTCTCTCGCCTGTTGTGTTTTTAAATTGACTTACAGGAGCAGAAACAGTAGATGCTTTGAATATATTAGAAATAGAATCTGCAAATGCGTGTTTAGTATCTGTATTAGTTCTTGCATAAAACCTCCAATAAAAAGTTGCAGGATGCGTTAAGCCACTCTTTTCATAATTAGCTACCTTTGGTACAGTAAAGAAAGATGTTGTTTTAAATGGTACAGAATTTACACCACTTGTTGCTTTCAATACATCTACGTCATCACTTGCGTTTAAATCATTTTCATTTGTAGAATACAAAAATCCGTATTCATCAACCTGTGGGGTGTCCCCTAATTTACCCATAGCTGTTATTTCGTAATTTAAATATATTGAAGTTGATGTTGGAACTGTTACTTGATACTCTGCTATTGTTGGTGGTGTTACAACTAAAGGTACTTCGTCATATACAGGTTCGGGGTCATTAATTGGTATCTCACTTGGAACTACCGTTGTAATATCGGGTATTGTAAATTCAGTATCACAATTAGCATCTACCGTTAAAACAACATCGTCAGTAGTTTTTAAAGTTGAATCTACCGTTAAACAATTAGACGCAACCTTTACAATAGTTTTATAAGTTACTTCCTCGAATATATTTGTAAGTTCAATATCACTTAGGTTTGTCTCAAAGTTTGTATTGATTTTATTGATTCTGTATATGTCATCAAACACTATAATCTTATCTGCTAAGTTTAGCTTAATAAGCATCTCTAAAGGTAGATAAGCCTTTACCATTGTAATTCTTTTACGCTTATCAAACATATCCTTTACGTAGTTTTCGTAATACGTTTTGAATAGTGTCTTTTGGTTTACTTGTCTTGAATATTCATCAAACTCTGCGTTGAAGTTTAAGTTTTGATATGCACTTTCGCCAAATACATTTAAAATACTCGAAGAGTTTAATGGCATATAAGGATTGGCAACAGGTGTTGTATTTGCACTACCATCTAAATTAATAACCCTAATGTTAGTAAAAGAACCTGCTGCATAAAATATCAATGGCTCTCCCTTGTATGGGTCTTGGTTTATATCAACCGAATATCCAAATTGAACATAGCTATTAGTTTTCTCTTCGTTACCTTCGGGTGTCGTTGTTGTTTGTATTACACCTGCATCGGTAACATATAAATGCTCATATTTAAAATGCTCAAATGGTAATTCAACATCGTATGTTTCACCATCATACTTTTCACTTGTCTTATATTCTAAAGAACCCCATTCGGTATTTGCTAACTCCTTATGATTTGTTGCTAAAAAAGATTCTGTTCCTTTGTATTTAAAAATAATATCCTTAAAAGGTAAAATACTATCTACTACTGTTTTCTCTTTGTCAAGATGTTTTGTAATATCCCATATTTGAGAACTTGCAGAATAAAATTCATCTAATGACTTTACTACTATTGTTCCACTTTCATCCTGAAAAGCTGTAAGATTAAACATTTTGAATAACCCTGTAACAAAGTCTATTACTTTCATTTCGGGTATTATCGTAGTTATATTTACATCTTTGTCAGTTGCAAAAGAAGCTGTTGCATTTTTTATAGTGATTGAGTAGTTAGGTACAAAGATTCCATTCTTTTTAACTTCAACACTTATATCTACTTCGTAATCTGATATTGATTCAGTCTCTATAAAGAATGTGTAAGTACCATTTGGAATTTCAATGTTTTCTTTTTTAAAGTCTGTTATTCCGTTGGTCGTTACTCCTGTAAGATTGTCGAATCTTTTAAACTCTTCACCATCTTTTTTTATTACAAGATTATATGCAGCTATTGAACTTGGTCTAACATTGACCCTAAGTACTCTATCTTCGTTTTCTTCATTGTATGTATTTACAAAGGTTTTACTTGTCACACCTTGTATTTTCCCTACATCTCCTGTTACCGTATTGAATCCTGTTATTTGATACTGAGCATCTTGGTCTTGGAATAAACCACCTTCTTTATTATGAAGCCATAGGTATAAGTTATAGAAATCGTAATTAGTACTATTAAAGAAATCTGAACTAAATCTTAAATTATACCCTACTTGATTTTCTATTGCTTTAATTATAGCATAAAGACGAATGGCAGGTTTTAACTCACTTATAGGAACACCGTGATTATTTGTTGCTCCTGCTAATGGGTTTACATTATATATTTTATTTGTAGCATCGTTTGTTTCTGTAGTGTCATATATCAAACGACCCGAGTGTGTTATTAAAGGGAATATAATTGCATCCTCAATAGTTCCATCAAAAAATTCAACATCTTTTCCATCACTCATAAAAGAGATAATGTTTGTATCGTTATACTTAAAATCAAATAAACTTAATTGTGATAAATTACTTAGTTTATCTTCTTTAAGTACATCTTTTAAATTTACGGTATTACCAAAGAATGTTAACTTATATGTGTGAGGTTCATTATTTTTTAGTTGTACACCTTCAAACTTTATTTTTCCTTGCTTAAAAGGCTTATAATTTAATTGTAATTCAGCTTCTTTCTTTTTACGTGCATCGAATGATTCAAACTCACCTGTCTTAGAGTTATAAGAGCGTATGTGAAAATTATAAAAATGCTTAAATATTTTATTGTTTTCTTTAGAAGCAGGAACATTAAAGGTTCTTGTAAAGTCTGTAAATACTTTAGATATATCTTTAATATCCTGTATTGATTGAGTAAGAGTTATACTCTCATCCTTATACAGTTCTACCTCTTTACCCTCTATATATAATTGTAACTGTAACATTAACGTACATTGTTTATTCTGTCAAACGCAAATTCAAAGTTAACGGTGTAGTTTATTAGTTTGTCATTTAGTACTGTTTTATATTGTAATGATTTAGATGCAGGTATTATAGGTAATGTTTTACCCTCGTATCTTATCCATACGTTTTCACTAAAAAATAGTTCTTCAATAGTTTGATTCATATCTTCTTTAACAAAACCTGTGTTCATCGATAGGCTTGTTTTAGAATTTACGTTGTACCGTTGCTTTTGACCCTCGTATGTTTGATATGTTGACGTTGAATTAGCTATTGTATTACGTTTAAATGTTTCGTCTGTTACATTAGTGCTTTCAGTAGTTTTCTTAAAGAAATATAAATCTTGAAATGCTCCAAGTTTATTTACAAAGGTTACTTTAAAAGGTGTGTATTTAGGCTCACAAATATTTGTTACATTAACCGTACTTAACAATGTAGTATCGTCTGTATCATAAACCTGTATCGTAGAACTGTTAGCAGGAATATCTATGTATTGTATTTTTTGATTTGTGTTTCCATTATCCGTTATTTGAGTATCTACGGAATCAATCGTTACCTTACCAACCCCTTCTGCAAATATTGGTAATTTACCTACTGTGTTTTCGGGTAAGTAAATATCGTCTGCACTTATTAGTTTGTTTCTTAATAATTCGGGATTTGTACCATCTTCAAAATACCCATAACCATCTGTCGATAAGTAAGTAAACACTTGCGGATTGTTGTATGTGTAAGGATTATCTGATTCATCAAAATATTCAACAACAGCTTTTACCCATTTTGTTTGAGAATTATAGTCATCATTAAAAGATATTTCCAAATAATCCCTAACAAGTTCACCTATCTCTAAGGTAATATTATCGTGAGTGTCTATACGCGACTTGTTTATTTCATATTGTGGAATTGATGGTGCAGATGTCTCTGTTCCACTCCATACATATAAATCTAATTCAATTCTTTTTAATGCCATATTTATAAAGGTACTGATGCACCTGTTCCCCCTGCTCCTTGACAGTTGTTCGCTTGTACATCTATTACTATTCCGTTTGTGTCTATTTGTATTGTGTAATAATCTCCTACTCCAACTCCTGCTACATTACCCATTGATGCGGTAGAAACTCCATAATATAATATCTTTCCGTCAAAAGCACTACCACTTCTACATATTTGAGAACCCAATAATTGCGGTATCGTAGTAGCTGTTGAGGTTATTTCTGTCCTCGCTGCATAAGTTCCATCACAAAAATCTGTCGTATTATTTTTACCCGATGTTAAATAGAACAAGTTTGAACCGCATATTGAAACCGTTGCAGGTTGTATAAGTGTTTTACTACAATTTATCTCTGTTCCTACGTTTTGATAACCACTTGGTATTTCAACTTGATATTCAACAACTCTTGTTGTATCTGTCTCAACTGTTCCGAATGGTGGACTTGGTGGTGTAAAACTATTTACTGTTCCGTTTGCTGCAGTTCCTAAAGATATACTTCCGTCTTTAGCAATCTTTTGTCCTGTAAGTGCTGCAATGTCACAATCAAATACAGGGTCAACTCCAACAGTAGGTTGTGTAAATGTGTGAGAACAACAAACAGTTGCTCCTGCGTTGTCATATCCATCAGGTACTGTTATATCAAAATACAAAGTAACACTTCTATCAGAGCCTGTATTGTTTGGGTCTGCTACATAAGCTGAACCCGAACAGCTTCCTGTTTTTACCGCAGTTATTACTGCTGCTACTTGTGGATTCGTCAATGTACCATCTGCTGCTATTGAACCTCCCGACAAAGCAGGATTTGCAGGAAACGTACAAGACCAAGTTACACCCGTCGCATTTACTGTTATTGATATTGGTTGTACAGCTTCACAAGTAGTAGGATAACTATTATCTCTACCTATTGCATAAATAGTTGCACTTCCTGCTAATGTATTTGAAGTCAATGTTAATATACTTCCACTTAACGCTGTTGTTATTAATAATGGATTTGTATTAGATACAGCATAAATAGTTTCTCCTGTAAAATATCCACTTAAATCGATGTCCGTTGTATCACCCTCTGCATCTAAAGTTTGTGCAGGGATAGAACCCGAAGTTGTTACTGATGGAGTACAGGGTGTTTCAACCGTTGAGGTTGTAGTACCTGCTTGGGTTGTTGTTAGACCACACTCTAAATACAAGTCTGCTGAATTAGAAAAACCAAATGGAATTGTTAAGGTAAAAATAACCGTTCTACTTGTATCACTACTGACCGTAGCAAACTTCCCATCAGCAAAATCACCTGCCGAACTTGTATAAGAATACACTAAACCATAGTCAGGACTTGGCTCTGTTACAACTCCTTGATTGTCTATTGAGAATCCTGTTAAATTAGCAACACCACAATCATATAATCTTAATGGTATTTGTGGTTCTGTTAGGTTTAAATAAAACGGACTTCTTACGTTTATTTTTGTACTCATTTCTTAAATACTTTATCTATTGACACTTCAAAGTGGTTAAACAATTCTTTTTCTAATGCAATTAAATGTTTTTCAAATGGCTTTGTGAAGAATAAACTAGCTTTCAATCCTTTGCTATAAATACTTTTAGCAACTAAAAATTGAATAGACTTTTCAAAACCTACTGTACTTATTTTTCTGCCTGTAAACTTTCCTTTTTGTCTTGGTGCTAATCCTTTTCTTACTATCCATTTATCCAACTTACTAGGTGGTGGCATTTTATCTGTGTAGGCATAGACAGTTTTTTTATCATAAGGTTGTTTCGCTGCATCTTTTCCGCCATAAGGTTTAACAGCACCTTTAACCCCTTTATCTATATACTTACCATACTGCAATCCTAAGAAGTTTAAAATAAATGTTTTCTCATCTTCTCCTAACTTAGCTTCTAAAGAATTGCTTAGATTGCCTGTAACGTCTTTTCCCTGCGTTTTAAGTTCTCTTTTCGCTTCAAGTATAACTAAGTCCCCAAACTTTCTTAAAGTCTTTCTAACGTCCTCTAATCGCATATACTGATGTCATTAGAAGTTATTATGTCAAAAGTAAGTGCCCAACCTGCTACTAAATGTTCGAACCTATCTGTAAAAGGCTCACAACTTGCAACACCCTCTAATTGATATTGGCTTGTAAATAAATCGCCTCTCTTTAGTTCTATCATTAATCTATTCTGTACAGCTAACTGTGTATTAAGAATATCTTGTTCGTTGTTATTGCCTCTAAATATATCTGTAACATCCTCTTTGCTAGAATCAACTATATCCATAGACAAAACTGATATGTTAAAACTAACTGTGTTATTTGGAAAGGAAACATTATTCACTACAATATGTGATAAAGGAAACATAGTTTGCTTACTTAAATCTATATCAGTAATGTTGCCAAAGGTAACTGTGTTAACATTAACGTCCTCTAGTAATTGGTTCTTTATTGTTTCAGTTATTTGATAAAATGCTCTTGTTCCCTGCTGACTCATTTATATACTTTTGCTATTCTTTTAAGTTGATTGTGTCTTTTTTGCGTGTATGTATTATCTGAATTAAATACTCTGCCATAAATAAAACCTAACTCCTCTTCAGGTGTTGTCTTAGAATTGATAGAATCAAACTCAGCTTCTGTTAAACAATTAGGTAAATGATAAGGAAAGATATTAGCAAGTGTTTTTTTAGTATCACAGTTGCACTTACCTGATTGACAAAACTTAGTTTCTTTTACTTGCTTCTTTTTTCTCATTTGTATATTTTTTTAAGTTGCTGTGCTTCTAGTTCGTTTTTCTCTTTCATAAAAGCCAACATTGTTAAACATTTCATAGCCGAGAGTTTTGTGATATTTTCAAATCGTTCAATATCTCCGTTAGAGAGTGCAAAGACTGATTGATACCAACCCCATTTACTTCCAAAGTTTGCAACTGCTCCGAGGTCAGATTCTCCCCCAACTCCTTCTGAGAATAATTCAGGGAAAGAGTCAGTAGTTCGCTTCTTAAATTCCAAAAAAAAACCATAGCACCTAAAGGAATATTTAAAGGCACATCTAGCATTTTATCTGCATTGTCAGTTCCATCGTAGTCTTCTATGATATACCTTTCTCCTTTTCTATATTCTATAGGTCTATATAAAATACTCATAGCCTTATGCATATTTTTCCAAGAGCCTAAATAAGTATCAAGGTCAATATACTCTCCTAAGGTTATGTCGTCTAGCTTAGGTATAAAACCATACTCTCTGTCATCTAATTTAAACACACTAACTAAGTCTGTGTCTTGTTCTAGCAAACTATAAATATGATTTGTTATGTCTCTAAGGTCATTAAATTTAATTTGTAATGTTAGTTCTAAATCTACTTTGCAAAATATTTCTACTGTCTTTTGCATTAGAAAGGTACTGTCTTGGTTACCCTCTATGTTTACCTTTTCAAACTCCATATACTGTTTAAGAGTAATGTCTTCTATGGTGTCAGGTATTTGCAAATGTAACTTCATACTTGTATAACGTATTTAAAAAAAAGTTTATAAAAAAAGAGCAGCTACTAAAAGCTGCCCTAAGTTAACAAAATTAAAACAAATAAAACTTAGCCTTTTGGATGGTCGGCTAATAACCAATATTCTTTCTCACATCTTTCAGAACAAAAACCTTTCATATACCTTTCGTCTATTCTGTCATTACAATTATCACAACAATAGTTCTCTCTATATGTGTCTATGATATGCTCTGCTATCTCTGACCAATTAACATCATTAATAAAAGCTAAGGCATAGCTTTCTGCTAAATCATTCTTAGACTCTAATAATTGTTCTACATACTCTTTTAGCCATTGACCAAACTCATATTTACTCAAGTTGTCTATATCCTCTGCCCAATTATCTGTATCTATATCTTTAAAGATTTCTAAGTTAACTTTCCAAGTAGCGTAATTAGTCCATCCGTTATGCATTTTTCCAAGCTTTAGAGTTTCTAAATAATTCTACCTTTCTTCTGTGGCTACCTAATACCTTACCACATAATCTAATAGCCTCGGTATAATACCTGCTACCTTTCTTAATAGTCTTTACCTTGCCCATTGCATTGGTAAGCTGAAAACTATTCTCAGCAATGTAATACTGTCTGCTGTTATAACCAAAGCTAGTTGGCTCTTGGTCTGTCTTAATGCTGCCGATATACTTACCATCGACATAATACTCTAGCGAGTAACCTAAATGTTCAAATACTTGTGTCATAATTTCTATTCTTTGTTTCTTAAATTTATAAAAAAATGTTGAAAAATGCAAATATGTAAATCCATAAATACATATTACCTACTATTGATATTCCTAGTATGATTGATAACAACCATCTTTTCGGCGTCATAAACTTCCACCACTCTTTTAATATTTCAAAATCTGTTTTCATAATATTTAATATTCTTTTTGTATACATTGAGCACATAATGGTATTTCTTGTACATACTTTTGTGCAAATAATTCTTCTAGTTCGTCTAAAGGTTCGTTGCAATAAGAGCAATTCATAATATAATTATTGGTTAATAATAAAGAGGGATTGCTCACCCTTTTTTTTTATTCTTTTACTATACCTTTGTTGTAAAATTCTTTTAATTCTTTTTTTGTGTAACCGCCGTATGTGTATGTTCCACTTTCTTTAAAAACATATCCGGGTTTTGTGATTTCAATCACATATTTAAAGTCAGCTAATTGATGCCATTTGTTGTCGGTAATTTTTGCGTGTTTCATTGTTATAGTTTTAATTATTAATACTTAAAGATAAGACCTTTATCTGAGTTATCAAAATATTTTAATAATTATTTTATCTTATAACGTATTTACCAAAGTTAGGTTTGCTTAAAATACTATAAGTTCCGTAGCGTAAAGCATCAATTAAATGGTTGTGTCTATCTATTGGTTTGTTTATAGTTTTACCACTTCTATCCTCATCCCATTTATAGTTTCTAAATTCTTGTATGGCATTGTTGCTGTCTTGTGTTAAGTGTATTTTGTATCGCTTTAACAAATCTATACCTGCATTAATACTATCTCTGCCTTTTATACTAGGTCTAATATTCCAACCCATTCTCCTAAGTTCATCTACTAAACGCACTTCGGCTGAGTCTGCCCATATCATTTCTCTGTCTATATTTAAGCTACTAAGAAACTTATTTATATCAGTAGTAGTCATCATAGTGCGATACAGAAACTCTTTTGCATAAAGATTATAACCATCTATCCAAATGCCAATTAAAGTTGTAGGGTCATTAGTATATCCAAAATCCATACCATAGGAAAGAAACTTAGCTGTTTCAGGTATATAGTTTACCTCAACATATCTAAAAATAGTTGACTTGCTAACTCCTTTAATACCTAAGCCATATATCTGCCAATACTGTTCGTCTGTTTCTCTTAGCCTTTCAATCTCCTGCTTGATGCTATCTCCTAAGAACGGATTATCTAAATAGGTGGTTCTAAAAAAGTCACAGTCCTCTCTAGGTATTACCTTATCATATATCCAATGGTACTCATCAGAGGGGTTGTAATCTATTATTACCTTTTCTTTTGTTCTAAATAAAAGCTGTTGCCAATCTTCCCAAAATAATTCATTAGCTTCATTAATAAATAGCAAGTCCCTTTTTCTACCCCTAACCTTTTGTGGTTGGTCTAAAGAAATAAACTCTATTAGGTTGCCATATAAAATGTACTCACTACTAGATTTATTATGCGACTCTTCGCTATACATTTGATACTGCTGTAATATCTGTATAAAGTCTCGCATCACAGAGGCTCTAAGAGAGGGGAAAGTTTTACGACATATAGTTATAGTCTTGCCTCTATTTTCAGGACAGTAATAAAATATAATCCAAATAAGTATGTTATATGTTTTGCCTGAGCGTGTACCACCCTGCTCTACTATAATTTTTTTATCAGAGTTAAGTAGATGCTTACATACAACATTTGTATCAATCGTGGATTGTTTCCCCACTTTCTATAATATTGATTCTAATATCATTGGGCAGACCTTCAGCACCTGTTATTTCTTGTCGCTCTACATAGCCTCTTCTCTTGCCTTTAGTCTTTAAATAAAATATAGTTGCAGCAGTATTGCCTCCTTTAATTTGTTGATGCAGTTGACTCTCAGCGAAATCAAGTGCAATATCTTGTATTGAATCCACCTCAGCTTTAAACTCAGGGTCTTTTAACCACTCATAGAATTGTGTCCTGCCTATACCAACTTGCTTACAAGCTGTGGTAACTACCCCTAAGGATTTTTCTAAAGCTTCTATTACTGCTTTTTTATGTTGTTCGGTTTTGTTCATTTCTTAATTGAGTTAAAAAATTCCAATCTAGCCTCATCGCTTTCTTTAAACGCTCCTATTAACTTAGTAGTTGTTGTCCAAGTGTCGTGCTTTTTTACTCCTCGCATTTCCATACACATATGTTTAGCTGACAAAGATACTGCCACTCCTTTAGCCTCTAGTTTGTCTTGCAAAAATTCTGCTACCTGTGTAGTTATTCTTTCTTGGTTCTGTAACCTGTGTGCAAACAAATCTAATGTTCTAGCTAATTTACTTAGTCCTACAATCTTATCTTTTGGTATGTAAGCTATATGCCCATAACCAAAGAAAGGTGCTATGTGATGTTCGCATAATGAGTAAAAAGGTATATTAGTTTGAACTATCATTTCGTCATATCCCTCGCTACTAAATGTGGTAAAGTTCCAATCAGGTATAGTTAGAAACTGCTTAAAAAACTTAACATATCTTTTAGGTGTTTCTTGAAGTCCTTCTCTTGTAACATCCTCTCCAAAGTATTGCAATAGCCTTGTAACATTATCTTCTACATTACCATTGTGATTCTCCCAAGGAAATACTATCCATTCGTTTTTATACTCTTCTCTCTTATCTATTAATGCTGCAAATGGTTTTTTGTATTTTTTATATTGTTCTAGTGTCGCTCCACTATCAATTAAGTCATCTACTATTACATCAGCTTGTTCAATTTTATCTACTGCGTTACCTAACATACCTGCTATAATCTGTCCACCTCTAGGCACACCATAGTATTTTGTGTTAGGCTCATAAGCAGATTTTAGATAGTTAAGTCTGTTATATATTTCCTGCCAAGTAATATTAGTTTTTAAACTCCTGTCTTTTTGTTCCATATTTCTATATGTAATCTAGTTGTAAAATTTAAATGATTCTTCTTTGCTAGTTCTACAACTGTCTCTTTATTTTGGTTAAGCAGTTCTTGATTCTCACCTGCAGGCATAAGATATACTTTTTTCTTATCAACTAAAAATAAATAGTCATTCTTAATTTCTTGCCATTCCTTTTCAGAGTTAACTACAAACTTAAATATAGTGTTGTGCTTGTTTAGTTCTTTAATTACTTCAGGCTTGTATGTTATGCTTTTATCGTTTCCGCTATTAGTTAGTTTCGGACTACAATTCCAAAGACCAATATTGTTTAACAAAAACTCACTAGGCATTATTGTCCCATTTGTTTCTACCTCAAAAAATGCATCTACTTTTAAATCAAACTTCACATATTTAATAAACTCTTCTAATGCTGATTGTTGCATTGTAGGCTCTCCTCCTGTTAAAATAATATGTGCACCATTTTTTATAGCCTCGATACATTCCCCATCCAAGACATCTTTCATTTCTTTACTTTGTGCTTTCATCCACACCTCGACAGTATCGCATCTCCACTCAGCGTCATTATGTAACTCTCCATCAAATTGAGTTCCCATTCCTCCACACATTAAGTTACAGCCACCTAGTCTTACAAATACACTTGGCACTCCTACTGTTTTGCCCTCTCCTTGTATGGAGTAAAATACTTCGCTAATTGCTAACTTCTTCATATATAATTGTGCTTGATTTTGTTTCGGCTAACTCTATCTTAGTTATAGGTAATTTGCCTTCGTTTTTTATTCTATTAAAAATCCAAATAGCCATATTCTCTGCACTTGTTTCAAATGGTACAGATATAAATGGTTCGTCTGCCAATCTAAATACATCTACTAATGGGTCTTCTTCAAACAGAATAAAGTAGTGGTCATATTTTTTTATAATAGGCTCGGCTATGTTATCTATATCTGAAAACAACATAGTAACACCATCTTTCATTTCGGTAAATTTAAACTCACATACTACATCGTAGGTGTGTCCGTGTAATCTACCACACTTTTCTCCTGCATTTTTATTTCTATGCCCTGCATAAAAGTGATATTTTTTTCTAATTTTTATCATTGATAATTTTTTTAACATATTCATACTCGTGCCATATGTTTAATTCAGCACCATCATAATCATTACTAACTATGTGTGCTTCTAATTTTCTGCCCCAATCAGACAAATAAGCTAGTTCTTTGCAATATTCATATTTTTTATCTTTTGCATTGTTTAAAACACTTACCGCTGAATCAATACTAAAAGGTTTGAATTTATTTTTTATATGATACATTTCTTTAAAACTTCTAAAATTAGGATAAACTAAATTACACATAAATGCATCTGCTTCTAGTGCTGTCCAACTAACATAGTCTTGTAGCGAACAATTGAATTGTATCTTTGCTTCACTTAATTCATAGTAATATTCTTGTTTAGTTAAATTCTTTTTTAGAATAAATCTTTTATTTTGTTTCGCATAATTTTCCAAATCTTTTACTACTCCGTTTAAACTACTTCTAAAATTAGTGCCACTTGTTGTTAGTATAAATTTCCAATCTTGATTTTGTTTTAGAAACTCTTTTGCAACCTCAAGTAAGAAATAAGGATTTTTTTCCTTATCTAATCTGCTAGTATATATAACGTGATTTTTTTTAATTCTATATTCAGGAGCAGTTTTCTCTACATCTTGAATGTCTAAGGGTAAACTAACAACGTGTATAGGCGCTTTAAATCCTGCTGCTCTTAGTTGCTCTTTATGTATAGTACTTCCAACGAATATTGCAGTCATTCTATTGTCAAGACCTAGTTCGTAAAACCTCATCCAATCTTTCATAACATAAGTGAAGTCATACTCATCAACTGACTGAGCGTGTAACATAGCATATACCTTTATGTTTTTATAACCATAAGAATCTAAAGCATAAAAAATAGAATCTATACCTGATGTCCAATAGTCTTGCAAAAAAATAACATCGCCATCCTTAACTTGTGAAGTTCTAATTTTATCTAAGAAGTTATTGCATTGACTTAAACTATATTGTCCTCTACCTACTGCATCTAAAACAGCACCTACCCTAATTTCTTTTCCTGTTTGAAGTTCTCCCTCGACAGGTATAAAATTAACATCATACTTTTCAAATGCTTTTGGCATCCAAATATTAGATAGTTGATAAGTGTATCTTTCTTTTAATGGCTCTAAGCCAAAATACCATACGTTTTTCATAATACTATTGCTCCATTTTCGTTATCTTCTAATACCTCAACTGAATAACAGTCAAACTCTTTATAGATTATTTTTGCTATTTGCTCACAACTTAGTAGCTGAAAGTCTAATAGCTGCATCTCTAAATTCCAAAACCTTTTGTGTAAGTAATTTATTATTTGTTTTTTAAACTTTATTATTTCTATATCTCTATCGTCGTGGGTAACCTCTTTTTTTACATTGATATAAAAGTTATGCCTATGTAAGTTTAAAAGATACTCCACTTCCTTAATGTCGCAATCTTTCCATTGATGCACTCCTTCTGCTATTATATTAACTACTATTAGTGTTTTTGTTTCCATTGATTATAATTTAAGTTGTCTAAGTTATCATTGATATAAAGTAGCACATTAAGCTGATGTGTATTTGCTATTGCTAAAAATAAATTAAGTCCTAACCTTTTTGCATATTGTTGATACTTTGTATATGCAACTGCGTTTAACATAGTGCCAATGCTTCTTGCTCCCTTGTGATTATCTAAATTACTAAAGTCCTTAGGGGTTACCTTTAATTCTTCTAAAGCCTGTTTAAGTCCTATTGGCATCTTTTTTTTTCTAGTCAGAACATCTATGTATCTAACAGATTTAATTTTATCTTCAAACCAATTTAATATACCATACACTTCGCTTGATTGTAACCAACTACTACTGTCTACGGAATGTAATGGTAGTCTAAATATATCATTGTATTGAACAAAGCCTAAAGCGTGTATATCTGCTTTGCTGTTTTTATATACATCTTGATATCTTTTTAACATCCAATCGCCTCTATTTGTAACACCACCTGCGACACATAAATGTTTTTGATTCTGTACTGCTTTGTTTAAAAATTCCCAATCAGTATCATACTCAGTAAAAACATACATAGGATTAAATCCTCTATCTAACATTGTAAGATAATTTTGTCTTGTCTTTTTTTCGTTTTTAATTACATCAAGCATTACATATTTTTCTACCTTATGTGCGTTTGTTTCTAAGTAAGAACAATAGCTGTCAAGGTTAAGCTTAGATACTTTTTTTGCATTATATATAGTAAAAGCACCGCTATCAATCATTACATTGGCATTACCCTTAACGCTTTCATTTATAACAGCATTATTAAACTTTGGTGCTTTACCTGTGTAAGCGTAACTAACTAATATGTTAAAATGTGTGTTATTTGACTTCACATCCTTTAAAATTTTCTTCTAACCAAATTGTAATCTTTTCAGTTATCTCAGATTTTTTTTCTTTATTAGTTTCATCAAGCACTATAACTACTCTTTCATTTGCATCATCTTTTTTTTCCGCTTCTTCTATATAATCTAAATCGTCCCAATCATATTTAACTCCATCTAGTCCCCACTTTTCTAACAGCACATTATCCCAATCATTTGCTAATATATCCCAATCCCACTCTCCAAAGCCTACGTTGTCTTTAATTATAAATTCTTGCTTCTGCTGCTCTGTCCAACCTTTTGCTATTAATATATCTACTTGCTTTAGACCTGCTTCTTGACAAGCTTTTAATCTCATATTACCTCCAAGCACTATCATATCTTCATCAACTACTATAGGTCTTTTTTCTAGCATTTCAGGAAACTCCTTTATACTATCTACTAGCTTTTTAAATTTATAGTCCTTTATGATTCTAGGATTGTTATCGTTTGGTTTTATTTCATTTATTTTCACTTTCATAATATACTTTTTATATAAGCCTTACTGTTTTTTCATACATATAAATAAATAGTTCTACCTCGACAGGGTCTGCCTTTTCTATTATGCTTTTAGCTTGTAATTTTTTTGCATTGCCTGTACCGAATTTATCTAATATTTGATGAAAATAAAATTCTAACTTTTTATTGTATCGGCAGTATAAAGGATAATTTCTATATGAATGTAGTGCTGTGGCGTGGTCCATCTGTCTACCATTACTAATAAAAAAATTTTTTATTGCTTCGTATGTCATATTTTCAACATCTCTCATAACATATATAAGCAAAGACCTAATTTCTATTACCTCTTGTTTTCTAGTGTTTTCAAAAGGATTAACATCAGTTATATCTTTTATTAGTTTTGCTATTTTTTCTATGTACTCCTTATTGTAAACTTTCTTTTTATATTTCTTTTTAGGTTCTATAATTTCTCCCATAATGTATATTCATTTATGTCCTGTTCGACGTTATTTATGTACTCCTGTATAGCTTGTTCGCATTTCTTTTCTCCATCGTAATAAAACTCCTCACTTACCTCACAAACTTTTGGCACTAAAGAATCTTTATCTATTGCAATAAATAAAAAGTCCTTGTAGCTTACATTAAATAAATTACAGTAAATGTAACATTGTAAGTCATAAGAATAGTTTCGTGCAGAGTGTTTAAAGTTTCTAATATTAGTTGTAGTCTTTAAATCTATAATACCGCCATCCTTAGTTATGATATCTGCTTTGCCTCTAAATGGCATACCCATAACCTCTCCTGCTATTGGTACTTCAAACTTTGCTTTATTTAAATAAGAAACTAACTTGCTATTTTTTAAAAATGCATCTGCTAATCTTTCGGCTGATTGTCTTTCTTTAAATGTAAAAGCCTTACCATTTTCTTCTACTGCTAACTTATATGCCTTTGATGCTTTGCTTTGTACATCTACAAATACCTGTGATTCAAAAACGTTTGGCTCTAGTATAGCTGTATGAAATAACCATCCATCTCTAAGTGCCTGTGTTTCAGACTGTCCGTATTTAGTTATAAAATAATATTTTTTATAAGAGTCTAATAACAACTTAGCATTAGAACTACTAAGCATATTTTTACCACATAGCTTGTAATAAAACTCATCATTGTCCATATTATGGATTAGTTCTTCTTTGCTCCAAATAGAGCCATCTAAAAGTTTTATAGTATTATCTTCGCTCATCCCAATCATTTTTAATTACTATTTCACTTTCGACTAAACTGTCATAATCTTGATAGGCAGCCATTAACGAATGTTCTAAGTCTTTTACTTCATCCCATCTGCATCCGTGTGGATTATCTTCCCAAGTAAAATTTAACTCCTGTACCTTTTTTTTGTTTTTATAAATGGTCATTTTATACTCACCACTCATATCTAATTTCCATTCGATAGAGCGTGTCTGTTTATCAAAGTCTTCTAACTTAGTAATAAGTTCTGCCTTTGTACATTTTTCTAATATCTTGTAATAATCTTCGTGGAAGTGTCTTTCTTTTTTACTCATAATTTATTTCTTTCTTGGTTGTAAGTTTAAATAGTCTTTTGTAAAATTTTCGTCTCCTGCTGCGTACCAAATGTTTCCGTAAGATTCTTTCATTAAATATGCAAAGGGAATTCCTAAAGCTGCTGTATATGTTTCGCCACCTTCAAAATTTAAAACTGTTGTTGGTGTAAATTTCACAGAGGTATTTAGAAACAAAATAGGTTTTCTATTCTTTATAAGAAAATCGATATATTTAATTTCTTTATTTATAGGATTAAGTAAATCCATTGTGTAAAATGGTACTTCGTATTGCTGTTTTAAATCTATAAAAATAGGATTGTAATTTAGTGAAGCAAAAAAACCCTCACTTGTTTTTCCATTATCAAAACGAATTTCAGGAAAGTAAAAATCAGGCATTAAAGTATCAATGTAATCTATATCGTATTCTTCTTCAATATTTACAAATTTAATTTTAGCTTGATTAAAATACTTTATCCATTCTTTTTTTGATTTATCTAACTGACTTATACTTTTTTGAGTTATGTAAGGTTGTTCTTTCATAGTTTAATTTTTTCTCTTTGTTTAAGTAATTCTTGCTCTGCTCTTCTTGCTCTTTCTATTGCTCTAAGTTTATCTGCTCTATACTCTTCTATTGTTTTATGATACAAACTTTTCTCATAACTCAACTTATTTCCTATTTGTGTTATTTTAAGCACTGCATCTTTTAATAGTTTTAAATCTAAGTTGTCTGGTCTAGCTTTGTACCATTTAGCAGTTATTTCTTGTATAATTAATAAATTGGTATTTAACTCAACATCTTCAAGTGCATTAAATTTTTTATACATATTAAGTTTATTTATTTCCATACTTAAAGATATTAAAAAATATTAATAAACTAGCCATCATTGTAGTTAATTATACTAGCAAGATTTTCATTGATTAAATAACAAGGCTTTTTTACTTTCTTGCTATTCCACAAAGTTGTATCAGGGCACCACATATCCTGAGCCTTTGGCATTTCTAAATCGTTTAACCAAAACAAACAATTTACTTTAGGGTCATTTATAAAATATAATTTAACAATACTATCGTCCATTAACATAAGCTGGTCATACTTATATTTTTCTAGCATTTTATCTTCGTAGTATTTGTTTCTGAACTTCATCTCTACAACACAATCAAAACCTTTAGGTGTTTTACCTTTTGCGTCATAGTGCTCATATCCTCCACCACACCACTCAAGTTCCCATCCATCAAAGTTTAATAAGATAATTACAGCTTGTTCCCACCTATGTACATCTTTTAAATTCAATCCTGTCCATTTTTGTATATAACATTAAGTTGCTCAATCCAAGTGTTATAAGTTTTAGGACTACAGGTGCAAGGCAAATAGTAACTGTGTTTAAAATAATAAGCGTGTAATCTACCAAGTAATTCCTGCTCTTGTTTTGTCATTGTTTTTTTATTATTTGCTAGAAACTCTGTCCAAGCATCATAATGTATTTTAGTCATTTTAAGCATTACGATTAATTTTAAGATTGTTTAATTTTTCTTTTCTATCGTTGCAACCACAGCTTTCATACTTAAAAATGTCAAACCATATTTTATTATGTAGCCATTTTATTCCTGTTACTTTAAATATTTTTTCTACTAAATCTCCTAGTTTCATTTTTCAAAAATTTTATTAGACAAAAATCGTTTTACTTTATTATATGTATTGTATATAGAATAATAACTAATCTTAGTTTTATCGGATAAGCTTTTTATACTTTCACCACTTTGAATGTAATCATATATTTTTCTGTCATACCAATGCAGCTTAGTTAATTCGTTGTCTATTTTGTTTTGATACTTTTGTATGTTATCAAACTCAGTAAACGGATTGATATGTAATTTGTCAAATATGTTTACAATATCCTCATCACTAAAATCCTCAGTATTTTCTATTGGTATAAAATTAACCTTAGATTGTTTTCTAGTTAAGTCTATAAACATTGTTCTTAATGTTCTAAAAATATAAAAATGATTTATTTCAGCTTCGTTGTACATTATATCTCCACCCTTTTTAAGTATGTAGTGTATTTTTATATACATTTCTTGCACTAAATCTTCTGCTGTTTCACTATTACAGCCAAAGCTTTTAACTACTCTTATCCAATCATTATGTTTCTCTGCCAATAATTCTAAGGTAGTTTTCATATTTTAAACCAAGTTATATGAAACCCAAAGATAAATAACATAATAGTTATCTGCTCATAGTAATCTTCTTCATCTACATAATCGAAATCAGGTTCAAGGTTAGGATTATAATATAAAAAGCCAAAAGCAGTACCATAAATTGGTATTAATTGTATGTTTACACCTGTATTATTTATATTAAATTGTATCAAAATGGTAAATTAGTTTGTACTCGCTTTGGTAAATCTAACAAATTTTTTCCATTTATTTCAAAACCAACGTTATTTAAGACACTTTTAAGCCTTATAGGAGCGTCAATAGGTGTTGGTCTACCCCCTGTGTCCACATCTTTAACTTTACGCACGTGTATAAGGCTATACATCCATTCCGTTGGATGCTGCACATACCTGTGAATTACTAAAAAATCATCTGCACGATTAACAAACTTACCTCCACCCTCAACATCACTAGCCATTGGTGGTATAGGATGCCCATAGTATTCGTGTCTTTCTGAGTGTTTTTTTCTTAGTGCGTCAGTACTAGCGTGTGTATTAAGCCATATAGTAACTTGATTTCTTTTACAAAATACTCTCATTTCACTACAAGCAAAGTAATCATATTCGTGTCCGTTATGTGTTTTAGATAACCGTTTGTCTTTCATCATAGAATTATATGGGTCTATTAATAAACCATCATAGTTCCAAGCTTTTTTTACATTTTCGGCTAGTTCTAATATTTCTTTATAACTATATAATTGTGTAGGGTCTATAAATTTAAAGTGGTCATTAATAAACTCACTTCTATTTTTAAAATGTTCTTCTTCTATTTTGTTAATTACATTGCCCTCCATAAACTCTATTAATTTTTTAATAAGAGTATAAGGTTCATTTTCGCTACTAAACACTAGCCATTTTAAATTGTGCTTTATACTATATATTAACATTAAATATAGAACTACAGTTGTCTTACCTGTATTAGCGTGACCAAGTATTACATTAAAATTACCCGATTTAAATCTAAAGTGTTCGTCTATTTCAGGTATATCAACTCTAAGTCCTTCCTTAATTTGACCACTTCTTACTTGTTTAATTTTTTCTAAATGGTCTTTAAAATCTATTATCATATTTCTTTCTTTCTTTAAATATAAAAAAAAGAGCAACAAAACTAATTGCTGCCCTTCACATTAACTAAAAACAAAATCACTATTAAAAAGGTAAACTTTCATCTCTATCAGGACTATGGTCTGTCGCTGACACTTGTTCTTTAGGTATAGGTTTAAAATCGTTTAATACAGCATAAAGTTTCTGACCATCTTTAGAAGTACAAATATCTATATTTAAATAGCCTTTGTTTTCTGCTGCTACTTCCTTTAACCTTATTAATTCTTTTGCAAAGACATCTACTCTAACTCCAATTGAAACTTTTTTCCAATCTACATTTCCTTCTTTACAATAAAGTCCATTTATTAATTTACTATCCATTACAATTTATTTAAAATTTGTTTTAAAGCTATAAAATCTTTTTCTGTTTCTTCTATTACAAAGTCTTTATTATCCTTTGCAAAAGCCTGCATATTTTCCTTGTAACATACTTGCAATAAAATACTGTCGTTTGTACTTGCATTTCTGCTACCACCACTACTAAAATTTGGTCTAGGCTGTGCAACAAATGCAGCGTTTTTATACTGCTCATTTTTAATTTCATACTCTACCTCGTCTCCTATTTGCTTTTTGAACTCTCCTTTTGCTAAAAATTTCCATTGCTGTCCATCTGCAAATGTTACTAGGAATCTATTATATTTCATTCCTTTAATTTCTGCCTCGCCATTTGGTTGGTAGGCAACAATCTTTCCTGTTTTAATACTCATAATCTTTCTTTAAATTTTGGTTTGTTACTTCTAATTTTGCCTCTAGTTCCTCAACCTTATTTCTTAAGGTATCTACCTCGGCTTGTAAAATTCTAATTAAGTCCTCATTATATGTCATCCGTTTCGGTTTTTTTAGATTGACGTTTAATAAGTTCTTCTCTCGCTGCTTTTCTAGTAGCGTCTAATAAAGTGTCATTGTCTCGCAAATCAACTAAATCTTGGTCCGATAAATAATTAATTAAAGCTATCATATAAACTATTTTCCTTAAAGATATTAAAAATAATTAATAAAACAAAAAAAGGGCAGCTAAATTAACAGCCACCCTAACAGAGTAATAATACCCTAACAAAGAAAGAAACTTAATCAAATATAGGACTTATAATTGTTTTTTACAAGTTCACTATAATATTTTATCATATCTAATAACTCAACATTACTATATTTTATTGTCTTATGACTTAAGCTATGTAACTCATTGCTTAAATCTTGTCCTAAGTATAGCGAATATTTAAACTGCTCACCGTATCTAAAGACATTACAGGCTTTACATTGAGGCTTAACATTGCGTTCATCCCAACGAATAGAGTAATGTTTTCTACTCATAAAGTGTCCTGCTTGAATTTCCTTCCAATAGATTTTCTTATTGCAAGTAACACAAGTACAATATCCATTGTTGTCCGCATTAGATAGTCTTATATACTGACTAAACACCGTATCAAGTTTTTTTACTAAACTACTTCTTGTTGGTTTTTTAGCCATTAATTTTGTTATATGTAAAATTTTACTTTATTATACTAATATAGTACTATGATACTATTATAGTATCTAATACTATTATAATACTAATATAGTACTAATCCATCGCAGTTAATAACTGCTCTCCTAAATTAGCATCAATAGTTTTTATTTGTTTATAGATAAATTTACTATCAGACTTAACTTTTTCTTTTTCATACTTTTTACTATCTATGCCTAAGTTTGTATATTGTATAGCATCTAGCTGTAATAAATCATCTGTTTTTTCTTTAACAGTTCTATAAAAATCTTTAGCTATTTTTTCGGCAAGTAATTTGATAGTCATTTCTTCTGACATTTTTATATATTTAAAAGATTAAAAAGTAAATATAGGGAATTTTTTTATCGTCCCTGTTGCGATATATTTTTAGCTGTTCTTATGCATTTTATTGCCAAAGACTTTTTCTACCCCACGACTACCGAAGTAACCACCTATAACTATGCTTAAAAGTCCTGTAATAGAGTCTAAAGGATAACCTAAATACCAACCGACTACATAGCTTACTGTTAAAAATACAAGCGTTAATGGTCTTACATTATTTGCTAACCAAGAACTACTACCAGCATCTGCAACCCATCTACGAGTTACTCCATCTATCTCTGCTCTCTCTAATTCAAGTTTCTTTAAGGCTACGGACTTATCCTCCTCCGACATCTCAGAACCTCCTATAATCGCTTGTATGACGTTTCCTGCTAATGTATCTCCTGCAACTGCTTCAACTACATTAGGTATTTTTTTTAATAGAAACTGACCTACTTGGGTGTCCTTAAATTTCTTTTTGTCAGACATAGTGTACTTCCTACGGTGTTAGTAAGTCCAAACGCTGTTTGGCTTGGAGTCATCTGTGTCACAATGTATAAAGGTTTTAGCAACTCCAATTCTACGGAATCCTGCTTTGATAAGTGCAGATAGTATAACGTATCTTTCGTGTCCGCTACCAACCGCAATAT
>Ga0208793_1000310_pt1 | contig 33964 bp, 41 predicted proteins | sample 17_taG_FD_184092 | JGI IMG/M metagenome (GOLD analysis project Ga0208793, IMG submission 184092) | Marine viral communities from the Subarctic Pacific Ocean - 17_ETSP_OMZ_AT15314 metaG (SPAdes) (version 2) | ecosystem: Environmental > Aquatic > Marine > Oceanic | place: Pacific Ocean | collected... | reverse complement strand
AATGGGGGTTGGCGTGTGAGAAATTCCAGCGGTTGTGTTTTAGTGAAAGTTAGGCAACTTACAAAAAAACGCTTGTTAGTGGCAGTGTTTTCGGGGGTTGCCTATGGATTGCCTTGGTAAAAATAGGTAAGTTAGGTTTGGCAACAAGGCAACTTGGTTTGGTTAGGGAGTAAGTTTTGGAGTGTAAATATGTTAATAAATATTATATTATCTTTGTATCAGATTAATTTAACTAAAGTAAAATGAAAGAAAAAAAGTATCTATTAAAAATTGACAAAGACGTATGGACGGAATTTGTTTCAGCATCTAAAGAATCGGGTTGGGGTATAACCGTAAATCAAAGAATTAATTTTTGGATGAAAAGCGCATTTGTACTTAATAACGACACGCATAGCGGTAAAATGAGCTTTATAAAGAAAAATACGCACGCATTTACTTTAACTATTTATGATTATAGTGTTTATCGTAATTTTAAGCTACAATGCGTTAGTCGTAATGTAAGTTTTAATAAAGCTATAAATCAGATGATTTTAGAATTTTTAGACAAAGGAAACGTAGGATATTTAAATAATTTTAGCATCTAAATTGTTGATAACTAACAGATTCATTTTGTTATTATTTAAAAAAATTAGGGAATAACTTTAAAAAATAGTAATTTTATGGCAAAAGTAAATAAATCATTTTGGATTGAAAAAAACACGTCAAGAAAATTTAAATCGCGTTGTGCGGAATTAGATTTAAGGAATAGTGAGGTTGTTGAACAATTAATGATTAAATGGTTAAATAAAACAGAAAAATGGCTGAAAAAAGATTAGACACGGAATTAAAAAGATTAATAGATAACTTTGAAACGACGCATAGTAAAAGAATGAATGAAATACTAGCGACAATGGACGACGAGGAATTTGCGGTAGCTTATTTCAAATTAATGGAATATGTTAAACCTAAATTACAACGTGCGGAGGTTATTGGGGATAAGGATAATAGTTTAAATGTAAATATAAAAGTTGTTGAGTAAATTATGGGATTAATAAAAGAAATAATTTTATCTTGTATAGTTTGTAAAAATAAAACTTGGCACAAAGTTTTTACCGCTGGGGATGTTTGCAAAAAATGTGGAACAATTAATATTAGAAGTAAAAAAGACAAATATTTTTATAACAAAATGCAAAAACTTTCATATAAATTTTATAATTTTTTTGTAATTTTTACATTTAGCATTGGAGTTATAATTGTTTTATCTATAATATTTTTTCTAACAAAACTAATTATTGGGTGGATTTAGATATTAATGTAACAAAAGTTTTCAGCGATATAAAAAAATCTTACGAAAGTGAAATAGACGGTGTTAAAAAATACCGTTTAATTGTAAGTTATGGTTCTAGTAGGTCGTCAAAAACTTATAGCATAATGCAGTTGTTTGCATTAATTTTATTGTCAAGAAAATCTTTTAAAATAACGGTATGGCGTGACACAAGGGTTAATGCAATAGCAACGGTATTAGAGGATTTTAAGGATGTTATTTCTAGTGATATGTTTCTATACGGACAATTTACTTACAATAAAAAAGACGCTACTTTTGTTTGCAAGTCTAGTAATAGTATTATTCACTTTATGGGTACAGATGACATTGGAAAAGTTTTAGGTATGAAACAAAACATTTCTTTTTTCAATGAAATTAGTCACTTTAGTAAAGATGTTTATTTGCAAATAGCTCAAAGAACATCCGAAACAATATTTTCAGATTACAACCCTAGTGGCGACACTATATTAGATAATTATATAGATAGGGATGACACTATATTTTTAAGGTCTACGTTTATGGATAACCCTTTTCTAACTGACGGAATACGAAATCAATTGCGGGGATATAACCCGTATTCTTGGGGTAGCACTTATGTAACAAAAGAGCCACCGTTTAAATTAATGAATGTAAAAAATGATGAAGAGGTAACGGAAATGAATTTACCGCCAACTAATGAATTAAATATAAAAAACGGAACTGCTGACTTATGGATGTGGTTAGTTTATGGTTTAGGTATTGGTGCGGAAAAACCAAACAAGATATATAAAGGTTGGAAAATGTGTAGTGACGAGTATTTCGATAATTTAGAAATGGAAACTTATTACGGATTAGATTTTGGTGTATCAAGTCCGACGGCAGTTGTTCAAGTTAAATTTGACGGCGATAGAACGTTTTATTTAAAAGAAAGATTATATATAGGCACGTCACGTATGGGAATACCTTTGTACGAGTATTTAATAAATAAAAAAATAGTAGGTTTAGATAATTTATTAGTTTGTGATAGCGCTAAAAAATCAATGGTAGATGATTTAGCTAATGGTGGATTAACCGCTGTTGGAGCTTTAAAAGGCGCGGGTTCGGTTGCAAGAAATATAGCGCAAGTACAAAGTTTTAATATAATTTATACCGAAAGTAGTAAAAACTTACATAAAGAATATTCATTATATAGTTATAAAATAGATAAATATGGGAATACGGACGATATGCCAGACCCTAGACAAGATGACCACCTAATGAACGCAACTGAATACATTATTAGCTATCTTGTAAACTATTTGGGTATAAGGTATGAAAAATAATTTAAAGTGTCTTAAATCGTTTCTAAATAGGTTATTTTAATTTTGTTTTACCATATTCCCTTAATGTAAAGTAACCACCAATAACTGTAACACCCATAGTCATAACTAAAGGCAAATAAGCCTCACCTAAAGGTCTACCCCATTGTGAAGTTATAAGTATTATATCTATTAGTAATGTAAAATTAGCAACCACTAAAGGTCTTATGTTTCTTGCTAACCAACTACCATACTTCATATCATATTCCCAACGTTTACTAATTTCTATTTCTCGTTTAGATATTTCTTGTTCGATAACAATATCTTTTTCAAGTTCTTTTAATAGTAAGTCTTTATCGGATTGTGCAATACTAGAATTACCACGTATAGCATCGCCTAATTTATTTAATCCCTCTACACCCGTAACTGTTCCTAGTATATTAAGTATTTCTGGACTAACGCCTACTATTGTTCTTAATAAATTTCCTACAAAAGTACCTTGACCTCCGTTTTTTCTTAAATTTGGATTGTCTTTTCCCATTATTCTATTGTTTTATCCCAACGTGCTTTAATTTTTCTTATGTCGTAATGTGTAAATGTATTGTACTTACCTATTCCTCCTTGCAATATATGACCGTGTTCCGTTAACGTATGTATAGTATCAAAAACTTCGGGTTGTGTCATATTTTCCACTTGTATATCTGCTGCTTTACCTAAAATATGTTGTGAATTAGAAACCCCACCAATAGATTTATTGTGCGATTCACACCTATATCCACTAGTGATTTTAATAGGTTGCCTTACAAAATCTCTTATATATTGTAATTGACTAGATAGTTTAGTTATTTCTAAAGAAACATCTTCTGGCATTTCGCAACCACATTTACATTCAAATTCTGATTTATTAAAATTTTTAGTTAACTTCATATTTCTTTTTTTTAATTATTAAAATATATGCGTAAGCCTAGCTATTTGTCCGTATTTAGGATGATGTATAAAAGCTTCAACAGCTTCTACGCTACCCGTATATCCGTTTCTATGATGCCAACTATCGCTAACACTAGGCGACCGCAAACTTTCAACCGTACATCCTATTAAATCTTTTGCAACTTTATGATGAACGTGATGCGTGTAAAAATAACGCTTTTTGCAATTACTCCATTCTTTGCTTTCGTGCGCCATTAAAGAACCTAAATCGGAAACCTTTGCTCCGTCTCCGTGTGTAGTTCCAATTAAATTATTATGATAAGTAAAGTATTTTCTATGCGCTATACTACAATCAAATGTAATGTTTTCACAATTTCTAAAATGACTTTCAATTGTTTGCGCTAACATAAAGCCACTTATATAATCGTGATTACTTGGATTAAAAGTAAAGTGAACGTCTGCGACCGACAACAATCTTTCTAAAACATCTACATAAAGTTTCTTTGCCATTAAAAAATTTTCATACCACATTCCGTCTGTATCTTGCGGAGTTCCGCTGGTCGTTTTTCTATGTGGCGTATCAATATGCAAAATATCGTTACCGCCTATAAAATTTATCTTTTCTATGTTCCAACCCGATGAAGAATTTAAAAGTCCGTCTACGCCATTTAAAACACGTTTTACGGCTATTTGTGAATTATATTCTTTACCAACCTCTAAAGCCGATGATAATTTACCTATATGAATGTCCGCTGGGTCTAAAACCATTAGGTGTGGAGATTTAGATTTTTTGCGTTTTATCTTTTTAAATTTAGGCGAATAGTCGTCAAGTTGCTTTACTAGTTGTTTAATAAAAGTATCTTGCTTTGCTAACTGAAAATTAGGATTTTTGACAAATAAACTAGCATTGTCACTTTTAAGCCAAGCGTGTTTTACCGTATCAATATCAACATTACTTTTTTCTGCTATTTCTTTTAAACCTCTATATTCTTCAATTATATTTAATTCGTCGTCTTTTAATCTTAATCTATTTTTATTTCTTTTATTCATAACTATAAATTTTATTATCAACAACTTCTATTAAGTGTCTAAAAACTGATATTTCTTGTTCCCCCGTCACATCTACTCCGTTAATTAATAATCTAAAGTGATGTTTTTTTTCGGTTTTTAATATTTCAAATTTATTCATTATTTATGATTTGGTTATATATCGTAGATTAATTCTTTTAAACCCTTTAACATTCCCATTTGCTTTGGGTCTTGTTCCCATTCTTTCTCGTATTGTTCGTAAACAATCTTAAAAGCATCTTGCAGATTTTTTCTTTTATTTTCACAAAGATACTTTTCTTTTTTTAATTGTTGTATTTGTGATTTTAAAGCCGTCGTAGTTTTGTTAGAATTTCTTCCGAACTGTAGGTAGCCTATATAAAGAGCTACAAGACCACCGAAAAGAATTTCAACTAGCCTAATTGTTTGTTCTGTCATTATTCATTTTATTAAAAGCATTTGAAAGGTTTTTTTTAATTTCTTTTCTTATACCTTTTCCGCTTTTACCAACTCTTATATTTGCAATAAAACAAATAAAACCATAAACGCCAAAACCCCCACTTAAAGCGTTAAGCATAAATAGAAAACTTCTTCCATACCCAGATGATAAATTAGTAGACAAGGAATAAAACACTATCCCTATATATATCCAAAATATTGGTACTATTAACTTTTTAATTTCATCTGCGTCCATTTTATTATATTTTATTATTTAACTTGCGGTTATCATCGCCAAGGCTATCATTCCTAATAGTACAAAGGCTAACATTATTTTAGATTTCATCAATATCTTCTGGTGTTATTATTGGTTGCTCAACTTCTTCTTCGGGGTATGGATTAATTCCATTATCAATTAAATAAATCGCCCAATCCTCCTCGTTTTCGTAAACGTCCATTATTGGTTGTCCTGTAATCATAATTTCGTTAGGTAATACCTCCCCGTAACTAATTATATTTTCTACATCGGAATAACAAATATACCATTTTTTTGTGTTCGGGTATTCTATTGTGTTTATCATATCGTGTTTATTAAATTTGTCCTCCGTCCGTTATAGTCCAACCCCTTGCAACTAAACTTGCTCTATCTGGTGCGCCAGCACTTGTATATTTAATTGTTCCCATTCCTAAAGTAACATTTAATTGACCTCCGTTTACACAAGCATCTAATAAATTATCATAATTCGCTGCACTAAATTGCACGTGTGTTCTTTGTGACATAAAATTTGCCATATTTGTAATAGAGGATAAATCCCAAGCGCTTAAATCTTGGTCAAAGTCATTACAAGCCTGAAACATACTCTCCATATTTGTAACATTACTAACATCCCAAGTTCCTATTGGTTGGTCAAAATCATTAGCGCTATAAAACATTCGATACATATTGGTTGCACTTGACGTATTCCAACTGCTTATATTTTGATTAAAATCATCTGCGTTATAAAAAGTTTTGTCAAAATTAGCTACATTAGAAACATTCCAGCCAGAAATATCACGATTAAAATTGTAACAAGTTGAAAACATATCTTTCATAGTTGTAACAAGCGCCGTGTTAAATCCAGTTATATCTGCATTAAAATCATCATTACCTTTAAACATTTTTTCCATATTCGTTGCACTAGAAGTGTTCCAATTTGTTAAATCTTGATTAAATGAAACTCCGCTTACGGTATGAATGTCTGTAAAAAAACCTTTAAAATTTTGATTACTACTTACATCTAAAGTGTTGATACTAGAATTATTAAAACTTGTTCTAGCAAGAAAATTGTCCATTCTTGTTAGTGTACTTGTGTCCATTCCCGTTAAATCTCCGTTAAATTGTTGGGAATTATAAAAAAGAGAATAACCGTTACTAGTTACACTTGTTAAATCAAAGGGAGCATCACTATTAAAATTCAAGTACATACCAGCAAACAATTGATTTACTCTAGTACAATTTGACAAATCCCAACCACTAGCATCAAAATTTAAAGCATAACAATTGTAAAACATATAGGAAATATTTAAGCAATTGCTCATATCCCAAGACGATAAATCGCCAGTAAATTGTTGGCAATTCATAAACATCCAAAAAGGATTTGGAATGTTTGTCATATCCCAATTTTCTATATGTTGGAAACCTAACATATTAGTATTATTATAGAACATAAACCCAGCGTCTACAGTATTTATAATTGGCGTATCTCTACAATTTAAACCGCCTATAAAATTTGAACATTGTCTCATTCTTAATGTAGAAAAAGTATAAGTTCCCCAACCTAAAACTTCTTTTAGTTTATCTCTACTTGTTGAATTTGATTGTGTGTCAAATATTGAACATTCTCCGTCAATTATTATATTATAATCTCCAGCCGTTGCGTAAGTATGCGACCTATTTGCGTAAGTATTGGCGACTGGAGTACTTCCGTCTCCCCAATCAATAGTTCCAGAATAAACTCCGCTAGACTTATAAGGCAATTCAATGACTTCATTTACACTTGTTGTTGTCCAACGTGTTTCAAATCCTCCCACAACGGGTGGTTGAACGTATCTATAAGAATTTGTTAAATACATATTAAACACATATTTGATTATTGTATATCATTGTAGCTTTAAGTCCTTTTCCAGCAACCGTACTACCTACTTGCGTAACTCTAACTTGCAATTCATCGCCAATAGCAAAGTCAACATTAAGACCTCCAATTATTTGTGAAACCGATGCTGTGTATGTTAATTTTTCGCCCGCATCAATAATTGGCGCAGTAGCGTAAATACTTGTTCCGTTTTTTCTTACATCAAATTCTAAATTAGCACCCGTTGGTGCGGTAGTAACCGAAAATTCTATTGCCGAAACTTTTGGGTAAGCTCTATTACAAATCATTGTAAAGACTATATCTACGGTTAAGTCACTTGTTTCGTCGCTACAAGCAAAATCCATATAATCGGGTGTAAATTCTAATCCGTCGCCAGTGGCTTTTACTTTAACATTTTTACCAACTTGACAAGAATAATTACTAGGAACATCTGTTAAATCTAAAAATTCTAATGCACCACCCGTATTAATAGCATTTTTGATTTGCAACCAAGTAGCATAAAAACTATCCCCAGCTGCATTTCTTTGAACTAAAAAAACATCAGCATCATCAAATGATGTGACTTGCGTTAATTCATTTATCTTTTGGGCATTATCAATTAATGTTTGTATTGCTATTGTATTTATTTGTATTTGTTCTTCTGTTCTTGCCATTTTATTATAATTTAACTACACCTGTATCTGTTCCTAATATGTTTGGTATATATAATGTTTTATATCCTTCTCTTTCCCCCGTTCTTTGACTAGCCATAGGGTTGTAATTTGAATTTGTACTTATCAATTGACACTCCATTGTATATAGATTTGTATGTTCTATTTGTTCTACTTTTAAAGATTTGTCTTTAACATAACCAAGACCGTTTACAAATAAAAATTCACTTGACAAAGCTAACGATAATTTCATCATCATCCTATACGTAACTTCTGAAAAAAGTATTTTAATTCCTTTATGAACAGTAGATTCGGTAAGGTAAGTGTGTAAATCCCCTTTTAATATATCGTTGTCATCATCTATATAACTAGATATGTCAATTATTTCAGCACGTATGAAATGTTCTATTCCATATAAATAAAATATAGACCTATTATTACTTCCATAATAATTTATGCCAACATATTTATTTCCATTAAAATCATCTGAATTTACTATAAGCGAATATTCTGAGCAGAAAAATATTTCATCAAACAAATCATCCGTAGCTCTAATATTAACTCTAATTAATTTTTCTAATCCAGATTTTACAATAGGTGTAGAAAAATCTATATTAAATTCATAAACTTCAAAATTTAATAAATTATAATGACACTGCATAATTTCATCAATAGGAAAACTCGTACCAATGCTATTATTCATATTAAAAACAATTAGCTTTTTATTTAGCTCTTTATTATAAATTACATCTTGAATTACAAAAACACCTCGACCTGGAATTTTTATTTTATTATCTATCATAGCACTATCGGGCAGATTACCAAAAAGCTCATAAGTGCCTTCAACAGTTCCGTTTATGTCGTAATAATTTCCGCTATCAAAAAATATTCCAGCTCTTGTGTTACTTAATCCAACTAATTTACAATCTAAACTTTCATATAAATTCATATTGTTAGACATTTTTTCAGGGGATGTAGAATTAACTCCAGTTGAATTTCCTTCACAATCTTCTATACTAATACTATGATATTCATAGTTGCTTTTAAATTGTATTCTTACCTCATCTTCCTTTCTAAATATTAATCTTTCTTTATATAAATTTTCTTGTAAATCACTTGTAGCTAGTACATTGTTTGGGTTTTTATATATTCCGTCTTGTTCATTGTTCCAATCTTGACTTTGACTAAAACTAATACTATTTGCTTCTGAAACAAAAAAGAAAGGTGTTCTTTGCCCAATAGTACCTTTTATTTTAAAATCTTGTTCAACCGTACATCCCATTCCGTCTCTTACAAATAAAGTATAATCCCCTGGAACTTGACCCGAAAAAGTGCCGTCAACAAACCAATTATAGCCGTCTAAACTATATTCTATTTGTAATAAAGGATTTGGTCTTTCGGTTAATTGATTTAAAAAATCAACACTAGCCGAAACCGTAGAACCGCTAAAATAATCGCTTACTACGTTTATAACTATATTTTGTTGACCTACACGTCTAAAATAAAAAAACGGTTCATTAAAATATTCTGAAACATTAATAACATTACTACTCCCCGACTTAATAACTTTTAATTGATAGCCTTGTAATCTTGGAACGTCTACATTAAAAGGATTAGTGCTAACGGTAGTTATTGGAGTTGATTCGTAACTTCCTGGCAATTGTAAATAATAACCCGTTGCTTGTTCCGACGTTAAAACATTTACCGTTATAAATTCACAAGGGTCTGTAATATACGTGATTAAACTAGCCGTTAATAACTGAAAAGTATCGGGAACCTCTGGAACTAATGTGCTACCAATAGACGGAACATCTGAACTAAAATTTTGAAAATCCCAACCATACAAAATTTCAATTTCTATAACATTTATGTTCCTAGAAATATCCATTAACTTACCTTGATTTTGGTCTATGTTAAAATATGTTTCATAAGCTGCTGCGGTCATTTCCCCAGCGTTAAGTGTAGGTGTTCCTAAAGGAATTTCACTATTTGCAACTCTACTACCCGATACAAATGTAGAATCTAAACTTATAGTACCGTAGGTAGACGTTCTTTCAAAGGAAATAGTTTCTCCGTCTGATGCGTCCGTATTAAAAGTAATTATTATTTTTCCTTTAGTTGCCATTATTAATATATTAAATTATCGTTTGCTTTAATCATTTCAAATTGTCCTTTTTCAGATTTAAAAGAACGTAAATACCCCGTTTCAATTTCTTCATTTTCGTTTATCCATTGAAACTTAAAATACCAATTAGGAATTTCCTCTCTATCAACAACAAGTCCATTTTCGTCAAGTATGTCTATTTTTTGTGTTCCATAAATTAAATCAATCATATCTTGATTTACATTTACTGTAAAGGTAACAATTTCAGGCAAAACAATTGACCTATCTAAACTTCTTACTAATTGGTCTGCGCTTTCAACTACTTGTGTCGATTCCCCAATGTATCTAGTAGATAGGTTTATGTTAGAGTCTGATGACGATAAAATCATATATACATAACTACTATAATTAACATATTTAGGTATTTCCATTCCCGCTCGTAAAACCCAACCGTGCCTTAATAAACATCTTTTAGGTGTAAATTTCCAACTTTTATAACTATCTGGGTCATTAATCCCTTGTGGTTGTGACGCTAAAACATCTTGCCAAATTTTTTGTGTCCATTGACCTGCGCCATTATCATAATCTTTTTTGCAATCTAAATACCATACGTGTTGGTCTTGTTGTGTATCTTTTGTTCTATCTAAAAATTCTGGTTGCCGTCTAATTATTTCCATTCCCGTATCGTCCGAACGAAATTTAGAAATTTTATCATATTTATTAGTAGTTTTCTTTAAAGGTGTAGAAAAAGATGTCCTAACATTTGGCTCGTCTAGACCTAAACCCATTTCATAATCTCCGCCATATTCACTACCCATTTGAACGTTAGAATTAAACATTTTAGGTTCTATTTTTCTTTTAACGTTAATAACTTGATTAGGTAATTTAACAACTATTTCTGGTCTATAAAAATGTTTTAGTTTTTCAAATCTTAATCTTTGTCCGTCTTGATAATTTTCTATTGCTACACCAATGTTAAATGTGGCTTGTAGTCCGTCTATTAGTTTTTTTAAACTTACGGAAAGAGATTTGTATAATATGTTTTGATTAGTAAATCGTCTAATATCAAATCCGTGTATCATTCCCGTATCTCCTTCCGCCCCTGTTTTAGGATAATCGTATGATTGATATTCGGGTGGAAATCCAGTTGAGGGCGGTAATCTATCTACATCCCTACCAAACAATCGTGAAAAAAACTTACCCTTTTTACCCGTAATTATTTCCATTAATCTTTCAGCAACCTCATTAACAAAACTAAAAGTATGAATTTTACTATCGGGTTCGTATTTAGATTCCTCTTTTAATTCAACGTGATAGTGGGTTATCTGATTTACAAAGTAAAAATACCCTGGGTTATATGGGGAAAATTGGTTAGCAAAATTAGTAACATAAAATTCAATAGTCATAGCGTGTTGACTTGTTAAGTTTTCAAATGTATGTGAGCCATTCATAACCATTTGTTGCTCGCTATGGTAATACGCCCAGCCGTCCGTTCCTGGGTTATTGGATTCCCCAATAAGCACTCTTCCTCCGTCGGCAGTAGATATTCTTTCATAGCTTTGACTTGATTCGTCATATTTATAAAGACGTAATTGTGGAGTTATAGCACCATTATATCCTTGGTCTTGAGCGAAAAAACAATTCATATTAATATTCCATTCTACCGTAAGGTTTGTAACTAAATTAGGTGTTAAACTATCATTATAAATAAAATTAGCTTGCCAACCTAAACTATCATTAGGGTCAAATGTGCTAAAATTAGCCTCAACGTGTCTATCAAAACCTTTAGTTATAAATTTAGTAGGAATAATAAATTTATTATTTCCTAGTTGAAAAAGTCGCATAGGATAAGCACCGCTAGGATTACCGAAGTTTGTATGTTGTCCATTAGCGGTTAAAGTTCTACCCTCTATTCTTATATTATGTTTATCAAATGGATGCGTAATACCATTACCATTAATATCATTAATTCTTTCTAATTCAAATTCATCCCCCTCTACTGATTTGATTAGTTTTTCTAAAACATCTGATGTAAATTTAACTTTTAATTTTCTATCTTCTTCAATTAACGTATCAAAATCCGCAAGTCCTCTATATTTTTCTTCATACTTTATATCTATATCGTCATTACTACCAACGCCCGTTACTCTATAATTAGAACTTTCTTTTCTTAAATGATATTTTATTAAATATAAATCGGTGTTTTGTCCGCCTATCTTATAAGCGTCTAATATAAAATCTTTAGCGTTTTTTTCAAATTGCAACGAACCTGTAAATTGTGTTACAATTCCGTGATACTTTTTGTTTCGTACAATATTTAAACCGTCCTCACGCCAACCTATCGGATCTCGGTCTAAAACCAAAGACACATTATCTTCGTTTTGTAAAACAAAAATTATATCATTAACGTTTTCGTTTCTAATATCAATCATTTAGCTCCAATTTTGTTGTTTTTCACGGTAATCATCCAACTCGTTAATTACGGAAATATTATTATTTATTTTTGCATTTTTAAAACCTCTTTCTATGGCTAGTTCAATTTGACCAAAATCAATTTCGTTTTGTGTAGATTCATTTTCTACTCCAAATATACTATTAAAAATTGACGTTTTTCTTTGCATTGTTTCAAAATCTTTATGAATAATATCTCCACGCTTTAAATCAACTAATGCGTTTTCGTTTTTAGCCGTCATTATTTTACCTCCCCTTTGGACATATTCCATTTGTCCGCCGTCATTAATTAAAGCCTTTCCGTCGTGACCCATAACACCACCCGTTGCAAATGTTGGTATAGGTGTTGCTATAATAGTAGCTAATTCTACTCCTGATAGAGCTGCAACAATTGCTGCCTGAGCTACATTAAAAGCTGGCGGAGTTTGTTGAGCAAAAGCATATTGTATAGCTAATGCAAGTGCAACTGTACCTCTTGCTATATTCATAGCCTTTTCAAATTTAGCTTGTTTTATTTGTTCTTTTTTCTTTTTTTCATTTAGCTTTTTTAATCTAATTTCCCTATTCCTTTCGATTATCTTTTGTTCCGCCTCATCATCCTTTGCAAGTCTTAATAAGGTGTCATATTTTTCTGTTTCTCTAGCAATTTCCTCGTCTATTCTTGCTATTTTACTTTCAAAAAGGGCATTACCTAAATCCCCCATAGTGTCCATTATGTCCGTTATCACCTCGGCTATTTCCTCGACACTAGGTTTAACTTCATCTAATCCATTTTTAGTTCCATTTAAAGCATTAGCTAGATTCATTAAACGATTAGCCATATCCATATCTCCGCTATCAAGATACGCTTTTGCTTGCTTTTCTAAAGCTTCAACTTGAATATCTATTAAATTGTTTTGATGCTGTTGTAACATTTCCTCGCGTAACTTATACAATTTATTGTATTGCGCCGTACCCTCGTGTTCTTTCAACATAGCCATTTCAATTCCTTTAATGGCTAAATTATTGTCTGTTGTAGCGTCTTCTATTTTTTGTTTTTCAAACTTCTTAATCATCGCTATTTCTTTGTCTTGCGCGGTAAAGTTTATTTTAGCTCTTTTGTTTAAATAATTTTGTTGATTAATTAATCTTAAATCGTCATATTTTTTTTCAATATTTTTTAATGCTATTTTGTGTTGTTCTACTTGTTCTTGATAGTTTGATGCACCTTTATCCCAACTATCCATTCTTGCTTTCCACTTGTTCTTTTCATCTTTTTCAGCTGCCCTTAAGTCGTTATTTTTTTCATCAAACTCTAATTCATTTATTCTAATTAATGATTTTATATATTCATCTAAAGACCTTTTAGTGTCATCCATATCTTGACCTACTTGACCAAAAACCCTATTATTTAAATCCGCTATACGTTGTAGTATTAATATTTCATCTTCTAAAGTTCCGTTATATTCTTTAGCCATTTTGATTTTACGCTTTCTTTTACTCCCGCCGTCGTCGTCGTCAATTGGTTTTCTTTTTGGTGGAGCTGTTTCAGCTAATTCTAAAGTAACAGCTTTTTGTGAAGCTGCTTTAATATAGTCTTTCATTTCATCTGACAAACTATCGAAAAAATCTTTCATATTTTCTTCTGGACTATCGCCAAATAAAGCTGACATTATAACTCCCGCTGGGTTTCCTGCTGCCACAGCTTCTCCATATTGTAATACTTTTGCTATTAAATCTTTACTTTCAGCTTCACTTTCTTCAACTATTCGGCGTTTTTCATCGTATTCATCCGTATGAGTTTTCACATTTCCTACCGCAGCTATGTGCATAATACGTGACTTTTCATTTTCTACTTCCACAAGAAATTTTGTGGATTTGTTTATAGATAGTTGAATTTCGTCGTATTGTCTTTGTAGCGATTTTTTTTGTTCGCCCTCAGCGGTTCTATAAATCTCGTCTTGTAATCTAGCTAATTCTTTTGCGTTTTTTTGCAATTGTGTCCTTTGAATTTTAGCTCTATGCATATCATTTTGCATTAATTCTTCTGCATTATCTTCGTATTCTTTCATGTGTTTTACATCAAACATACCCGACAATAAATTTTCGGTTTGTAGTGTGTCAGCAAAAGCATAAGTAAGTTTATTAAGTATGCTTGTCATAGACTGGGAAATATTCATTATTGACTTTGAAATTATACTATCTCCCTCGGTAATAATTAAAACTAATGTTTCCCAAGAACCTTTTAATTTATTTACGGCGGTGTTTAAATTTTCAATTGAATCTACTTTATCAATACCGTAAGCTATTTCTAGTGCTTTTGCAAAATTAGGTAAAACTTCTGCTGAAAGAACTTCTCCTTTTTTCATCATCTTGTCTAATTCTTCAAGTCCTATACCCATTGAAGCTGCCATAATACCAACAGCACCTGGCAATCTTTCCCCTAATTGTCTTCTTAATTCCTCGGTAGTAATCTTACCTTTATTAAGCATTTGTTCTAATGCCAAATAAACACCTTTTAGCTCGTCCGTTTGCAAACCAAGTAAAGCACTTGCCTTTGTAACACTTTTAAATATTTTTTTTGTTTCAAGCATTGTCAAACCTGATAACCTAGCTGCAGTTCTAAACTTTAACCAACGGTCAGCGGTAACACCAATTTGCGCACCAAATTTTTGATTTAGTTCTAAAAGAAATTGCATTGACCGTCCTGCCTCCCAGCTTTGCTTTGATGTAAATTTTAATGCCAAAGCTAAAGAATCAAATTTTAAAGCAAGATTAAAAATATTTTTTCCAATCTTAATTAAAAAACCTAGAGCTGCAACAATAGCCATTACCGTGCCTATTCCTTTTGCCATAGCTCCAAAGAAACCTTTTTGACCCTTAATGTTCTTTTTGTTTTGTCTATTACTTTTCTGTTTAGCTCGTGTTTCTCTATTTAAAGAACTTGACATTCTATCAATAGCCTTTGTGTTTTCTCTTTTGTTTTTTGAATTGGTTTTTGTTAAATCGGAATTACGTTTTATTTCGGCACTATTTTTAGTAAGTCTTTTAGAATTGGTTTTTGTTATATTACTATTTCTATTTAGGTTTTTATTTAATTCGGTAAATTTTTTGCTTATAGTAGATATTGCACTTCTTAAGGCTTTAATGTCGCTTTGTAGTTTAGTAAAAGAACTACCGCTTACGTTTCCTATTCTAGCGGTTTCCTTACTTAAAGTTTTCATAACGTTTATTAATTCCCTAATAGACGCTATGGTTTCTTGTGCATTTACATTAATCTTAGCCATTTTAATTTACTTTTATTTTTATTATTAATTAAGATATACTAGCCACGGTTAAAACTGTATAAATAGATTCCCTACCGTCTGGCACTGACGTATAATTTAATGTTATAGTATCGCCTACCGCATATCCCGAACCCGATGCAGTTATAGAAGAAACCGAAGTTGCTGCACCACTACCATTTATAGTTACATTAAAAGTAGCTCCCGAACCCGAACCACTAGTACTTCTTTGAACGGTAGCAAAAGTTCCAGCAAACCATTTTATATATCCCGCGGTACTTATTGTTACCGTAGCTACTCCGCCCGTAGCTGAAGGGCCTGGAAAAACTTCATCTTGATAAACATAAACATCAGTAAATTCCGTAGGTTTACCGTTACCTGAAGTTCTATACACTAGCTTTACTACATCATTTGCATTGGTTTGACCTGCATTTTTTATTTTTATAGGCATATTACTTTATTAAATAAACTGTTCCAGTTACTAAATTACCATTATTTGCAGCGGTATTATAATCTGATAAATCTATTTGCACAATATTAGTTATTGTAGAACTTCCCGAAGGCTCACCGCTTGTTGTTGATGTAATCCCACCGCTACTTGGTAAATCTTCCCACGCAACCCCAGAGCCTGTTGATGTTAAGACTTGTCCGTCTGCGCCTTGTGAAGATGCTATTTTAATATTTTGGAAGTTTACAGTTCCCGCAATTTGCAAATCTGTTAATATTTTTTTTGTAGCCATTTTTTATCCAATTATAACAACTCTATATTGATTTGTTGTTGGAGCTGTATTAAATTTAAATGTAGTTACCGTACTAGACGTTAATTCTATTTCACACATAACTTGATCTGTTGATGAAACTTCATAAACTGATGCTTGAACGTATTGATTACCGATTGAATGTGTTACTGCAATAGATGTTGAACTTCCGTTTCCAATAGTATCGCTATAAGTTAAAGTTGTACTTAACGAACTTGTAATCCCTAAAGTGCTTTTTAAAGTAAGGGGTGTTACTATTCTTGAATTATCTGAACCAGAATTAACTTCGGTTTGTGTAGCAATTTCAGCGATACCTTTAGTTGTGGTTGTAGCTTGAACCTCATCGCCCGTATTAGAACCTGTGTTATTTGAATTAATTGTGTCAATTAAATCTTTTAAGGTTTTACCCATATTAGCCGTAAGACCTTGCGTGGTAGACGTTGAAACAAGTGTATTGTTTAAAGTAATTGCGTCCAAGAAAGCAGACATATCAACTGTAAAGGTAGTATTGTCATCCCTTGTAAATGTAGCTATACCCGTACCCGAGTTTATAGTACCACTAGTTAATCTAGCCAAGTTAGTATCATCTAAATATAAAGATAAATCTAAATCAGTGTCGTTTCCGTCCTCGTCCGTATAAGTAAGAATGTTTGAGGATAAGCTCATACTTGTTACCGTTTCGGGTACATTTGAAACTTTAGCGTTGTTTAATAAGTGTTCGTCATATATAGCTTTAGTCATAACACCTGCTTGCGAAGTAGATGCTGAACTTATAGTTGCATTGTTTCCGTCACTTGAATTAACCACTACGGTTGTTGTGTTTTGTGTTGTGCTTAAATTAGTTGAAACGTTATGATTTATGTCACTTACTTTATTGTTGTTTACCTCTACTTGGTCAAATTTTGCTTTTGACATTAAACCCGCTCTACTAGTAGACGCTGAATTTAAAGTCGCATCCGTTCCCGTTGATGATGTTACCTTAACGGTTGTAGTTGTAGCGCCACTTTCCGCTAAATTTGTAGCTACATTTTCTTCCGCATTTTCATCTACTGCGTTTAATTTTGTTTTGTCAGCGCTAGACATTAAACCTGCGTTTGATGTTGTTGCTGCAGGAAGTGTTGCGTTCGTTCCCGTGCTTGATACAACTACACCGCTACTAGCTCCTGTAGTATAAGATAAATTTGTTACTCCGCTACTCCCTAAATCTATCCAAGCACTTGATTGTGCGTTCCATACAAAAAGCGAGTCTACCGAAGTATCCCAATAAATTTGCCCCTCTACTGGGGATGAAGGCGCTACCGCCAAGTTTTGAACTACTGCATTAAGTAGTTGATTTTTGCTCATGTCTAAATTGACTAAATGTTTAATTGCTGCCATTTTTTATTATTTAATTATTAGTTTAAGTAAGCCACTCCTGAAAAAGCGGTATTAAAAGTTATTGTTAAGTTATTTTCGTCGTTGTATTCTACTTGTCCAAAGACATTACTTCCAGCAGAATCTATTATACTAACCGAGGGTCTTTTATTTAAATCGTGATTTATTGTCCAAACACTGTTTGGCGTTCCTTGGTCGTGTTCATATTTTCTTAATTCTTCAAAATCTATAATTTGTGAAGAACTTATCTCTATATCTTCTTGATATTGTGTTATGTCCGTTAAAAGTATTTTTGTAAATTCTAATCCTTCCTCAAGCTCATTAACCCTTGCAATTTTTCCGCTTTCGCCTGTATAATCTAAAGGCGTGTCTGTTAAATTTGTAAATTTAGTAGGTTGTTCGTATGTTACGTGGGGGTATTGTTGTACGCTAAAAGTAATCTTGTTGTCTACGTGTCCGTTTGTCATATAAACAGATTTTGCATCAACACAACTTATTGTTAATTTTTCAAAAGCAATATTGCTATTAACAGCTAACAACCCCATAACTTATTATTTCTATTTTAAAATATTTATAAATTCCCGCTATTTTTGAATTAGACTCTAGACACCCTTTATAATGACCTCTAGGAAAATCATTTTCATCAATATTAATTATTATACTATTGTTCACTAAAGTAATTCCGCCATTTGCAACCGTTTTTACTATATCATTACAAGAAAAAGTGTATTCCGTATCTAAAGTTCTAATTCCAGATATGGACGGCTTATAAGAAACTCCCTCGTCTATTTTTAAAGTTATATCAGCATCAAATCTTAAATCTAATATTTGCATTTTATAATTGTTTTATTCGTTCACTTTTTTCATTTGATAAGTTAACTAAATTAACCCACCTTAAAACTGATGTTTTTTTAACATCTATTTTATATCCTAATTCTAAATAAGTTTCTAAAGAAAGCGCTTGTTTATCTAAATCTTTTTGTAAGTTATGTTCTAATTCTTCAGAATTTTCTTGTCCTTTTTTGTGTTTTAATTTAAAACTAGCTAACTTTAAATTAATTTTATTTTGTATAAAAAGCAATTGCTTTTTAATATATTTTATATCCTCAGTTTTTATTGGTAGTTTTAATTTAAACATCTTAAATTCATTTAAAATTAAAAAAACATCCTCATAATGCGTTTCAAGATAACAATTTAAAACTGATTGTATAATATCTTGTATTCCCGTCAGATAGGTTACTTTAGCTTTTAATTTTTCGTCTTGTAGGTCTGATTTAGAAAAAGTTAGCTTTAAGTATTTTTGTTGTAGGTCTTCAAAGGTATTAAATAATTCCTCTTTTGACAAATCTTTATTGTGTTTATTTTTTTTGTATAAATAATTCATATTTTTTTCAAAGTTATACATTACCTTAAAAAAATTATAAATAGGCATTTCGTCTAAATCTTTATATACTTTCATATTTCAATATCTATATTTTTTTCTAGTTTTTTTGATAGTTCAAAATAAAATTCATCTAAAATACTATCAATCATAACCTGTTCTTCTTTACTAAATTCCATTATACCTTGTCCATAACCTGGAAATAATTTTTCGCCGTCTACAAGTTTAGAGGTTAAAGATAAATCGGTGCTATCTAATATTAATGTCGTTCCTTCAAATGTTAAAAATAAACTTTCATACCATTGACCACTATCCCTTAAAGTTACGTGTGATGTTATTTGACCTTTTTTCTTTTTCCTTCTAATCGTAGCGCTAGAATATGTGCCTAATTTATTACCATATCCGTCAACACCTTTTTTTAAAAATCTTTGCTTAACACTTCTTAAAATGCCACCACGCTTATAAACATAATTTTTAACTAATGCTGGTAGCTTATCTATATTGCTTTCTAATAATCTAATATATTCTTCCGATTTCATAATGCAAATCTACAAAAAAAAAGCCTAACTAAATTAGCTAGGCTCTTTACTAATCAAAAAAAATTAAGTTATTATAATACAACAGTTCCCGTTAATGTAGGAAAAGCACGAACTAACTCTCCTTGATTACCGAACGCATTTGCACCAGGATTTCCAATTCCATTGTCAATTATTGGGTTGCTAAATCCAACTTCAAGTGTGTCGTTAGTATTTAACGAAGGACTTGTAATTGGAAGTGTATATAAAGTACCCCCAACATTGTCTTGCGAAGGAACTCCTAACGTAGCTGTAGCTCCATTTACTTTTACATAAAAGTCTTGTGAATCTAATCCAAGAATACCCGTACTATGGTCTGAGTTAAGTAAAATGTCAAGCTCTAATGATGTATCTCCGTTAGACGGAACTGTATGGAAATCTACATCAACACCGTTAATAGCCAAAATTTCCTCTGGGTAAAAATCTAATTCATCAGCGTTTAAGATAGCGTAATATCTGTCAAATTGTAATCTATCTAAAAACTGAAACATTATTGATTTTGACTCAGCATCTCCACCCGCTACTTTTCTTTTAGTAATTTCTGGTGTTAAATGACCTGCTGTTAATCCGCCATATTGATTTGAACCTGACATACCCATTAGCCAATTTCCGTTTTCATCCCCAAGAATAACATCCCAATCTTTGAAACCACGTAATCTATCTAATTGACGATAAAATTCGTGACCTTCCTCGAAAGTTAATTTGTATTCAGGTAATCCTTTAAGACTTAATCTCTTAACTCCGTTTACACTAGTAGAATAGGTATCTTCAGAAGAAACATCCTCAAAAGCACTTGCTCCAATTAAAGGAACAACGTGTCCTTTCATTGTCAACTGCTTTATAGTTTCAACAGTCCAATCAGCAGAACCGTTCAAGGTAAATCCTTTAGCTACTAAAAGCGCGTGTGTTGGTGTGCCGAATAGCGACAAGCACCCTAATTTTCCAGTGTTAGCCGTTACTCCGCTACCACATTCTTTTTTATTTGCAATATTACTTATTGTTGCCATTTTTATTTTTATTTATTTTTGGGATTTTATATACCCATTATTAATTAATACATTGTAACTATCTTCTTCGATAGCGTCATACTTTGTTCCTTTTGGAATAAGTTGCCCTTTTTTTCTAAATTTATCAGAAATAACTATTCCAATAAATTTAGATTTCTTTTTTCTAGGGGTTCTTTTCTTTTTTTTAGGTTTTTCTTCCATAATTAAAAATTAACTTTATTTAAACAATCATCCGTAATTTTAACATCTATAACAAATTTTAGCGCATCCCATATAAAAGTTCCTGCGTGTTCCGTAGCACTATCGTCCTCCGAATAATTAGGGTACTTTGTTAATTCAAACTTATTATCCCAATTTACAATTATAGCTCTTGTAAATAACCATTTAATATTATTCAATAATGGAAATAATATTTTACTAAATGTACTATTTATTCGCTTTTCGTTGCCCATTGACGCATTAGTTTGAACCGCTAGAATTAACGATAATCTTTCGATTTCAACATTTGTCTTACAATGATATTCATTGTACGGATATAATAACCAAATTAAAGGATAAGGCGTTCGGGTCTTAACAAGATTTTTAGCTTTTAAAAAAGCGTTTAATTCTTTTTTGTCGCCGTAGCCAAATATAGGCTTGAAAGATGCCGAGCCGTCAATAGCTTCAGAATTAGGTAATAGGTCAAACATTTCTTTTAACCTTTTTTCCGTAATTATAATATTCTTAACGTTGCTCATTATATTCCAAATTCATTAGATTCTTTCATAATATGTTCAAATGGTAGGAAATCATTATAATAATCATCCCCATTTAATTCGTTCATATTCGATATGAAAGTATATAAACTTATACCTCTATTCTTTTTCCTTTGCTGATAGTAATCAATACCTACTAAATTATTACCTAAATCTCTCCAGAATTTAGGCTCGGGGTAGCTATAATAACCACCTTGAACCATATCTATAAATTTACGAAAAGCCTTTGTGACTTTTTGTGTAGGCGTAACTGTTTCGGCATTTTTAGAAACCTCAATTTGATGCCCTAAATCTGAACGTGTTATATAGGCATTACTTTCGTAAAAATAATACACATAATAAGCTAGAAAACTTTTATCGTTAACGCCACCAGAAAACGTAGAAAAAACAACGCCTTTCCATTTAACCGTTTCTCCCTTTGGGTTAACATATTCATATCCATTTAAAAGCCTATCCCATTTAACATCAGCGGTTGGAATTAATCCATTATCCTCGCTACTATCCAAATTAGACATAAAATTATTGGCTAATTGATAACCTAAACAAGTAATAAGACACTCTTCCTCATATTCGCTAATGAAATCCAATAGTTCACTTTGAATGCTCATAACATCCCCAGTAACCGATTCTTTCGCATTAGGCAAATATATTTCATTTTTATAAAAATTAGGTGTCGTTATCATATCACTTGTTTTATATACTATTCAACAATAGCACAGATTTTTTTGTCAATTAAGGCTGAAACAGTCGTAATGTTATACGAAGCTACATCCTTTTTTTTATAACTCCCAAAATCTTTTAGGAATTTTACGGAAACCATACCTTTTGTTGGTTTTACAACTTTTTTAGTTTTTGATTTTCCGCTACCTGTACTAATACTTTTTGATTTTGCCATTTTGTTTATTTTTTAATTATGCACCCGCGCCTTTTGATATAGCTGCTTTTACAGTTGCTATGTCGTCATAAATAAACGCTTGTCTATCTAAATTTTTAACAAATTGGAAATACCTAGACTCACCTACCATTGTGAATTGGTTAGTAATAAATTGGTCATTTATCCAACCTAAACGAACAGAAAAAGGAACATAATTAATAACATTCATAGCTTTCATATCTGCTACAAAAATCTTTCCTGCTGGAATTTTATCCCAAGGCTTAATAGTAACTCCACCAATCGTAACTTGATTAAATAATCCAGCTTGTGGATATAATGGTAATCCTTGTCCGTCTTTAGCAGATACTAATTGTAAGTAAAAATCAACTGGGTTAATTAATACAATGTTAGCCATATAGCTAGATTCGTCAGTATAGTTATGTGTAGTATAAATATCAGTAATACACGCATTAACTACATCCATAAAATTTGGGTCTGTTACTTCGCCAGCCATATCTCCCGCTACAAAAGTTCTACCAACAACGGTAGCTCCTTCAGCCTCGTTTCCTACACCCGTTCCAAAATAAAGTTTGTTTGCTTTGAAAAGTCCGTGCTTTTTAACAAGATATTCGTTAGCAACCGATTGTAGTCTAGCTACATCCGTTACCGCCTCTTCTGTTAAAATTTCGTGAGCTGCAATCTTGTAAGGTTGCGCAAAACGGTTAACCCATTTGAAATCAATTTGTGGCTTTTCTGCTCCCTCAGCTACAAAAGAATAATCTCCGTCTTTTGGCTCTAATTCTGAATAAGAAAAAACAGGACTTGAACTAGAAGATACGTTAGCCATAGAAACCAATACATCATCGTTTCTTAAATTAAACCCTTCTAAATCATTGTGTGCCGTTGCTGGAAATTGAACCGCATCCGTTCCTGAAGCTGTTGTAATATCAGCTACTGCTTTAGGTGTAAATTCGATTGAACCACTACCGTTTTCAAACATTTCTTTAATTTCATTAGCTTTTTCAACTAAAAAATCTTTAAATTGAGCTTGGTAGCTTTTTAATTCATTTTTTGTTTGACTTGCAATAAAATCTTCTAAACTGTTTCCAGCTTTTTCAATAGCGTTTGAAAGCTCTACTAATTCTTCTTTAGTAGCACCATTTTCTTGTGCCGTTGCAAGTTCGTCTTGTACAGACTTAAACTTGTCATCAAGCATTTTTTGAATTTCTTCGTTTTTCATTTTAAATAATTTTAAAAATTTATATTAATTCATTTCTATACAAGTGTTTTACACGGCTTGCATCTTTTAGTTAAAGTGTCTAATGACGGCTTTAATTATTTTTAAGCCATTCAACTATGGCGTTATCTTTTGTTTCGATTATTTCTTTTGTTTCTTTATCGGATTGAATAGTTGGCGTAAAAGAATTACTACCCATTACAACCGCACTACCCTCTATAACTTTAGCTTCGGAAACAGCCCAAAAATAACTTGATTTTATAGCAACATCTTTATTAGCTATTTTATCAATATATTTATCCCAAACCGCTTTTTCTTCCTCGTAATCTTCATCCTCTGAATATAATGCTAGTTCCATTTTCACATATTGCATACCAACACTATGATTATCAACATTACCCTCACTATATTCTTTGAACATTTCTTTATTTCTATTCCTTTTTATAGTAGCGTCAAAAGTAAGTGCATCCGTTTTGCCTTCAAAATCATAACCTAAACTTTTCCAAGAAACATTATTAGATGAAACTTTTAAATCATCACGGTCTGCAATAATTGTTTTAAAAGACATTTTATGTTCTTGTAAAAACTTTATGTTTTTGTTTTCTTTTAAAGACTTGTTCCAAATACCGTCTAAATGAACATCCTTATGACTGTCAATTACATTCGTTGTGTTTATAATTGCACGTACTTTTATTTCATCTTTATTGTCATTAGAAAAACCTTTTTTAGCATCAATATTGTTACCCATTAATGAAACCGACGAAATAGAATCAGATGTTTTAATTGCGCTTTTTTTAGCATAAATTAAGTCGCTTTTATTTTCTTTTAAAAAAGCGTGTAGCTCTTTTCCTATTAATTCTTTTGGTATTTCCATAATTATTTTTTTATTATTTCATCTTTAGTTAATTTTTCTAATCTTTTTCTTATTACCTTTTTTACCTCTGGATTTCCGTCTTTTGATAAAGTTATTTGTAAATTTTTAATTACTTCCGCTTTGCTCATTTTCTTCGTTTTGATTATCGTTATTTTCTTCTTCTTCTTGTTGTTCTGAATTTTCCCCCGTCGAACTTAATGGCTTAACTGGTTTTAACTCTAGTGTTCTAGGCAAACCTACCATTTCTAAAGCGTCTTTATCACTAATACCCGTCATTCTAGCATCATTTAGAGCTTTCATTTGTAGGCTTAAATTTTGATAAGTAATAGTTAGACTAGGCAACATAACTGGTAAGTGGTTGTAATCCCCTTTTAAATAATAATTGTCGCCAAACAAAGGCTGTATAGTTTCTATAAAGCTATTTAATGTAGGCATCATTTCGTTTTGAATATAACTAATTAAAGATGCGTTTGCATTTTTATAAGTAGACTTTGCGCCCGTAATAGAATAAACATCATTTGGAATGTGTAAAGCTGCAAATATTACACTTGCATCCGTTTTAGTGCCTTCGTCGTGTCCTAAATCCCTTGCAATAATATGTAAAGATTGCCACTTAATATTTGCTTTAGTAACAATACCTCTTTTTCTATTATAACCAACACCATAACTTCCGTTAAATCTATCTTCTACATCTTTCTTTTCATCTGGTGTTAAAGGGAATCCGTCTTTTTGACCCGTAATTAATTCTTTACCGTTAGATTTTATAATTATATTTTTAGCCTTTGCGCTATCAATACTATTTATTAAAGTCTGTTTTAAGCCGTCGAGCCTTGACTTAACATCGAAAGGATTTTCGTTTAAGTAATTAGGTAAATCATAAAAGAACAATAAATCTTTTAATTTTATTTTAATGTTTTCCCCACACTCGTCATAAATAATTTCTTTGTTTAAATATTTTTCGTTTTGACTTTTATTTATAAATTTAGACTTTTCTAGATTTTCGGGAAACTCTATTAATTGATAATCTAAAACGTATAATGAATTAGGTTTTCCTATTAAAGCATTTCTTTTAATATATAATACACCTACGCCATTTGCTAATTGGCTAAACAATAAACTTTCTAATAAATCTGGAAGTGTTTGATTTGCGTTTGGTTTTTTCAACACGCTTATCATTGGATGATTTGGCGCTGTTTCGCCATTACTTTTTCTACAAACTTTAAATTCTGCTTGTGAAAATAGTTTTGCAACAAATAATAATGCTGGTGTAAGTAGTGGGTGTTCTTGTGCAATTGCTAAATTGTTTTTTGATTGATACCAACCGTTAGCGGTTGTATAGTCGTAAAAATTCTCCCCCTCGCGATTTCTAAACCAAAGTGGAAACTGCCAATTATACCCAAGTAATTTCATTTATAAATGTTTGTCTGCAAAGTTATGCTTTTTTTTTAATATTCCAAATGATTTATTATTTTGTGTATTGCGATTTTAAAATCTTGTAACGAACGCACTACTATATAAGTAAATCCGTGCCTTACTATTAATTTTTCCCAATCCTTTTGTGCTTCACTTTGTCTCCCTTTTAACGTTTTTAATTCTATCATATACGCATTTCCGTTAAAATAAAACGTTAAATCTGACCTACCCTTTATAATTCCTAAAAATTTATTCCAAACACCGCGAACACTTCCCGTTGAATTATTGTTATTGTAGCACAACAAACCCCTATATAAAGGGTATTCGTTGTTAAACCACATTATAATTTCTTGTTGTAATCTTGTTTCTGACATTTTATTTATCGTAAGGCATTTTCCTGTTTAAAATTTCTTTTCTACGCGCGCATCCGCAATCAACTCCCGTTATTTCGCTTACCGTATCAACAACTTTTTTTATTCCCGTTGCTTTTGTTATTTTCTCTATTGTGTCGCCTAATCCTTTTGATTTCATTTTTTAAATATTAAAACGTTTTGATGTATTTTTACTAGTTTCTTACTTTTCATATTGCCATTAGCACGCATACTTGCACTTGCGATTGAATTTAACAATATAGCCTCGTTATAATATCCAACACCCGCATTTTGAAACGCTTTTATAGTGTCGGGAACAAAGCCTATGTAGTTGCCTTTCTTATTTCTAACCTCACCGACAACAAAACAAGCGTAGCCTCCTTCTTTTAACAAAGATATACTTTTTTTAATAATGCTACTATATGCAACCATAAAATCATCGTAATTCATATTAGAAATATCTCCTTCTAAATCCGAATAAACCTCTAAATCCGCATAAGGTGGACAACTAAAAACAAAATCAAACTTTTTGTCTTTTGGTAGCAAGTCTAATGATTTATCCGCATCCCCAACTATCCATATAGGCGCTGAATGTGATTCGTCCGTTAATATTTCATCCGCTTGTTGATAATTACTTTCTACTTGTTCTTTTCTTATATCTATTCCCGTATATTTATATCCTAAATAATTAGAAACAATACCCCTAACACTACCTCCCGCAAAAGGGTCTAATATAGTACCGCCTTTAGGAACAAACCAATGATATAAAACCTCGCATAAAGCTGGGTCAAATATACTAGTGTCGCTAGGTAGTTTGTGTCCTTTTAAACCTTGTTCCCTTTTTTTATCCGCCCAATCTTTCATATTAAAAGTAGTTGCATCCCTACCGACCTCTGATTTCATACCTATTCTTTTCCATAACTTTTTTCTTTTTTGCCAATTACCGCTTTTTGTATCTAAAATACTAAAAGGTGGCTCAATAAACCTATCCCTTAACAATGGGTTTGTTATTACTACGTTTCCAAATAAATCTATGTTTTTTGTTTCCATTATAATTTTATTTTACTATTATGTAATATTCTAACAACATCATTATCTAATTTGATGTGTTTTATGAATTTTCCGTCGTCATCCCTTAACTCTATTTGTTTTATAACGACATCGTTTCCATATTCCGTCTTAATTAATTTTATATTTTTTAGTTTTAATATCATAATTAAAAGAATAAATTATCATCTTCATCAACAACCACTTCTTTTAAATCATCGCCTTTTAATGATAGCCAATAACACTTTCCAACCCTTTGCGCTGACATATCGCCAATAGTAGGCATATATTTTATCTTTTTATCCGAACTATTTAATAAACCTTTAGTTGTTAAGTCATCTAAAACACCACTTAAATAATTTCTTGTCACTAAATTGTTATTTCTAAAATATTTATCTTTAATATCCGTTGCATTAAAATACATTTCCGACCTTCCCGAAACTACCATTTCGTCATACAAGTCATTTTCAAATAAATAAATTAAATCTTTTACCGTACTGTTTTTACTTTCTTTTTGTACCTTTTCTAGCGTGCTTGTAATAATCTCGCTTGGATGAAACCACATTCTAGACCTTTTTTCTTGCATAGGTAGGTTTTCTAGAAAGTTTAAGAAAAATGGTATTTCTTTTTCTAAATCCTCTACAATATTATGATTTCCCTTACCAACTAGCGTAGGAATATTCATTACCCAAAACCTTATTTCCTCATCGTCTATTTTTAAGAAATTATCGGGCGAATTTGTAAGAATTAATAGTTTTCCGTAGAAATCTACAACATATTGCTTAACTCCTTTAGGATTTACTAACATTTTGCTAGTTGTACTAATTCTTTTAAGTTTATTTACTAGTTTATGCGATTCATCTTGCGTTTCCTCTATTGATACTAGTAGTTTTTCGGCAAAGAAATGGTTAAAATCGCCTTTCATATCCTCTAATCCTAAAGATACGTGGTTGTCGCCCAAAATACTATTTAGCCAATTACTAAACGTTGTTTTACCCGTTTGCCTTTCTACCGACGCTAAAACCAATATAGGTAACATCTGTTTAGGATTACACCATAATTGTTGCACGTATTCAATGCCTAAATCTAACATATCCCCGAAAATATGCGATAACATAGACATAGACCACTTAATTCTTTCATCCCCCCATTCTATTTTTTCGCCACTAAAAGCCTTATTCATAGGTCTGTGATACGTGTTTAACATATTACCTATACTTTCTTTATAGTTTATGTTATTAGGAAAAACACCAAATTTATCATAAGACTTTATGACATCAAAAACATCTTTTCCATAGTCTTGCCTAATCTCCGACTTATTATATCCAATCAATTCATTGTCCTCTAGCACCTTGAAATAATCGCTTGCAACACGAATAAAAGGTATTTTTGATTTTTTTATAAGTAATTCTATTTCATAAAATGCGGGTAGAACACAGTTGTTGTGTTTTATTTTACATAGCATATCGAAAGGCGTAAGAAATGTATCATTTTTTAAAATATGAAACATTCCTATTTTAGTGTTAAATACAGCAAAATCAAAAGTTTCATTTAAATTATATGTAAAGTAAACGTTTTTGTTTACTTCTAATTCTTTAGCTTTTCTAGTGCCAATAGATTTATCGGATGCCTTAAACACTCTAATAGCGTGTTCATAATGAATAGTGTTGTAAATGTGTATTAAGTTTTTTTCCATAAAATAAAAAAGCCTATCGGTTAAGAAGTTGCGTTTCTTTTCCAATAGGCATTTATTAAAAATATCTTTTTGTCCGCAACTAACATATTACAAATATAACAAAAGTTAAATTAATCTGATACAAAGATAATATAATATTTATTAACATATTTACACTCCAAAACTTACTCCCTAACCAAACCAAGTTGCCTTGTTGCCAAACCTAACTTGCCTATTTTTACCAAGGCAATCCATAGGCAACCCCCGAAAACACTGCCACTAACAAGCGTTTTTTTGTAAGTTGCCTAACTTTCACTAAAACACAACCGCTGGAATTTCTCACACGCCAACCCCCATTCTACCGTTTTGCCTAACTCTGTATATTTTTGAAAAAAAAAAAAGAAGAAGAAAGGCAATTTGGCTAAACCCCAGGAATGACAAGGGTTGCCTTCGAGTTGCCATTTTTTAACACAAAAAGTTTGGCAACCACTCTTACTTACTCACATAAATACACACACAGCGCTCCGCAGCCACAAGGATTGCTCCCCAGGGCTGACGATCTGCAGCGAAACAATCCAGTTCGATGAAGTTCAAGCCGAAGTATGGTCTGATTTATTTGAATTTTATCCGAGAAAGGGGTCTGCACAGGAGTAGCATCCGACCCCCCCCCACCTTGAAAAAAAGCCAAAAAAAAACCCCTATAAATCAATTATAAGGGCTTTTTAGCTTTCGCTAGTATTAGACCATTACTTTGCCGTAAAAGTCAATTTAGCGCCATCTTTAGCCAAAACAAAGGTAAAAATATCGTTGTTTGTTGTGCTATTTTTATGCGTTGTACTATATGAATTAGCGCCCGCAAAATAACCGTTTTTCTTTAATTGGTCTAAAACGGTTTTTTCGTCGACACCGTCTATTAATGTAATTAACCCCGCGTTAAATAACGTTTCGACACTTGCTAAATTTTGCGGGTTCATACCGTCCAAAACAAAATATTTGCTAGCATAATAACCGCAAACAATATTTTTGAATTGTTTAATATCAATCGGGAAAGAAACGCCGTCAATTTTACCCGCGTTAATGTCGTTAACCGCGTTAATTACCGCCGTTTGGCGTAAACCTAAAGCGCCCGCTTTAAAAGTTGTTTTGTGGGCTTTGTCCGTTTGCTTGTAATTATCCGCTAACGTTTCTAGACGTTGTATTGATAGGGTCGCGCTAACATTTTCGGGTAATCCTAAAGGCTTAATTAAGTTGCATAATGTCGCATGATAAAACGCGACGATTTCCTTTACTTGTTTACCTTTTAACGTCGCTAACTTGTTAGGCGTCAATACGTTAAGGCTTTCAATTTTACTAATTACTTGAACTTTATTCATAATATGTGATTTTTAAGTGTTGCACCGTTGCAACAATACAAATATAATTTAGAAGGTAATATAAAAGTGTTAATGAAATGTTAAAGTTTTGTTAAAATTTTTTTGGGGTATTTTTACGCTCTCGAGTGCTCCCGTTACAGATAGGCAAAAATATAGCGCCAGATTTCTACACAGTGCGCGCGATAAAAAACACGCGAGGTAAAAAATGGCGCTAAAAATTAAGCTTTATTTACGGGAGTTTTTACGCGAGTTTTAATCCCGATTATAGCCAGATTAATAAAGCACGCTAAAAATAGAAGCGGTACAAAGTTAGACGGCTCGTTTAAAAATGTTAGTGTTACGATTGAAAAGCTCAATAAAAATGTAATTAATGTCTTCATAATAATGTTATTTTAGGGTTAAATAAAAATTTTGTTCAAGGCAAAAGTACAAAAGTAGAATAGATGTAAATGTTAAAATTTTGTTAAAATTATGTTAAAGTTTATTTGCGCTCTCGAGTGCTGTTGTTAGAAGAAATGCTAGACAGAAAGGTTTAGGAAGCTATCTAGTGAGCTATCTAGTGAGCTCGCGCGGTAAAAAACTAGCGAGATAAAAAAGCAGATATTAAAAAACAGCATGCTCGCGCGGTAAAAAACGCGCCCGATAAAAAACGCTCCACAGCGCGATAAAAAACTAGCTAAAAAACGGCTGATTAAAAAACCAACCGTTTACACTCTAGCCTAAAAATCTGCGAATACTAAAAAAGCTAGATTGTTTGTTGCCAAGCTCCACATTCCCTACACCAAGCATCTCCTTGATATGTGTCAACCATACTTCCGTTACAAACCTGGCAACTAATCTTATCGTCATCTTTCTTGTCTTTGTCTACCCAACAAGCTCGCTTGTCATCCCACTTGTAGTCCTCATAAGACTTGCGTCTAAACTTGTTTTTACTAGATTTCTTGATAGACTTACCATATCCTCCATAATCCCAAGCATCCCAACCGCCATAAAAAGTATTACCATAAGTATACTCGGGTCTAGTCCAAGTGTCCGTCGGTGGTGTAGCTATAACAAAGTCAATAACATCTCGTAAAAAGGCAATCGTGTCGTCAACGTCAATAGTGTTAACATACTCGTCGCTAGTATGTGGTAAGTAATACCCGCACGCAACATTGAACATCGGAATACTCAACAACTTGTCGCCTAATTCCCCAACGTCGGTAGTACCGCCATTAACCTCAACAAAGTTATGCGTCTTGATAATATGCGCAATACTCGTACCAAACGCGTCTGAATACATTTCCGTGCCGTTGATACTAGATGTAATTTCGCGAACACCCTTGCGGTCTGCTTGAACGCACAATATAACGTCGTCAAAAAACTTAACGTCGGCTTGACTTGAACCGACACAACCAACCTCCTCGTCAACAAAGAAAGCGCACTTGAACGCGTCCATTTGCGACATAATATGCAACGCCACATAAACTCCAACCTTGTCGTCGCCACCGATACCGCAACGCTTGTATGTACGCGTGTCAACGCTGAACAAAATGTTTTTGTCGGTGTAAATTTTAAAGTTAGCTTTTGGCACTAACTTATGAACTGTGTCCGTATGTGCTACCGCACAAACATACGTGTCCGCCTCGCCTTTGGTAGCATAAATGTTACCGTGCTTATCCTGGTCATAACTAGCGCCTAGCGACGATAGTTGCTTCTTAATATAACGCAACATATTTTTATTTTTATATGATGACGTTTGTACTCTTAATGTTTTTTCTAAATTTATCATTTTAATGTGATTTAATAAGTTAATAATTATACTTCGTATTGCATTGAATATTGTGTGTCGATACGTTCGCCGTAACCACAAGTACCCTCAAGGAAATACCAACGGTCGTCGTCGCCACGTGGCGGTGCATAATTCTGCAACACATTGGTATCTACATTTAGATATTTGAAAGTGTCCATATAAGGCGCTCGCAAATCGCTATCGTCGTAACCGTCAACACTATCTAAAGTAATCTGCATTAAGTGTTGCTCTTTACTTTTGCCGTTTAACACGGTTAGCCAAGGTCTAGAATAAGACTGACGACCCTTGTGATAGTAGCCGTTGTCATTTGCCCAATCCTTAAACTGTTGCATATTTTCTTCCGCACAATATATTCTATCCATAAACTTTGTGCCGTCGTCACACACCCACAAGTTAGCTCGACCTAATATCTTTGCGTTATCCATATTAGAACGCATTATCAACATACTCGCGTTATCCGAATAAAGCATATCAATACATTCCTCATAGTCATCGCCACGCATACAACTACTAGCAAGGCTACCCGTATCGGAACTTTCGCAATACTGATTGCCGTGATAAAAATGCGCTATGTCCGAACCGCCAACAACTTCTAAAGTACCTTTACCCCAATTTTTAAGTTTCATAGAAAACTCCTTGATAAAAGCATCGGTCAATACACTGTCGTCTTGTTCCATAAGATATGCAATACGTTTTAAACCCTTGCCAACTGTGTAACTCTTTGTATGCCTTCCGTTAAGATACTTACAAAATATCTGATTTTCGTCAACGTCATAATCAAAGTAATGCTCGGATAAGCCATTAACCGTTCTAAAAGACCAACTAGTCATAGCTGATAAAGTTTTTCTAAATGCCGTATCAATTTTAACACATCGCATATTTTCCGACTGGTCAAGTAATACAAAAAGTCTTTCGTCAAGCAACGCTGAATAATCTTTGTTGCTTATTCTACCGTCACTATCAACTGTAATAAAAGTTCTACCGTCAATTTGATAATCTATATTACCCACACCCCAAACATTTCTCGTAACAAAATCTGGCAACTTGTCGTCGTCAAAATTTGTAATAAACCAACTACGTATTTGATAAAAACGTTTCTCGTCAAGTTTTTTGATAACTCTAGAAAAGATACCGTGCTTATACTGAATAAAATCGCCAACCATACTAGATATAAGGCTGTTTATTTGCGCGTCGTCTACATCGGTAATAGCTGATGTCGATGATAGTGTTTCCGAAAAAACTGTTTTGAATACTAATCGACCCTCGAAAGATATGCCCGACGGCGACCATTGAAAAGGCATTTGATAAACCTGTTCGGGTTGACCTTGATTAACACTTCGGTTTTTAAGCAAGTTTAAAAATAAGGCTTGCTCGTTTGTTTTAAACTGTTCCATAAATTCGCTGTTTTTATAAAAATTAATATATTGCAATATAATAGATTAAACCATATAAACAAGAATTGAAATGTTAAAGTTTTGTTAAAATTTTAAATGTTAAAGTTTTGTTAAAAATTTGTTTATTACAAATATATTATTATACGCGCGCGCAGTTCCTTTAATAAACGCGCGAATAGGGGAGCGTTTTGGGGAGATCTAAATTAAGGTATGCGCTCTCGAGGGCTGTGGTTTCCAGTCGGAAATATTTTTAGCTCTCGAGCGCTGTGGTTTGGTCTAGTTAGAAACAGCAACAGCGCGGAAGCGCGCCATAAAAAACCAGCGAGAGCGCGCCATAAAAAACGCGCGATAAAAAACTAGCGAGCGCGCTATAAAAAACTAGATAGAGTAAGTTAATGCGCGCCATAAAAAACTAGGTTTGTACAGGTATAGTGCGCTATAAAAAACTAGTCGTAAAGAGCTTTTACTTTAT
>Ga0208793_1000307_pt1 | contig 34126 bp, 20 predicted proteins | sample 17_taG_FD_184092 | JGI IMG/M metagenome (GOLD analysis project Ga0208793, IMG submission 184092) | Marine viral communities from the Subarctic Pacific Ocean - 17_ETSP_OMZ_AT15314 metaG (SPAdes) (version 2) | ecosystem: Environmental > Aquatic > Marine > Oceanic | place: Pacific Ocean | collected... | reverse complement strand
TATACACATTATTATAATTAGTTTTTTCATTCTTTTATTTTAATTGTTATATCATGTGGTGCATATTCATTACCACCAAAATATGGGTATAAATAGTATCTACGCAATAAACCCCAGTTACCTTCAGGTCTTCTACGTACAAGCGTGGTATCATTATCTATTACTATTACATAATAAAATGTTTTTATATCAATAGTAGCGTTGTAAATTACATCTGTATCTATAGTTCTTATTGTTGCAGCGCTATGTCTACCCTCTTCATGCCTTAACCAACAAAGCTCTAGCTCGTTGTTTAAATATCTCCAACCAAGACGTATAGAATACTTTTGATGTCTTAAGCCAAAATCACTCACACCATATATTTTATTCACATCATGTTGGTTTTCTGCTATTTCAGTTTCATATATAGCAGACTCGTCTAGTATAAATTGAAAACTTATTCTTGAGTTATCTGGATGGTTTATAAAACTACCTGAGCTATGTTCACCAGCTGGTATTGTATAAACTCTAAAGCCAAGATCGTCAACTTCTTTAGTACAAGATAACAGTAAAAGAAGTATCAGGAGTTTTTTCATTAAAACTTTTTCTTTTTAAACGTTTGTTTTTTAAATGGTTTTCTTAATGATTTTCTTGATTTAATAGCGTTTTTATATTCTTCTATAGCTTCGTTTTGTATACCTAAGTTATACTGACTCCAACCTAAAAACATTAAAGCTCTTTGCCAAGCTTCATTTTGACTATTTAAAGCTTGACCTAAATTTTTAGTTTTGTTATACAGCCTATTAGCTGGTACATTAGTTAAAGCTTCAATATAATTAGTTGCGGCTGACCATTGAGGATTGTCACTGTCAAGCAGTTCCATTTCACTTATTATATTTTCATTATAATTTAATGTTTTTTCTGCGTTAACTATTTTTCTTAACTTAATACCAAGTGGTGGTGAGAAGTTTGCTAATTCCATTATCACAGAGCTTTCATCAAAGTTATAGTCTTTGTCTCTTTCTCTTGAAAATTTAATAGCCATATTTTTTAAAGTTGACACAGCAGCACCTAAAACACCAGCACCTCGTAATACAGAATCAATACTACCGCTGAGCATACGTTCTTGTTTGCTTAATAATTTTTCATCTTCTGGATCATCATCAAACATCATAAAAAACAATGCTGACTGTAAACCATAGAATATTAAGTTTTGTACTGCAAAGTAATATAATATTCTTGAAGAGTTGGATATATCACTTTGTAATAATGTTTTGTTAGGCGGCGTTATTCTTCTATTGTACATATCTAAAAACGCTTTTTTACCTAACCTATTAAACTGAGATGTTACATTTTGAAAAGCTAATATCCATTTACCAGCATCAGAGGCTTGTTGTTGTGAAACCATATCAGGTCTTGCTGACTGTTGTGTTGCTTCTGATATTTCTTGAAAATCTGCAAATGCTCTTCTTTCAGCTTCAGCTTGACCTAAGCCTTCTTTTTTATAAGTGCTTACTCTGTTTCTGTAAAACAAAGCACCACCTGTTGCTATCGCAATGTTATCACCAATTTGCGTAGGCTTAAAACCTAGTTGCAATAATTTTCTTATTAAACTTCTTATAGGATATTCAGATTCGCTAATTTCAGAAGCAAGCTCAGCACCGTTAACATCTGTTCTAATACCACCACGTCTTTGCTTCATAAAGTCAGAGTTAAATAGCATAGACCAATCATTCCAGTATTGTTTTTGATTTGCAAAAACTTTAGCCGCTTGAAATATATTGTTATCAGCATAGTTTATAAAATTAACTATAGACATTTGCTGTAAAACTAACGATCTTATATTAAAGAACATGACAGTACCTACAGCAGCATTTACAAAATTAGTTAATGCGTTTACTATTGCATTTTGCCCTTTAGGTCTATTCTTACCTAATTTTATTCTATAAAGCATGTCTTCAAGAGCGTTTCTAACACCTTTACCGTAAGCAGCTTCTATTTTATTTAAATTTTCTTGTGAAAATATTATGTCAGCATTTTGTTGAAACTCTGCAAAAAACTCTGCTCTACCAACTCTATCAGTAGCGTCTATTAAATCCATTTTTATATTAAACGCTTCCCAGCCAACTGCTGGTGCAACATAATCAGATCGTTTAGATATTACATTTAAAGCCTCGGCATAGCTTAACAACCTAGCGTCGTTTTTAACTATGTTAGCTAGATTAGCTTGATCAGTTTCACTTATACCAGGTATAGCGTGACCATGCTTGTCCCAAAGGTATACTCTTATAGCATCTTGATACGTGAAATCACCATCAGGCGTTTTCTTTGTAAACATATCTTTAACATCTTTGTATTGTTTGTTTAAAGATTTGTAATCACTAGCTATTGACTGTCTAGCAGTGTCATATTCTCTAAACGCTCTGTTAAGAGGTTTTATTAAAGCTTTTTCAAAAAAGTCTCTATGTGCATCACCTTTTTTTCCTTTACCTATAAAGTTATACAACAACCCTACAAGATCTTCATGTGATGGCGGTATAAAGTATCTAAACTTGCCTTTGCTAGACCCACGCTTTCTAGCTTTAATTTCACTAAATCTTTTTCTTGACTCTATACTAGTGACATCTTCTATTATATCGTTAAACTGATCACTCATGCCTTCGCTAAAACTAACTTTGGCTTGTTGTATTTTTGATTTAACATCAAATTGATCTAGCATGTTTTTAACAGCTTGTACATTTTGTAACGCATCATCTGCAAAATAAAAGTCGTTGTAACCTTGAGCTGCTTTATCTGCTACCCACAGCGCTTTTGCCTCTGCAGTAGAGTTACCTAGACCAGTTATATTTTCTAAAGGTATATTTAAGCCATTAGCTTTTAAAAAGTCAAATATAGCTTGTGCTGATACAGCTGGCCTAGCAGTTAGTACAAACATATTTTGTGGACCAAACTTACTTTGCAGCTTTAGCGCTTTTTTAAATAAAGGTGCAACTTTACCTTTAACAACTTTATTAAACTCTGAAAAATCAAATACGTAACCTTGGTCTTGCAAGTCTTGATATGTACTGGCGTACTGCTCAGCGTTTAATGTACCTGTGTCTCCTTGTGGCGTTGTGTATTTAACTAGTGATTCACTTGTTGCTAATGTGTCATCAAAGTCTAGTATAGTTATTCCTTTTGGTTTATTTACTGTTCTAGAGTTTATAGCAGCCTTACTCATAGAAATATTTTTCTTCGCATGAACAGATTTATTTACGGCTGTTTTAAATTGCTGTACATTTTTTTTGTTTCTTATATTAAAGCCAGATGTTTTTTCTATATTATTAGTATTAAAAAAAGCTTCAGGATTAAGCCTAAAACCATAATACTTGTTTCCAGCCGCGTCGTAACTACTTTCAGATAAAAGCCTAAACTTAACGCCATGACCACCTTTTACAGAAGTCACCCCTAGTTCTTGAGCTGTATTTAACGGATCTTTACCTAAATAATATAGACCTTTGCCTTGGCCTTCACCTATAAATAACGCATAAAAATTACCTTTTTTATTGTAAAGATATGTGGATACAGAACCATCATCTTCAATTGTAATATTAGATTTCTTTTTTACTTTTCTTATTGACTCGTGCCAAATAGGATCTTTAACACCAGGTATTTGTTGAAAAATTATTTTGTTAATCATTTTACCAAAAGTAGAAGAGTCTGGATTATTATCTAGACTTTTATATGGTGATATTTTTGGTAATTCTATTTTATTTAAATCTATACCTTTTGGATAACCGAATTCTTCAACAAGTAAATTTTCAAACTCTTTAATTACTTTAAACACAGGATTTGCACCTTTTGTTACAATATCTTTAATAAACTGAGGTAAAGTAGGATCACTAAAAGTAAAATTACCTTTACTATCATAAGAACTAATAGTTATTTTACCAGCATTAACAGTTCCGCTAGCAGCAAACTTTATTTCTAAAGCAACTTCTTGTCCATTATCTAAAACAAATACTATGTCTGCATTTTGGAACTTACCACCTTTAAATGTAAAAAATGGTTTTATATTAACTTTCTTTTCACTTAATTGATGGCCAGGCGCTAAAAATCCAGCTTCTTCAAATAATTCGTAAACAACTCTTTCACCTACATCACCAAGATTTTTTTCTCCTTTTAATTTCACTATTGATCCAAACACTTTTTTTAACGCTGTGTTTAACATACTATCTTTTTCTAAACCGCCTTTATTGTGAAGTTGTTTAATAGGATCATATATAGCAGATAATATAGGTACTCCGTTATATTTTAGTTTATTTTCCAACGCTAAAAACTGATCAATACTATTTTGAGCAAGAGTTAATAATTCATTAAACTGCTCTATAGTCTGCATACCAGTTATACCTAAACTTAATGATATACCAGGGTTAACATCAAGAACATCAGCTATTACTTGCACGTCATTTTCAAGCTGTTCAATACCTGTTATTTCTTGAACACCTCTCATTCTTTCAACAATATTTAACTCTTTGTTTAAGATGTTAATTGTAGCATCAAAACCAACTTTTTCAACTACAGCTTCTGCTAAGCCGTCTTTTCTAGTGCCAAAAGTAGATTTACCTACAGTATATCCTAATACCTCTTGCATGTTTGTACCTCTAAAAAACGCCATTATTTGCTCGTTGCTAGGTGTTTTTAGCTTAGTATTTAAGTTTGGCCCACTAGCAGGTTTAACATCTTTTCTTATTAAACCTTGCTCTTGTAATTTTCTAACTTCTTTTACAGATGTTATTCTTTTAGAATCTACAAATATTTTTTTACCTTTTGGTACTCTTCTTTCTATTTGCACCCACCTATCAGCGTTTAATGTTCTATGTAGTGTAGGTATGTATTTTCTTAAAAACTTATTGTAATCTTGCTCTCTACCAAATATATCTTGTATTTCTTTTTTAAGCTCAACAATAAGAGCATCTTTTAATTGTGTTCTATATTTTTTTGATCTTATATCTGGAAGTTTTGTACCGTATGTTTTTCTAACAGCTTGTTTTACCTTTTCAATTACTTCGTCAGTTAAGTTAAGATCTTTTTTAATTTGAGACTCTAGCTGCTCTGGAGTAAGTTCCTGCTCTTGTTCTTGAACATCATCAGCAATATCAAAACTTCTTCTACCAGTCTCTGATGGTTGATCTATTGTAGTTGTTTTTGGCTTAGTAGCTAGTTCTTTTGCAGCCTCCATTTTACCAAATCTAATATCAGAAAATATTCTTTCAGCAAAAGTTACTGGAGCATCACTTTTCTTTTTTCTTTTAGCGCCTGGATCATAATTTATAATCCTGTCATTAATTTCATCTAAAACTTTTGACCTAGCGTCAGGCAATGCTTTTTGCATTACTTGGTTGTATATAAGACCACCTGGCGCTAAAGCTTTACCTATTTCTTTGTTAAGTCTTGGGTCAGATAAAAAAGCTAAATAATCTTCTTTTGTTTTAACATTTTCAGGTATAAGATCGTTTATTTGATCTACAACACCTTTTGAAAAACTAGTGCTAGAAACTTTAACATCTTCTTCTGGTGGCAATTGTAATTTAACACCACCTTCTGTTATTTGTTTTTGAAAATTTCTTATGTAAGATAATACGTCTTCAGCAGTTTTAAGCTTTATAAAAGGAAATATTTTTTTACCAAAAGGCATGGCTCTTAAAGCAGAGTTAAACAACGATCTAAAATAATACATAGTATTGTCGTCCTCTTTTGTTATAACACCAGCGTTTATAAGCTCACCAAATATAGTTTTTACTTCTCTTAAATCAAGCTTACCGTTTTTAGTGTATTGATCTAGTCTTTGTTTTGCTGTTTTGTATTCTTCTGAATTTTGATCTAGTTGATCAATACTTTTAACAAGCTCTTGCATTGCAGCTTTATGAGTTTCAACAACTTCACGATTTTTAACAACACCTTGTTTTATATCATACATGTGTTGTGCTTCGTGAACCGCTGAATAAGCGTGCATAGCTTTTTCATATATATTTTTAGAATTTTCAATACTTACAGCTATCGCATTTTTAAAAATTAAAATTTCATTTGTTGACTGTACAAAACTAGCGTTACCTACTCTAAATCCTTTAATATAATCGTTGTAATCATCAATTGTTATACTTCCTTTTGACAAAAGATCATTAAGCTTAACCTGCATGTCTTCAAAAGTAATACCTTCAAATACTTTTACATCATTAGTACCTTTTAATAAGTTTATAAAATGCTGGGCTTGTGAAAAATAAAATAAATTTTCTGCATCAACATTTTCTTTTTGTACTATTTCTTTATATCTTTTTTCTCTTTCTTCAGTTGGTCTATTTACTAACTCTTCATTTTTAGATCTTAGATTTATATTGTCTTGTTGTATTTTTTTAAGCTCTTCTTTAGTTCTACTATCAAGACCAATACCTTGATTAACTGCTAAGTTTTGTATTTTTTGATTATTATCTCTAATTAATCTATTGTTTTCTAATACTTGAAATATATTTTCATTGCTCATTTCAGCTATATTAGTAAAAAGCTCAGCATCTTTTATATTAACCTCTTCAAGAAGCTCGTTTAATTTACCTTCAGCTCCATTTTTTTGAAAATAACTTTTAGCGTTTTTTATTCTTTCATTTAACTCAAAAAATTGATTAGCATATTTTCTATTTGCTTTTACCTGTGAAAAAGTATTGAACTCATCTCTTAATGTTGCTATAGCTGTTTGGCCTATAGAAGGACCTTGTATTGCAAGAGTTGAAAACAAAACGTTCATATTAAAATTAGCGTCTATACCTTCAACAAAACTTTTGTTTTCTTTTAAAATCACATAGTCAGCTACGTTGTGCATAAACTGAGTACCAAACTCTTCAACATACTCTACACCAATATTAAATCCATAGTTTTTACCGGTACGTAAAATATTTTTAAATTCTTTTTTATTAATAGGCAAGCTATTAAGTTTTTCAAAAATTCTTAAAGTACCAAGAGTTTCTGCAACAGTAGCTATACTACCGTAAAACAAAGGATTTAAAGTCTTTTGCAACCCAGTTATGTCAAGAGCTCTTTCGTGCGACTCAAGCTCTACAAGTATACGTTTCTTTTCTTGCTCGTCTGTAATACTGCTTAATTGTTCTCTTAATAAAGGTATTTGCGCTTTAGCGTTTCTTTGTCTTATTTCTAGCTCACTTAAATGCCCACCAGCTTCTACAGTAAAAAAAGCACTTTGCACGGCTTTTTTTGCAAGTTTTTCTGCGGTTTTACCTAACGCTGCTCTACCAACACCATAATAACTTAAAGCAGTTCCTATACTAAATATATTTTCTGCTAAAATACTTGAAGCAACATCTCCTAAATTACTTAAATTCATGTCACTGAAATTAACAGGTAATGGACTTATAGACTGTTTATGATTTTTTATTGATTCATTAACACTAATCATATCGCTATAAGACTTTTCAGAAACTAAATTTAGCTTTCTACCTACAGCGCCTGTAAACAAAGATATATCATTAAAAGCAACGTCTAAGCTCATTTCAGCAATGCTAGACCATTCATATTCTTTACCTAAAGCTTTAATAGCTATATCAGCATCTTCAATTTGTTCAGAAGCTTTTTTAAAATTTTTATGGCGTATTGACAGATTGCCATGTGCATTAGTTAAATACTCAACATCATGTTTATCATAAAAGCCTTTAACAAGATCAGCTCTTTGTTGATATAAATTATTTACTTTATCTATGTTTTCTTGGTTTTTAGAATACAAAACCATAGGCACGTCTTTATCATTAGTTTGAAAACCTAACTTATCAAGCTCGCTATTTATATTGTCTAAGCTTTTATCTAAAACAACTCTATCTTTTTCGTATGCGTCGTATTTTGTTATGTATTCTTTTGACTGATTACCTAAGCTTTCTTGCTCTTTAATTATATAATCTTGTAATACTTTTTGAGCGTTAACAGCTTTAGATTTTATATCTCTTGCTAAAAATTTTTTAGCAGTTACCGTTGGATCAGTTAAATCTAATTTTTCAACAAAAGAAGGCATAAGCTGTTCAGAAGCTTCTAAACTAACTTGATCTTTTTTTATCGCTTCTTTATATAAATTAATATATTTTTCGTTACCATTAAAAAGCTCAATAAAACCATATCTAACATTATCATAAACTTCTTTTTGCTCTTCTTTGCTTAAGTCTTCAGTGTTTATATAAAGCTCTGCTTGCCTTTGTTTAAATTCATTTAGTGCAGTTTGTTTCTCTGTATCGTTTACAAAGCTTAGTATATCAAAATCTTTTTTATCTTGAGACAAATATGCTTCGTGTTTTCCTGGCTTTTGAGAATCAAAAAAAGTTTTTATATCTTCTTCCCTGTCTGTTTTAAACTGTGGTAAAGGTATAAATTTATCACCTGCAAAGCTAGGTAGTTGTTGTTCAAGGTTGTAATTATCAGGTCTTTCTCTAAATTCAGTAAAATTTAAAAACGTTTTATCACCAACAACAGCACCTTGTTCTAAGCTAAAATACTTTTTAGACAAAAAATCTTTAAAATTATTATCGTTTTCAGTAACATTATTTATAACGTTGAATAACTGAAAATTATAATCTTTTGTAGAATTAAGTTTTATTATATTGTCTTCCGGCATATTGCTATTTTTATTATCTAGACAAGTTCATTAGAATTTTTTCAAAAAAGTTTGGTTGTTCAACACTTATGCTAGCACTTTGCTTCTGGCTTTCAGTGTTTTTCATCAAACTTGGATCCATTGTAAGATTTGCAAATTCTTCCATGTTTAACATAAAACCAGAACCTCTGTTAAAAGCGTCAGTTTCGCTACCACCATTTAATAATCTTTTTACTTGCTCTAAACTCAAGCCTGTAACTGGTTTTCCTTGTTTACCTGTTACTGAAATATCTGAATATGACCATGTTTTATTTTGTTTGTCAAAAGAAAATTTACGATCTTCGCCAAAAGGCGCCATAAACTCGTTACCACTTTTTAAGTTGTTTAACAACTCGTTGAACTGTGGTAATGCTATTGGTGTACTAGGCGCTATGTTAACATAGTTGTTTTTAGTAACAAACTGCTTGTAGCTAACTACTGTTCTATCGCCAATATCTGGAAGTTGGCTATCATCTGTATTAAAGACAATGTTTTCTTGTTCAAGAGTATTTGCGTAGTAATTTACAGCAAACTGAGCGCTTTTATCACTATCATAATCTGGATGCCCAGGTTGTACTAAAGCGTCTACAATTTCGTTTTTTTCTTCAGGAGATTTATCTGCTAATTCAGGAAATAACCCATCAAACACTACTTCTTTTCTTAATTCATCTGCTACAGAACCACTTGTGTTTTCCATTAAGTCTGGAGTTGTTAATAAATTTGCAACTCTTATATTTCTATCTGTAGATATAAAATCGTACAAGCTAGATTTAATATCGTTTTTATTAAAACTAGGTGACTGTCTTTTTTGTAACACTTTAAAGACTTCTGCTTTTTCTACATCACTCATGTTTGGCACAACACCAAAAAAGTTTTTCACATCACCAGGTCTAACTTCTAACACTTCATTATTATTAGATGCTCCAGAATATAAAAAATACATACCAGTGCCGTCATCTTGAAACCCTATAGCCTCGTCATTTACGTAAGATTTAGCATTTTTTAAAGACTGTGGATTTGTAGCGTCTAGATTTATGTTTTGTTCGTTAGAAAATAAATCTATTAAAGGACTATGGTGAACTGCAAATTCTTTTTGAAAGTCACCATATTTTTGAGCTTTATACTTAGCCTCATCTAAACTTTCTTCAGTAACGCTACTACTAAAATTTTTAATTTTACCATGAAAATGACCAGCAGCTTTTTCACCACCGTTATGTATACCAATACTTTCGGTCATTTTTTTAATGTCTTTTAACAACTCTTTGTTTACTTCTCTTTTAGCTGTAAAAAGACTCATCATGTTATTACCTTTCTGTATTTCTATTTGAGCTTGGCCCGCATAGATTTTAGTCATGTCTAACGTTTTTTCTAAAGTACCAGCCGTTGCTATTAGTGATTTGTCTGCTCTCATATTATAAGTTTTAAGGATTTAGAAAATCTTGCACACTATCAGTTTGAAGTGCTGTCATATAGTTTTGACTAGCTTGTGACCTTAGTTGATTAGCATATAAATTAGCTGACGCTTGGTTTGCACCTGCCTGTCCTAAGTTACCAGCGGCTTGGCCAGTAAGTGCTTGCTGTATGCCTAATAAAGTAGATTGTCTACTAGCGTTCATGCTTTGAAGCATTGCCTCACCTTTTCTCTCAGCAAGTTGAACTGATAAATTACCTTTAGCAGCGGCTAATCTATTTGCTCCTTCTTGTCTTGCTATGTCAGCAGATATTTTTTGCGTTCTAAGCATGTTTTGATTTGCTAATGCTTGAGCTAAACTAGCGATACCACTAGAGCCAGCAGCGTCTCTTAGTGAAGAAAGTAAATTAACTTGAGATTGCTCAGCTCTTCTTGATGCAAACTCTGCTTGCTGTGTATTTACAGTAAGATCTTCAAATGGATTTTGTACGTTTTCATAAGGATTTATAAAAACTTGCTGTCTATATTTATCTTTTTCAATTTGCAAAAGTCTTTTTTGCTCATCAAACATTTTTTTATTTTCTTCGTATTGCTCTCTAGACATACGCTCCATAGACCTAGCTGACCTTCTTTGTGATCTTGAGCTAATGAATGCCCCTGCAATAGTTGCTACCGCTAACCAACTCATATTATTATTGTTTTTATTGTCATATATTTATTATTACACTTTTAACGTGCTTTTTACTATTATACTACCTCAGAACCAACTGAAAATAGTTTAGCTTCAGTAGTGCTTGTGTTTTTCATTTTAACCTTAGCATAATAGCCAGATATTCCAGAGGTGTTTACAACACCGCTTTTAGCAAATAAAGCCATAGCATTTGCAAGAGCGTTTCCACTTACACTTGTACCTCCATCATCAACTGTTATAACGTTAGTTGTGTTATTAATAGCAGTTACAGTTCCTCTAAGTACTGGAAGATTACTACTATTATTTTTATCTATCCCACTATCAGTACCTCCAGCGTCAAGCGCGTTTACTTTGCCCGCTGTGTATATAGCGTCGCCTATACTTAGTGATTCGTTTATATTTCCGCTTAATGTTATTGTAAATGTTGCCATATTATATTAAGACCAACCTGGGTCAATTGTTAAAAAGTTATCTAAATTTAAACCTATTGTTGTATTTGCCGTAGGAAATTGGTCTATGCTCAACACAAAGCTTATATCAGCAACTCTACCTGCGTTTTCAAAAATCAATTCTTGACCAGACCTAGATACAACACTGTCGTTTAACACCGCTGTGTGATTACTACTGTCAACAGTGTTAACAGTAAGGTTTTCTAAGTTAGCACCACTTTTTACAGTAGTAACACCTTCGTACAAACCAACAACATTTCCAACAGCATCGTCAAGCTCTGTGTTGGTCAACAAAGTAATTGTTGCACTACTACCAGAACTATTAGCATTTATTATTTTATTTACATCTGCAATTGTTAAAGCTGCAATGTCTTCTTCATTTGGATTAGTTGTAGTAAATACTAAACCAGAACCTTTTTGTATAAAAGTAGCGCCAGCGCCAGCAAAAGTTAAAGTACCTGAAGGCGTACCACCTGGAACACCACTTAAAACCAAAGCGGTTCCACTAATACTAGCCACAGTTACACTGTTGGTTATATTTGTTCCAGTTACAGTCATACCAACTAGTATTTGACTGTTAGAAGCTGATAAAGTTTGTCCTGTTCCTGTCGTACCGCTAGCTATAGTAGCTGTTGTTCTAAGCTCAAAATCATTAGCAACTATTTCTCTAGCTATTTTAAACGCTTTAGTGTTTAGTTTTGGCTGCAACTCTATTACCGTGTTATGCCCAGACGTGCTTGAGTTAGCACCGGTTATAGCTGATGACGATGGTAAAGCTCCATGTGTACCAGAATAAGAGGTGTCAGCAGAAACACAAGTAATAGTCACTGTAACATCATTTATTTGGTTAAAAGTAAATATGCCAGATAAGGAGTCTGGTAAAACAGTTAAACTGGTATTAGTAACGCTTAGCTGTAAAGAGTAAGAATCTAAAGACGCTGAACTAGGTATTGTAAAGCTTGTTATTGAATTTCCTTCGCTACCTATGGTTATAGCTCCTGATGTTGTAGAAGAAGCTGTAAAAGTATTAGATGTAAAATCGTAAGTGTGATTATCAGAATTTCTTTTTAAAAAAAACGAAAATTCTGAATTTTCAGTGCCATTAACCGTAAGGCTTCTTGTTTGTCCTCCAGCCGGAACATCAGATGTGTCTAAAGCCACACCACTTATTTCTTTTATAACTGTACTATTAACACCAACAGTTTCTCCAGAGCCTATACTTTCGTTAAAATGTATATCATTATATATTGTATTAACACCAGCTTTAGCACTAATTACAAAAACTTTTTGTGTTACTCTCTCTAAAGAGTTTTCTGTTGTAGTGCTTGTTACTATTAAATCACCGTTGTTAAAGTTAAACTTAAAATCAGGTGGTGTTGAATAATAAAAATTATCATTAGCAGTAAATGTAATTGTACATATTTCTTTTGTTACATCTTCAGTTGCAGATACAGCACATCTTTGTGTAGACGAGTTAACAGTTGTAAGAGTAACACCAGAACTAGCGACTATACTTACAGTATGATCTGTTTTTGTATTTGTTTTTATATTTAATCCTAAATTTATTGCCATATTATACCGATGCTGTATTACTTGTTATTATACCTAAGCCTTGCACATTGAAATCACTAGTGTCTATATTACTAGCTGTGATAGCGTCTCCTTTTATGTAATTATACCACTTGTTATCTTTTTCTAAAAACTCGTTAATAGAGCCTGATTGAGTTGGTGTTACTATAGTTTCTGCAAACCAACCTGTTTTAGCATTGATGTTATAAACGTCAGCATCTGACCCATCAGACGTAACATCTAACAAGTCTACTTTACCTTGAGTTCCTTCGTAAATTATATTTTTAAATCTTTTGTTTTCGTAAGGATTTGTATTAAAAACAACTTCTACATAAGGCTGTGTAACAGCACCGTAAAAATTACATCTTGTTTCATTTGAGTGATGCTTGTAAAGCTCGCCATCATTAAAAGTATAATAGTTGTTATTAAAGCTTATACCACTCTGCATTGCTGTAAAAGATTTAAAACTTGACCAACCTTTTGTGCTTTCATTAAAACTAACAACATAGTCAGTCGCACCATCAATTTTTATATTATACTCATTTTTTCTACTATCATAACTACCAATCAAAGCTGTTGAACTAGATAGTTCATCTTTAAAAAAGTCAGATAAACCATATTGTGATATAGGCGTTAAACCGTCCATTGATAACCTAAGCACAACACCTCTTTGTTTGTCTGTAAAGTAAGATCTATGTGATTGTGAAGCAAAAGATCTTGGGTCTTTAGATATACCATACTCACCAGTGTAAGGTATTGTTTGCCCTAAAACGTTTTTATTTGCAACTAGCTGTGGATTACCATCAGCATTAAACACGGCATCTTTGTTTGCTAGTATTTTTAAAACTTTATCTTCACACAATACTAAAAGGTTAGAGTCTTTAGTATGTAGCTTTTGTATACTACCATATGTTGGGTTAACGTCTTTAGTAATTTTTTCAGCTTGTATAAATTGATTTAAGTTATTTACATTGCTAGTAGAGTTGTATATGCCAGAGAATATTAAACCACTCACTCTATTGTCTTGTTTGTAAACTTCATCTAAAGTTGTTGAAGCAACTATACCTTTACCTAAAGTAGGTTTATTAAATACATCTTTTATTCTGTTTGACTCAACACCGTTTTCAAAAGAATAGCAATTAGAATATTTTAAATCTTGAGTAGTGCCATGATCTTTTATATCGTAAAAATCACTAGCCTCGTAATATATGTCTAGGCCTTCTGTTGTTTTTGGCTCTGTTTCAAACACTGCTGGATTATCTGTTGTTAGTTGACTTCCTTCCTCTACAACATCACCTATAAACTGTATTACTCTACTAGTTCTACCATTCATTTTACCAGCTGTAGTTGTATTTCCAGGACCAATTGGATCAAAAGAACCACTATCACCTGGCAACTTGTCTAATTTTATTATATATGTTAAACGCCTGTTACTACCTCTTAAAAATCTTTTTTCTTCATCTGCTATAGAATCTTGAACTATATCAGCATTACTACCAATTGTACGTTCATCAAAATCAGCAGTTCCGTCGTGAGTCTGTCTAGCTCTAAACCTTTTGTAGGTTCCAGAACTAGGATCTCTTAAATCACCCCAAGTTATATTTTGCATACCGTCAGGATCATCAAACCATTGGTAATACGTAAAGTCATCACCAGGAAAAGGCGTGTGGTTGTATCTTTTTACTTTTTTAAAGTCTATTATTTCAAACTGTTCATCAGTTGGATCATCAGTAAATTTAAACTTTGCACCTTTTTTAATGCTATCAGATATACTTTTAAAAACATTAGAACTACTTGTCCAACCGTCATTTTGCAAAGAACTTGCGATACTAGAAACGTTGCTTTGGCTTAAAGAGATGTGTGGTATATCTGTTTCCATGCCTCCGTAAGAAAGCTCCATGTAAAGACTACCTAGCTCACGAAAAGCAGACCCATAAAGATAAACATCAGCATCAACATCGTCTTGCACCGCTCGATATATACCTCTACCAACCCTGTTAAAATCATTTGTACCTCCAGTTGGATTATTACCAAAGTTAGTACCATCGTTAGCAGCAAACTCTAACTTGTTGCCATTATCTAAATCATAATGAACAGCTCTGTGGTATAACGTGTAAAAACCATTTCCAGAACCAGAAGGTGATGGGTCATAGCTAGCGTCTCTTTGTATACCTATGTAAGACGTTTGGTCTATAAACCAATTACTACCGTAACTACCTGTTAAGCCTAAATCATTATCTGAGCCTGCAACACCATACTTAAATAGTCTTAAAAATTTCATGTAAGCCCCTTGCGAACCATAAACGCTGTAGTCTCCACTTCCTTGACTCTGAAACAAACCATAGCTATATGAAAAAGCGGCATGCTTAAATGTACCGGCATTTGTTCCACTACCATTAATAAGAGTTTGACCACCGCTTATACCAAGTATATTATCAGATATACCAACACCAACTTGACCACCAGTCGAAAGCTCTCCATCTACGTGGATAGTCGCCGTTGCTAAACCTATTGGCATTACTTTATATATATTTTTACCTGACCCATCTGTTCCATTGTCATTGTCACCACTTGCAAACCAGTTTCTAACCTCATAGTAAAGGGTGTCGTTTGCTAAAAAGTTGTTACTAAAAGGACCTGTACTATTATAAGTAAGAAAACCAGAACCTTTTAAGTCGTCCCAAACACCAACATTAGCTGAGTCGTAGTTTCTATCTTGTATATCTATTACGTTTGAAGTTTCTAATCCTTGCGTCTTGTTATTTCTAGTAGTAACAGTGCTTAAGTCTTGATAGTCGTTTATAAAACAACCGTCTATTGCAACACCATCTTGCTTGTGAAAACTAGGTACGTTAGCAACAACTTGAGCTGTAAGAGTGTTAGTAGAATTTTCGTAAACATTTGAAGTGATAAAAGAGTCTGAATTTACTTTTACAAAAAACCTACCATCAAACTCAGGCTTGTTTTCTAGCTTTGATGTAAAAAACTCTATTTTTACATTAGTTTCAAAGTCTGTTCCATTATCTTGAATTATAAAATCAATGTCACTTTCTATAAAGGGATTTTCAGTTTTTATTTGATAATGATCACTACCATTGTAATCAACTATCTCTATAGAATCTACGGCATAGGTTTCAGAAACTTCATTAATATTGTTTTTAAACTTAAAAACTAAATTTTTTGTAAGCACGAGCTCAGACAAGTTATTATTTCCTTCTGTAACTATCCAAGAGTCTTTGTTAAAAGATATGGTGTTTGAACCAATCAAAGGTCTAGTGTTTATATTTTCAAATAAATCATTATTAATATGTGCAGAATCACCACCTTCTCCAACACTGTTTCTATTTGTTTTAACAAAATCTGGTGCATTGTTAGATATATCTAAAATTTTATATATTGCCTCAGCACTATCAACTGCAACACCAGTATCACCATGACCTTTTTTTAATATTAAAAAATCATCTTCGTCAACCTTGTTTCTTTCTGAAGATGGAAATGAAAGCCAATAACCACCATCACCTGATTTATATATTCTATCAAGAGCTATGTTATTATAATCACTACTAGTTTCTTTTACAAAATATTTAAAGTGTGTAGCCCATGTTGGTGGATCACTTTTTATGGTAGACTTAATACAGTTTATAGATTTAGAATTATTTTTTGGTACAGACACACTTGCTGTTTTACCCGTTAAAACCGGTGTTTCTCTACCATATTCATCTGCATAAACAACACCAAGCTTATAATTTCTTATAGATTTTACAGACTCTCTATTATTTGTTATTATTTTTTTTAATGAAAAGTGGCTTATAGTACAAGAAAAACCAATTTCTCTTATTTGAAACATAAAATCTCTAGCACTTGGACTATTAGAAAAAGTACCACTACCTGTTGTTCTATCTAAGTTTATAGCCATTACGCCATAGTAGTTTCCATCGCCAGTTATTTGTCTATCAAAATCACCATATTTACCAGTAGCGTTGTCTCCTGACATCAATGCTGGGCCTTCTAAAATACAAGTTTGACCAGGTGTTTGACTCCAGTTACTTACTTTAAAGCTGTAATAATACTCAGCATCACTTTCAAGACCTAAAGCAGTATCTGTGTGTAGTTTTACAAATTGAGCTATTCCTGTTCCATCAACATTAACAACACCAGCTGTTTTATCATTAACACCTTTTACATGCGTAAATTTAGTAGAACCAGAAGAAGGACTAACTCCATAACCATCAAAATGTGAAGTCAAATGTCTATTAGGTAAAAGCTCAGGACCAGTAAAAATCCTATCGTCTATATAAGCTTCTAAATCTACATTTTGATTTTCTAAGTCATAACCTTGCTCGTAGTTAGCATATACTAATCTATTACCCACTATTTCTTGTGCTAAAGCTTTTTTAGGAACATTATCCCATTGTCTTAATAATTGTTTTTCTTCTAATAAAGAATATATATTTTCTTTAGATATAACATATTTATTTTTCTTCCAATTAAAATCAATGCTACTATCTTTTCTAACACTATCAACTTTATAAACTTCTGGGTTGTTAGACTCTGTATATAATATATCTACTTGAACCACGTCTTCCGGTATGTCTTCGGGTATTATGTTTGTTAGTTCAATTTCTTTTATTTTGTTTACCATACCAGTGTTAAACGCATTTTCTGTGTCGTAAACAAAATTGCTAGGTAAAAAAGCAGCCTGTGTAAATGGTGAAAAAGTAGAATACTCACCGTCTATATATTTAAACCTAGTTGCAAAAAATGAAAATTTATCTTTAAATAAATCAGTTTCTTCTTTAAAAAGAAATGTATTAAACACAGAATTACTTGAAACATTACTTTGTAAAACTTTAGCTTTAAATATTTTATTACCTTCTAAGTTTACAATTTTTATTCTTACATCAAAATCTGTTGCTGTTGGAGTAGAACCTGCTTTTAAATGTATTACATCATTAACTAAAAAAGGATTTCTTCCAGGATTTATTTTTACTTCAATAAAATCACCTTCTAAAACACCGCTCATGTCTAAAGCATCTGTAGTTAGACTAACCAAAGGACTTCCGTCTACTTTAGTTCTTTGTTCTTTTATGTTTATGTCTGGGGAGTTTATTGGAGATTTTCTTATAACAGTAGTGTGGCTTTCATCTGCTCTTTTACCTGTTGTTAGAGGGTAAAATGAAGACCCATCTATATAAAGCTTTGTAGGCTTTCTTCTTCCTTCGTCACCTGTTAATGTTCCAGCAATAGACCTTGATATAGATATTTTTTTAGGTTCAGAGTTGTTGTCTGTCCACATTAAAAAATCATCTACTATGTTTACACCAGTCACAGGGTATGCTGGGTTAAAATTTAAAGGTCTTTTATTGTCTTTGTGTGTTATGTGTAACGTTAAATTTGTAATAGCTATACCGTCTAAATCATCTATCTTGTTTTCAAGAGTTAATACGGCATTTGCAACTGTTACTATTCTATTGTTTCTAACATATTCTTCACCAGTAGTAGCGTTAAAAACATTAACGTACATATTGGTTACCATATTTTTTTTATAAGCGTTTGTGCTTGGTAGTGTAATAGTTTGTGCTGCCACGTCAAAACTAAGATCTGTACTACCAGTATCAAAAACAGCTAGATAACTATATACATCTGTAAACACGTTTGTTATAGCGCTACCATCGTATTTTAATATTAAATCTTTACTGACAGTAGGTTGTGTGTCACTAGAGCTAAAGCTACTTGGGTCAGTTTTTGCTCCTGCTACAAAATAATATACGCAGTTGTTTTTTTCTTCAGCAATTTCACCAACTATAGAACTACCTGTAGGTACAATATCACCAGAAACTAATGTGTTACCTTTAACACTTTGAACAGTTCCAACGTCATCACCTTCTGATGTTGAAACCTCAATGTTAAGCGCATCTCTATATTGTCCATTAGGTACTAATCTTTCATCAAGGTCTTTATTCATTTTACCTTGAAAAAAGCTATTCTTAATTTCCGGCATATATTAGTGTTTTATCCACTTAGATTTACCTCTAAGTATTTGAGTTAATTCTTCTAATTTTATATTTGATAGTCTAAGCTTTGCTTTTCTAACCTCAGCTCTTCTTTCTTTTCTAAATCTATTTACAATGTATTCTGGCACATTAGCTTTTGTGGACATAACAGCATAAGCTATGCTTTTATACATTGCTTCTTCAGCAAATTTATGTACTTGCATTTCCGCATCAGTACCTAGGCTATCGCTTATATATTCTAATATTAAAGTCTTACCAGATATGTTAGAGCTAAAATGTATTTTACCAGCAAGCTCGTCTATATAAAAACTACCATTTGTCTGTGCGTGAGCAGGGTCAATACCATATCTTTCTCCAATAACTAAATCATAAGTACCATCGTCATATTTATCAACATTGTCATTTGGAGTGTGTGACTTATAAGCAGTCCAAGTGTCAGAATCTGTAGTTGTTAAATCATCACCTGTAAACTGATAAACTCCATCAGCGTCTTGTGTTATAGCTGTTGGATTTGAAGTTTTAATAGCAGGATATAACACGTGCTCTATACCAGCTGAATCACTCCAAGATAACTTTACATAGTTTACATAGTCTTGTGGTAAAACCATTTGCAACGTTGCAGGTATTTCTATTTCTTGTGCTTTTGTAGACTTAAAAGTATCAAACGATAATTCTTGTAAAGCTCTTTGTGCGTGAAAAGCAACATCTACTTTGTTTACTTTTGGTATTATTTTTCCTTCACCAACATACGCAATTATAAATTGATCAATAACGTTTTGTAATGAAGTAAATTGATAAGTACCAAAACTTGATCCTTCGTAATAACTTTTTTGTGTTTGATTGTCTAATAACCCCATTTATTTATTGTTTTTCTTGTGAAATAATATTAACTTCTTTATTGCTAGCAGCTGAAGCTAATTGATAGTCTTTCATAGATATACCAGCTAGTTGTAGTATTTTAATTACAAGCTCAGACTCTTCTGATTCGTGTAATTCAAAATTTTGTAAATCAGTAGCTCCAGAATTGTGAACTGCTTTGTCATTAATAACTACATACGTCCATTTAACTGTAGTTGGTTTTTTAATGTAATTAACACTTGTATTGCCTGTACTATAAGAAGATGCTGCTGGAAAAATTTTTATTTGAGATACGCCAGCTGCAGTTGGGGCTTGATGAATAAATACTGGTCTTGAGTCTGTTGGAGCTGTTAAAGGTGAGTTTAAAATTAATTGAAGATTTTTTTTATCAATCTTTTCAACTACAGGATTAGATGTGGCAAGTGTAGAAAACACAGTTCCTAACCTATGTAAGTCACTAGGTAAAGTTAAAACACTACCACTAACACTACTAGGCGCAATTTTAAATTTTTCAAAAGCAGATATTTTTTCTTCTAGCATACCAACTATATCTGAGTATTCTGTTGAATTACCAGGTGTTCTTTTGAATTGATTTATATCATAAAAATATTGCTCAAATATTTCCATTTGTGCTTGGTTGGCAAACAAGTTAAACTCTTGAGGCGTTATATAACCTCTTTGTTCTTTGTTAGCTATTGCTAATACTTTTTGATACACCGTGTCTATTAATATCATATTTCTTTATTGTAGTTTGCGATCGCCCCGAAGAGCGACCGCTCCTACAGTTTGATTAATTTAATCGTTTTTCTATATTTGAATACACTTCCATGCCTTCATCAGTTTTAAACCAAGCGGCTAAAGCTGAGTATGGATGCTCATCAAAAGGTACGTTCATTAGCTTTCTATTATTAGAACTCCAAGTAAAAGTTCTTTGATCGCCAGACAAACTTATAATACCAAGCTCTGTAGCTTTGATACCAAAATTTCTAAGTTGAACGTTGTCGTCAGTGGCTAATTCTAAGAATAATTGAGGGTTTCTTTTAGCAAATACAAGTAAATCACGTTTAAGCTCTTTAGAACTCATCTCTGATACTTTAGAACCAATTTCTGCTCTCATAATTGCCTCAGCAATATCTATATCTAAGTCTCTAGCCATCATTAAAGCTTCTATTTCAAACTCAAGCATATCTAACTCGCTCTTAGCTTCTTTTTCTGCTTCGTATTCATAAAATAAAACTCCAGAGTGCGGGTGATATAAAGACATTAACTTTTGTAAAGTTTGTTTTTCTCTTGGAACATGAAGATATCCATTTCTAAAAATAATATGAGCTAATCTTTGATCACCAACCATTTCATCAACAAATGGGGTTTTTTGATTTTCAGTATGCTTTAATTCTCTTTCGTAGCCTTTCTCTTCGTCAAACCAATATATTCCAGATGATTTTATAGAATAACTTAAAGGTTTTCTTTGTCTTAGTAAGTAGTATATTCTATCTTTTACTTCCCACGTTGGTTTTTTAGATTCAACTTTTTTAGGTTTTGGTGTTTCAACTATTGGAGTTTCAACAACAGGTACCTCTACCTCTTTTGTTTTTTGTTTTTTTGCCATAATATAATATATAATAAAATTAATAAAAATAAAGGGGTTGGGGAATTACCCCCAACCTCTTTAAATAGTAAGTTGCTTATTTCATTAACATGAAATTGTTAGCAGCTTGAGTAACTAGACATCTTTCAGATAAATAGTGAATTTGCATTGCATCTAAATCAGATGTAACAGCTCCAACTGAACCAGTAGTCCAAGTTTTCATTCTTCTATCATCTGTTTGAGAAGCTCTGTATCTAACATGTAAGAAAGGTCTTGTAAGATTCTTACCTAATGATTGATCGTAAACTGAAGATGTTCCAGCAGGTATAATAACCCCTCTAACAGCATCTGTAGTTCCTCTATCATTAATACCACCTCTTGTAGCTAGATCGTTTAAGTATCTAAAGTCAGACTTGTAGAAATCGTAAGATCCACGTCTGAAACCAGAGAAACCTAAATTTAATGCCATATCTTCAGAGTTGTTGAATACACCGTAAGATGTACCACCAGCACCGTAAGAATTCATTGAAGCTAACATATCGTCCATAGCTAAGCTAGTAGATCTGTTAACAAACATCATGTTTTCTTCAATAGCACCTTGCTTATCAAACTCAGCTAAGATAGCGTCAAATTCAGCTAAATCAGTCGCAGCGTTAACACCAGTAACACCAGTAGTAACATTACCTCTATCTTCGATAGCAGCGAATAAACCTTCAGTACCAGAGTTAGTTCCTAAAGCAGCGTAGGCAGTATCATTAGTACCACCAGCATCAGCAATGTGAGATGCAGCAGCAGTTTTCTCTGCCTCCATCATTGTCATTTCTAAGTAATCAGTAAAACGAGATCTAGTCTCACCCTCTGCTTTTAAGTACCATAAGTAACCTGATTGACCAGCTTCTCCAGATATTTCTACCCATCCAATTTGTGAAGCGTCAGATCCTGAAATTTCATAGTAATCTTTCATAATGATCGGCTTGTTTGTAAAAGAAACGTGAGTTGGTTTTACAGCTTTTGGTGAACCAGTACCTGATCCGTAGTTACCTTGACCGTTAACTCCTTTCTTAAATTCAGAACCAATAACTAATAAAGTTGCAGCAGTTGCACCTGCAGTAGCTATTGAAGCGTCATCATCAAAATGCTCAACAGTGTATGGCTGAGCTGTAATAGCTACACCATCAACTTTAGTTACATGAGCTCTTAAAACTCTACCAGCAACAGCTACTAAAACGATATCGTTTAATCTAACACCGTGGTTAGCTAAAGTAAATACGTTAGTAGATGAAGCATTGTTTCCATCAATATCAGAAGTTACAGTAAATATAGAATCACCTGTACTTAAAGTTCCTTTAACTGATATATGTAGTCTACCTTGTTCAGACCAAACAACTTGGTCAGACGTCATAGCCTCTTCAGCTCCTACTTGTGCAAGAAATCCTGAGATAGTTCTGTTTCCAAAAACCTCAGCTTCTTTTTCCATAAGATCTGGTAAATATTGTTGCGCCCACCCTGCGGTTCCTGACGCTGTAAAATCGATGTAGTTTGAATCTAGTGTTTGCTTCTGTGAAGCTGGTACACTGTTCAACTCACCTCCTGGTGTAATTGCCATAATTTTGTTTTTTTAAATTTATTATTTATTTTTAATTTTAAACTTAAAATCATTTGAGTTATCACCTAACACTCTTACCTTAACACCTCCAGCTTCAACTCCACCAAAAGCTTGTCTTGGGTTCATGTCTACATTTTTAGCTTTAGCAATACTTTGTTTTAAAGCATCTGCTTTACCTTGTTCATAGAAGTGTTTTGCAACAGCATCAGAGTTCATTGCTGTAAATAAAGATTTATGATAACCTTTAGCATCTGACATTTCATTATTTTCATTCAAGAACTTCTTGGTGAAATTAGTAATATCGCTTTGTGTTTCTTTTACTTCATTTATATTCTTAACATTAAACCTATACTTTTTATCTCCAACATTATATTCAAAACCTTTAAAGTTTTTATTGAATAAATTGTCAGATTTTAATCTAAAAGCACTAGCTTGACGCTCAGCAGTTTTTTGACCCTCTTCTGATTCTTTGTTATATCTACTAAAAAAATCAACAGCTTTTTGTTGTTCTTGAGTCAACTTTGACCCAGCTTTTATTTCTTCATAGTATTTAGACTTTTGCCCGTCTAAGTGGCTTTTAGCGTTGGCAACTTGCTCTTTTAACGCTATTTTTTTCTTTTTAATCTCTCTTGGTTCGTCTTCTTCTTCATTATATGAAAATGAGTCTTCCATTAAAAAACTAATTTCATCATCTGTTAAGTGAGATTTTGTTTGTTTGTAGTACTCTCTAAGAATTGTTGTGTCGTCATAGCTAGAATAGTCTTGATTAAGCCTTACATAATCTTCTAGTGTACCACCAGTTTCTTCCATAAAATCTACAACTTTTTGTAAATTCTCTGGTATTGCTTTACCGGTTTCAGCAGACTCTAACATAGCTTCTTGAGCTTGTTCAGCTAAATCTTCTACTTGTTCTTCTATTTTTTCTTCAGTAGCTTCTTCAGTAACTTCTTCTAATACTGGAGTTTCTTGTGTTTCAGCTTCCGGTTGTACTTTTTCTTGTTTTTCTGTGGTGTTGGCATCTTCAACGAGCTCAACCACTCCGCTGTTGTCAGCGTTATCTTTTGTAACTTCTTCTGTAGCTTCATCTTCTTTTGGTGTTGGTGGTTTATCTAAATTTACTTTGACGACATTGTCATCTTTATTTGTTTTTTTAAGATCAACTTTTACAACGTTGTCTTCAGCAGCCTTTTCGACTACTTTTTCTGTTTTCTTTTTTGCCATAATATAATATAATAATAATTAATAATTGTTATCTAGGATCAAAAGCACCTAAATTAAAACCTCCTCCTAGTATATCATTACCTGCAGACTCAAAGTTTTTAGGTGGTTTGTCACCTTTTCTTTGGTCTATAAGTTCACTTTGTTGAGAAGCTTGTATTCTAGTTCTTTCGTCTTTACGATCTTCTTTTTCTTTTTCTTTGTTTTTTAACGCTTTATCATCAACACCTTTGAGTTGCATATTCATTTGAAACTCTAACTGCATTAATTCTTTCTTGTGCTCAACTTCTTGCATCATACGTTGAGATTCTAATTCAGCTTTAACCTGAGCAAGCTGTGCATCATTAGCATTAATAACTTGATTTTTTTGTACTTCGGCTTGAGCAGCAACTTGTTGAGCTTGTGCGTTTGCCTCTGCTTGAGCTTGTATATTTTCTTTAGATATTTGTTGATCTCTAGCTATTTTCTTTTTTCTACGTATTTTTAATAGTTGATTTGCTAGTTTTAAATTTTTAATTTCTCTAACATCTATAGCGTCTTCAAGATCTATACTTTGCTGTGACAAAGCAACTTGTATATTATTTTCTAATAACATTTTTTCTTCTTCGTCCGGCTGTAACTCTATAAATATACCAAAGTCGTATAAATAAAGTTCTTTTAATTCTTCAAGCGTAGCAACATTATGAGCGCCTATAGCATGTATAAAAGCATCTCTTGTTGGTGAGTATTCTATAATATCAGATATTCTAAGTGATAATTTTTCTGCTATCTCAGCGGTTAAAAACAAACCTGACTGTAGTATATGTCTTGTAGCGGTATTACTATTAGCCGCAGCCAACTTCTGCACTCCAACTAAAGCGTTTTTATCTGGTGTACTACCATCTCTAGCCTCGTTAAGCCCGGTAGTATCTCTAATCATCTGCATGTAATAGTTGTAATTACCTATTAAAGCTTGTATTTTGTTACCACCACTACCACTTGTTATTTCTTGTATTGGTACTTTACCAGCATTAATATCACCATCACCAGTGTAAGATCTACCAATTACAGAACCTGTTTGGAAGAACATATTTAAAGCTTCTTGAGGATTATAGTTTGTACCATTACCTAAGTCAACTTCAGCTAAACCGTCAGCATCTAAATAAACACCATCTGGTACCATACGTGATAACACCTGCTGTAGCTTTAGGTGTGTTAACTGTATCATGTCAGCAAAACCAGTTATACGTCTTACTAAGCTTTCTATTTTACCTTTATACATACGCGGCGCTACAATAGAGTAATTCATTTTTACTTTATTAAAATCACTTTTAGGCCTTAGCATGTTTTTAGAAATCTCCCACTTTAATAATTTATTAGTACCTAATACTAAAGCTCCTTCATATAAAACTTCAATTGTTCTTTGTAGTCTTGTAAACTCACCTTCTTTACCAACAGGTGGATTAAAAGTATCATCTTTTTCTATTGCTTTATCTGCTCCACTACCAACTTGTTTTACTTTGTAAACCTCGTTCATATATGTTTTATAATTAAAGTATAAAACTTGAACTTTATTATTGTCTATTTCTCTATATTGTGTTGAGCCTTGATTGTAATTAGTTTGATGATTTTTATTTTTAACTATATCTTCTAAATCTTCTTCAGTTAAAAAAGGAAATTGTTTAGCTAATTCATTTATAGGTATTTTTTTAACTTCACCAACATAATACAAATCGTCAAAATAAGGTGATTCTGTGTAAGAATATACTAAGTCTGCTGGATCAACGTACTCAACAGTGGCACCTTCAGAAGTGTTAAAGTTAGTTTTAACAGCACCTATTCCTAAAACTGTTAAATCATAATAAAACCTTTTTTTAATTAAATCGTAGTTACTACCTTTCATTAAAGCACCTAAAGCTTGTTCCTCTGCTAACTCAATAGACTGTTTGTAAGTTAACTGCATGTGTAAAGCTAAGTCTTCTTTACTCTCAGGTAATTCTTTTATATCTGATTTTCTAGTGTTTATACCAAACTGTGAACTATTAAAATCATGAAGCTCTTGAGTGTTCATATCTGAAAGAACATCTTGCATGTATTGTGTTCTTTTTTGTACACTATAAGGATCTTGTGAATAAGCTTTTATATCGTACATACGTTCAGCTATACCGTTTACAACTATGTCTACAAATTTAGGTATAATAGGTACTGGTGTCCAATCTAAATTAAGATAAGATAAATCACCGTTTATAGATAATTCATCTTTATATTTTTTTACAGACTGCTCTCCTCTAGCGTATAATCTAAGATTGTGATAATTGTTTTTATTAGTAGTATATCGTGTTTGATTATAATCATTGTAAAACCACTCTGACTCTATTGCTTTAGCAACTTTCAAACCGTAATCGTAACTAATCTTCTCTGCATCACTTACTACTTGACTAGGAAAATAACTTTTTATAACAGACTCTGCCATATTTATTTTATTATTTTAGAATTATAACCAGTATTTTTGTACTTAGCTATGTTTATGTTTATTTTTTGTTTTTCTATTTTTACGTTTGGCGCGTATAAATGCCTGTTGTTAGCCATTATAGCTAAACCAGAGCTTATAGATGCGTCATGCTTTGTTCTTTTGTTTATATCAAATTTAGCCCAGTCATTTAACAGCTCGTTAAAATAACAGTCGCCAAAAGACCCGTCTTGTTGCATGCCAACGTGGTCTTGTATATACATTTCAATTGCAGCAGCATGAGCTTGTTTTATGTCTTCACTTGAGTTTGGTATTCCACCAACTTCTTTTTCAGCTGTAGATAATTTGTTCCATATTTTATCTGGCCTATTCATACTATAACCTCTGTAACCTCTACGTCTTAAATAATACAATAAACGAGGTTTATTGTTTTCCGCGAGTAAAGGCATCCCATAAAATACTAATGCCATTAGAACGTCTTCAAAGAACATCTCTGCAGTCTGAGGTCTAGCTAAATACTCTAAAAAAAATGTGTTGGCTGGTGCATCTTCCATACTGAACTTTGTTAGTCCGTGCAAAGCACCTTTAGAACCTACACCATCTACAGTTCCTGATATATCATAGCTATCACAACCAAAAGCTCCCATGTGCTCATTGCCAGGCCATTTAACACCATTTTTAGTTACAACTTTATTTTGTATATTAGCTGGTGGTACCCAGCTTACTTTAAACCTACCCTTAGGATCTGGATAAAATATTACTTTAGAATCTTTAATACCATTAACCCATTGAAAATTACCTTTAGTAATACCTAATGTCCTAGACATTTCTTCGTTGTAATCTATTTGTTCGTATAGTTTAACTAAGTTAAATATACTGTTCTTAGTCTCATCTCTAAATGCGTGCTCAGTAGTTCTTGGAAACTGTCTGTAAAATTCGTTCAGTGCATCTTGATCACCTTTTAAACCGTCAGCTTCGTTTTGCCAACTGTCTACAACGCCTATGTCTATTAATTCCCCATGTGGATCGAAGACTTCATGATCCGGAGTATCGAAGACTGGGCTTCCGTACTCATCAATAAATCCTTCGTAGTTCCACTCCATTGGGATAAAAAGAGAATATAAGCCAGACGCTGTCTGTCCATTTCTGTTTCGCTTAGTAACGTCTGATGCTCCATATAATTTTTTAAAGTTTTCTCCACCTTTGTCTAATGCGTTAGATGTTGAGCCCATCATACATTTACCTATAATCCTACTACCTAATCGTAAACATGTTTTTGTAACTCTCCAGTTGTTTAATATATTATCGGGTCTTTCCCACTTACCACTTTCATCGTGTACTAAAAGCTTTAATTTTTCACCGTCATAGCTATTGTCACCTGTATTCTTCCAGTCTATAGTTGTATCTAATCCTTCTAAATCTTCTAGCTTTTCGTTTGTTGTAATCTTCTTTCTAGTGAACTTAGAAGCTGGAACTCTATATGCAAGCTCGGATTTTGGCCTATCCATACCGTCTTGAATAGGACTAAAAAAGAAAGGATAATTAATCGATATAGGTACAACTTTGTCAGTAAACATTTTCTTAGCATCAGCTCCTGTTTTAGATAATATACCAAACCTTGCATCACTTGATATCGTAGCTTGGTTAACTGTTTCAGCCGATGACATAAAAGAAAAACCAGACCGTCTATTTTTTAGGTAACACATACCATAACATCTTTTATCTGCTTTGCATGCTTCCCAAAATATATAGAATAGTCTGTTAGCTTCTCTGAAGTCTGGCGCGCCTACGTCAATCTTACTCCATTGCAGATACATATAATGTGTACCTGTTATGTATGTTGCCTTACCATTGTTGTTAAACCAAAAACCTTCATCTCTACGCTTAAACTCTTCGTCTATATAATCAAACCAGTCAGCTTTCTTTTCTTCTGCGTAAGCTCTCCAGTCAAATATGTTTTTAAGTCTACTTAGTTCTTTAGGGTATTCAAACTGTTTCCACTTTTTTTCTTTGTTGCTATACACACTACGCTCTTTAGGTAATGCTATCTGAAAGTTTTGTATCTCGTATATCTCACCTATCTCACCAGTCTTAGATATAACTACAAGATCGTGTTCTTTGTTATAACCATACTTCCACTTTTTACCTTTATTAAGTCTGCTTATAGTAGTTTTTTTTATAGGTTCTACTATTTGTAGTAAATTCTGCTCGTACATTACTTAGACCTACCCTCTGCAAAACCTTTAAATACTTTAACCTCGGTTTTAGTTTCTTTACCTTCAAGTATGTTCTCTTCCTCTTGTATTCTATTCAATATTTCAAACGCATCAAATATAGCTAGTTTCTTTGTTGCTGCAGCATTTTTTAATCTGTCAGCAGATATATCATCGTCAGAATCTACAATAGCTTCTTTGGCAACTTTAATCAGTTCTTCAACTGCCTTATGCCCAGCTTGGATTATATTCTTCTTCGTCTCCTTGATATTCATATTTGATTGTAATAAAATTTGATAGTAGTCTATATAGTTTCTGGCCGTCTATTATAAACTCATATTCTGAGCTTGGCCTAAAACCTATTAAATCGCCTTTGTTAACTGTACCGTCAGTATGTTTAACAATACCAACTAAAGGCTTTTCTTTATCTACACTTAGTTTGTCTGTAGATTTTACTGGTGCTACAAAACAATATCCTTTTTGCGCTTGCCATTCGGTATCTTTGTATAAGAATATTTGATCTGGTTGTACTAGGTATGTTTCTTCATCAATATAACTTCTACTATTCTTTTCTATACCGTGCTGGTTGTGCCATCTTCTAAATACATTGTGATGTACTATAACCTTATCACCAACTTTTATATCTGTATCACCAACTGTAGGTATTGCTTTTACTATAGCTTCTCTACTAACATACTGGTGGTTGAATATCTCTGTATTAACTATCAGTTCTTTACCTCCTATATCTTTTGTATTGTTGTATCTTGATTTTACTGGTGTTACAACAAAGTTGTAAACCGACTTCATTAATACTGTAAGTTATATTCTACAGATACAGCCATATTTTTGTTAAAGTCTTTCCAAGGCAAAACATCTTTACCTTTTCTAATATACACGCTGTACTTATCGTCTTCTTCTAAGATGTCACATATAGTATGACCACCATACACTTCTTGCCCAACGGCATAGTGCATGGCGTCATTTTTATAATCTTTACCGATACTAATCTTCCTTATTAGCTTCGACATCTTCTACTTCTGTTATAGTACCGTCTTGTATATTAACGTTTACTTTACCATACTCTTCTTCAAGCTCTGCTTGGAACCTTGAAAGATCTTCTCTCATTTTAGATAAATCGTGAAGTACAATATGTTTTTGAGTTTCGATCTGTCCAACTCTAGTAGTTGCACCGTTCATCGCTCCTACAATTTCTTGTAGTGTTTTTAATTGTTCGTCAGTTACTTTTAAGTCTTCTGTTTTTTTTGCCATTTTATTTAATTTAAGTTAATTTAATTTTATTTTATAGAGATAACGCCTCTATTTGCGTTTTTTGCTCAGATGATAATTCAGCTACAAAAGCTGGGATAGCCATTTTAATTCTTAAATGACCTTCGTTTCTACGAAGCGTATCAGCATCGTAATTATCTTCAGTTCTATCTTCTATTGCAACAGCTCTCATAGCCACTACAATATCGTAAGAGTTAAAAGCTGGAGCTACATCTGCTGCGTAGTCTCTATCATCTACTACTTCAGGAGTTTCTTCTGCCATAATTGTTTATTTATTTATTGTTTATTTGTTATTATATAATTACTTGTTTTTCAGTGCTTTTACTTCTTCTGATAGCTCTTGTATTGCTTTAACTAACATAGGTATTAAGTTTGCTTGTGCAATCATGTATTGATCAGGATCGTTAGTGTTTACTATACCAGTGTAATCAATGTTTTCGTTATCTAGCACTTCTTTTACTTCTTGAGCAATAAAACCAGAAGCTTGTTTACCTTTATCGTTATTTGTGTGCCTATGATTCCACTTGAATTTTCTAGGTTTTAATTTGTTTATAAACTCAGTTCCTAATTCTAAATCTTCAATATCTGACTTATCTCTTTTGTCAGATACAAAAGTCCAAGCACTTGCAGATCCTTGAAATCTAGCAGTTACAGAGCCGTTATAAATATTTACTTCGTTATCAACACCCACAGCAGAAGCTGCAGCGTCATAACCTATTATAATATTGTTATCACCAGTTGTAAGAGCGTCACCACAAAGACCACCTATAATAGTATTTTTAATACCTTCAGAAATGTTTTTACCAGCTTCAAAACCCATAGCAGTATTAAATGGATTTGTAGTACAGTTTTGCATCATTAACGCTCTATAACCCACAGCAGTAGAACCTCCATAAACATCTTCAGTAGTTAGCGCTTCATGTCCAATAGCAACATTTCTAACACCAGTAGTTAAAGCATCTCCGGCTAAACTACCTATAACAACACTTTCAATAGCTGTTGTCATTCCCTCACCGGCTTTGTAACCTACAGCAGTATTATTACCTTCACCGCCAGCGTTCAAAGTAGCTAAAGAGTTGAAACCAACAGCTACGTTTCTACCGTGTTGATCTTCTGAACCTAAAGCAGCATAACCTATAGCTGTATTTCCAACACCTGAGTTCAAAGCGTCACCGGCCAAAGCACCAATTATTGTGTTTTGTGTTCCTGTTGATACGCTTAAACCAGCATGAAAACCAACGGCAACATTGTAAGTATTACTACCCGTGTTCATGACACCATTTCCTAAAGCAGATGTTCCAAAAGCTGTATTTCTAGCCGAGGTTGTTGCAGCCGATAAAGATCCATAACCTACAGCTGTGTTTTCTGAAGAATCTGTTAATGCATCACCAGCCGTGCATCCTATAATAGTGTTGCTAGTACCAGTTGTAATTTCTTTACCAGCGTGGAGACCAACCGCTGTGTTGTTACCATGACCAGATACATTTTGCTTTTGTAATGCTCCTACGCCAACAGCTGTGTTTTGTCCAAAAACCGTTTGTGCACTTAATGCCAAATAACCAACAGCAACGTTATTAATTCCTGACGTTAAAGCATCTCCAGCTTGAGAACCAATTAATGTATTAGTAGTACCTGTTGTTATAGAGTTTCCAGCAAGATGACCTATGGCAGTGTTATGACCATCTACACCACCAGTAAATGTAAGTGTTGCCCCAGATACAGCGCCACCAGTTGCACTAGCTGACATTTCAAATTCTGTGTTACTAGTTATACTAGCAACTGTAGTTCCAGAAGGTATAGTGTTAGCAGTACTACTTGTTACAACTTGCCCAACTACAATACTAGTGTTAGACGTGTGAGTAACAGTTGTGCCTCCATTATAAGCACCACCACCAACCGTATGCTGTGGTTGTTGAACCTCTAAAGCTCCAGATCCTATAGCAACTGATTTTGAACCAGCGTTTGTAGCACTTAGAGCGTTATATCCTAAAGCTATGTTATGATTACCAAGAGTAATTCCGTCTCCGGATAATGAGCCAACTAAAGTGTTTTTAACACCTGTTGTCATTGATTTACCAGCTTCAAATCCTACAGCTACGTTGTAAGCATCGACGCCTGCGTTTTGTGTTTTTAAAGCTTGATACCCAACTGCTACATTTTTACCATGAGTTTCTTGTGTACCTAAAGCGTTATAACCAACAGCAACATTTGCAATAGAAGTTGTCATTGCATCACCGGCTAAACTACCAACTAGAGTGTTTAATCTACCTGTTGTTACGTTTAATCCTGAGTTATAACCTACAGCCGTGTTGTATGTGTAAGCAGTAACTCCATTATCTAAATTAAGTAAAGAATTAGCTCCAATTGCAACGTTACCTGATTCATTAGTATTGGCACTTGTAAGCGCGTTATACCCTAAAGCAACGTTTTCAGATCCAGTAGTTAAAGCATCTCCGGCTAAACTACCTATTAGAGTGTTTTGTACACCTGACTCTAGTAAATGACCAGAGTTATAACCTAAACCTACATTATAACCATTGCCATTAAAATTCAAAGAATACAAAGAACCTTCACCAATAGCTGTGTTTCTTGCGCCTGTATCTTCGGTAAGTAAAGCTTGATGTCCTACTGCTGTGTTTTGTCCCCCTGTTGTTATTCCCGATCCAGCTTGATAACCTACAGCAGTATTAAAATCTCCATCTGTAATAGCATCCATTGCCGCAAGACCATAAGCAGTGTTGTAAGTTGCAGTATTTTGTGTTGCAGAAACATTATGCGTGTATATAGAGCCAGTGTCTCCAGAATAAAAAGGTATGCCGTTAAAAGAAGTTCCATCAACCGTACCTGCAAAAGTTGCGTTTTGAGATGTATCTAATGTAAGTGCTAAGGTGCTGTTAGTTAAAAACGCTAAATTATTATTTGTAGTAGTTCTTACGCTATTTTGGTCTACTCTTAATGACTGTGATGAATGATTTAAAACTAAAGCAGCATCTCCAGAGGAAGGAGTTACTGTTATGCTATTACCATTTACAACTAAGCCGTTTGCTGTTATTGCATCTATATAAGCTGATGCCCAGTATTTACTTGCTGTTCCTAAACCTCCTTCACTGTCCGCTCTTGGGACTATATTTGGTGTTGCCATATTTTAATTTTTTATTTGTATTTTTTATATTTTTTTAAATGTCTTTTGGTTGTATTGCGTATTCTTTTACTGACACGTTATCTAGTTGATAACTATTAGTACCACTTGTTGCTCTAAATATAAGGTTACCGTTTGGTATTGCGTGTGTAAATATAGCTGTAAAAGTACCATTACCACTTATACCTTGTATTGTACTTCCATTGTTATTTATTACAGCTGTAACTCCACTGCTTAAACTATAATTAGAAATAGTGTAAGTAAGCTCATAAGTTGTTCCTTCAACAAGCATGGTTTGTGGATTTACATGAATCGTAGTGGTTCCGCTAGCGCCAGTAACAGTTGCTTTACCATCAGATATACTAGCTCCACCTGTTAAAGTCCACCTATCGTTTGGATCAACTTGTTTTACTGACACGTTGTCTACAAAAAAGTTTAAAGAATTTTGAGACAAAATACTTACATAAGATGCACCTGTTGATGATGCAGTAGCTATATAAGTAATATTAGTCCATTCGCCTACTGTTACAGTTCTTTCGGTAAATACACTAACATTAGTATTATTCAAACCTGATTTAATTGAATTACCACTTACTGAATATACCCATAATGAAACTGAATAAGTACGACCACTTGTCAAGTTAAAATTGTTTGGAGAAAATATACCTTCTTGTGTTGCATCTGCTATTATTTTCCAACTATAAGTTCCTGTATGACTTTGTTCAGTTGATTGCTCTGAAGTAGTTGGACTACCGAAATTATTCCAATCACTATTTAATTCAAAGCCTCCATTTATAACTAAATCACTACCTAATTCTTCATAATCACCGTTTAGAACTAACTCAGGTAGTGTTGCACCATCTGGGTAACTTTCTTCCCAGAAGCCTTCGTCTTCAGGATCTTCTGCTATCATTATATCTGTACCGTCAAAATCCCAAACATTACTTGTATCGTTTAATGTTGTTGCTACTGTTACAGTACTACCTACAGTTG
>Ga0208793_1000305_pt1 | contig 34330 bp, 55 predicted proteins | sample 17_taG_FD_184092 | JGI IMG/M metagenome (GOLD analysis project Ga0208793, IMG submission 184092) | Marine viral communities from the Subarctic Pacific Ocean - 17_ETSP_OMZ_AT15314 metaG (SPAdes) (version 2) | ecosystem: Environmental > Aquatic > Marine > Oceanic | place: Pacific Ocean | collected... | reverse complement strand
GAAGCCGCAGCAAGAGATGCTAACAACGCAGGAACAATACATGGAGATTTAGCATGACAAAAGCAGCAGAATTAGCAAAGATGGGTGAAGTCCTAACCAATTCACAGATTGGTGGGCGAAGGAATATTGTTATCAATGGGGGTATGCAAGTGGCTCAGAGGGCAACAACATCTGGAACAGGTGGTGTTGGTTCAGCTAATGGTGTTTTTCCTACTGTAGATAGATTTTCAATCTTTGCAGGAAATACGGCAGGTCGTGCTACTATGACACAAGAAGCTGATGGTCCTAGTGGTTTTGCTAATTGCATAAAACTTGATTGTACTACTGCCGATACATCCATTGCGGCAGATGAATTTTTTGGACTTAGAACAAGATTTGAAGGTCAAGATTTGCAACAATTTAAAAAAGGCACATCTGATGCAGAAAAGATAACTGTATCTTTTTATGTAAAAGGCAATGCAAGTGCTACCTATCAATTAGAATTAAAAGACCAAGATAATACTAGAGTTAATCCACAAACATTTGCAGTAACTACATCTTGGAGTAGAGTTATTTTAACATTTAATGCTGATACATCTGGAACATTTGATGATGATAATGCAGTAAGTATGACTTTATCCTTTTGGTTACATGCAGGTTCAACTTATACTAGTGGTACATTTACATCTAATACATGGGCAAGTCAAACACAAGCCAATAGAGTAAATAGTAGTAATACATCTTTTTTTGACAGCACAGACAGAACATTCTTTATAACTGGAGTACAGATGGAAGTAGGCTCAAAAGCCACACCATTTGAGCATAGGTCATTTGGGGAAGAACTACAGCTTTGCCAAAGGTATTTTGAAAAAAGTTATAATGCTGGAACTGCACCAGCTTCTGATACAAGTGCAGGATTAATAACAACAGATACTATGGCTGGTGATACAACAACTGCATATTTAGCACATCAGTTACAATATCGTGTTACCAAAAGAGCAGCAGCAACAGTTGTAGTATATGACCAAGCAGAAGCTAGTGGTAAAGTTACATCTCATGTTACAGGAGTTGGTACTAATAATGGTCAAACAGCTTCAACAGAACACTCAGGTGATAAAAGTATCTCTATTCTTAGAGCAAGTGGTGATGCAGCAAATGGATTTAGGTATCATTATACTGCTGATGCAGAATTATAGGAGTTGTTATGCTTATACAGAATGTAAAAAAACAAAAAGACCAGTTTGACAACGAAACCAATGTTCTTCATGTAGTCACACAAGATAATATAATTTGTTATGTGCCGATTGATGAAAATAATACAGACTATCAAGCAATCCAAGAATGGGTAGCTGAAGGCAACACAATAGAGGATGCTGACTAACATGGAAATGGATGCAATGTTATTCTGGAACATAATCCTGACTATGGTCGTTGTACCATTTGGTTGGGCATTTAACAAGATGTTTCAAGAGGTAAAACGAGTACAGATACTCTTGAACAAGACACGAGAAGACTATGCACGCAAGGATGATGTGAAAGATGATATGCACAATCTTATGGATGCACTCAAAAGATTAGAAGATAAGTTGGATAAAGTATTGATTGGAAATAGATAAAGTTTAATATGTCGGCATATTTATTTGGTCAATTAAGTGACCCAAATACTAAAGTTTTATACCCACACTTTGATAAGTTTATAGACCAAGCTGCTAATATAGAATGGAATGTAACAGAAGATGTGTTATATGTAGAAGGTCAACCTGTCACAGACTTGGATTCTATATTTGTAAGAAACAATGTGTTTGAGGAGAGTACACATAAAACGTATAATAACTTTTATATAATGAAAGATTACTTGCAATCTCATAATATAACTAGATATAACAAACACTATAAAAACGATAATGTCACTAAACTAAATAATTTAATTGTTGCAAAAAAAGTAGGATTACGTATACCTTATACAGAGGTCACAGAAAAAACGACTAGAGATAACACAATCATTAAACCTGTATTAGGTGGACAACATACATTAGAAGGTAATGAAGCAGTTTATCCTTGTATTATACAACAAAAGATAACAGGTAAGAACAAACGATTATATGTTATAAATGATAAACACTTTGCCTTTGAGGTAGTCACAGATAAGTTAGACTACAGAGATGACCCTGAAAGCACAGTTGTTGTAACAGAGATAGATGATGTTACTGTAGAAAAAGTTAAGCACCTAATGTGTAGGTTAAATTTAGACTTTGGTGCTAGTGATTTCATGGAAGATGAAGAAGGACTATGGTTCTTAGAAGTGAATACAGGTCCTATGTTTGTAGCTTTTGATATGCAGGTACAAGGTAAGTTAGCTGAAACAATAAGATACGAACTTAATAATATATAGGTAAAATAATATGGCAATGTTTAAAGGCTTTAAGCCACAGGGATTACAAAAGATAGCTAGTCGCATGGGATATGCAGGTCGCATGGAAGAGTTTGACAGCTATCTACAGCAGAATCCTGACAAACAACGTGAAATGATTACATACGAAGAGAAAGCACAAGAGATGGCTCGTGGTGGTGCTGTACGTAAAATGATGTTTGGTGGTGTTGTTCAAGATGGTATGGGTAATCTAGTAGACTCTTCTGGTAAGAAGGTAGGTGCTTATATGCCTTCTACTCCACAAGAAGCCGATAAAACAGTGCAGAGAGCAGGAAGTAACATTAGACCTTTAAATGCACAAATTAAAACTGCAGCCATAGGTGAAGATGATGGTACTATGGGTGGTGGTTTTCAAGCTACAACTAGGGCGGCAGGTGAAGAAGGAAATCCTCAAATGCCTTTTCCAGTTGCTAAAACTATGGCATATGGTGAAGATGGTGAGCCACCTTTACAACCCCTACCTCAACCCCTATTACCTGCAAGACCTCCTGCTAATACTAATCAAGCCTATGTGCCTACAATCGGAACAAATCCGGGTCAAGTATCAGCCTATGGAACACCTGATGCACCTAAAAAAGTAACAGATGTTACAGCTAACTTAGCACAGACAGGTGCTATGCCTGTAGGTGGAGTCACACAACCTGAATTAACTAGAGTGGAAGGTGGTCAATTCGTAGACCCAAGAACAGGTCAATTATCAGGCACACCTGTAGCAACAGCTTTTGGTGCAGACACTGCTCAAGCAGCACCTGCTCAAGAAATAGCAACTACTCAAATGACTGCATCACAGGTAACACCTGCTGTGCAGACTGCTGTACAAGCAAACCAAGCTGCTCAAACAGATGTAACAGACCCTAATGCTAAAGTTGTAGCAGCTCAACAAACTGCATCAAGTATTGGCGATTTAAATGCCGCACAAGGTAATGCAACATTACTAAACAATCCTGTACAAAGACAGATACAATCAGGTGAATTGATTACAGGTGCTGCTGACGCACAGACAGCTTCTACATTTACTGAACAGATTCAAGCTGCCACAGCTACCCCAACAGAAAAAGCTACAGTACAAGGGCAACTAGCAAACTTAACTGCTAACTTTGATGCAAGCAATCCACCTGCATGGGCAGCAGGAACATTACGTGCTGTACAGGCACAGATGGCACAAAGAGGATTAGGTGCATCTAGTATGGCAGGACAAGCCATGATACAGGGTGCATTAGAGTCAGCACTTCCTATTGCACAGGCAGATGCCAATATACAGGCACAGTTTGAGACACAGAACTTGTCTAACAGACAACAAAGAGCCATGCTTGCCGCACAACAAAGAGCACAGTTTATAGGACAGGAGTTTGACCAAGAGTTCCAAGCAAGGGTCAAGAACTCTGCTAGAATAGGTGACATAGCAAATGCTAACTTTACTGCTGAACAAAACATAGCATTAGAGAACAGTCGTGCCGCTAACACAATGAATTTAAATAACTTGTCCAATAAACAGGCACTAGTTATGGGTGAAGCATCAGCACTTGCTAATTTAGATTTAGCTAATCTAAGTAACAATCAGCAGGCAGCAGTTCAAAATGCTCAGTCTTTCTTACAAATGGAAATGGCTAATTTAAGTAATGAACAGCAGACTTCTTTGTTTAATGCTCAAGCTATAAATCAAGCATTATTATCTGACCAATCTGCTAATAATGCCGCAAGTCAGTTTAATGCAACATCCGATAATCAAACAAAACAATTCATGTCTAATTTAGCAAACAACATATCACAGTTTAATGCTACGCAAGCTAATGCACAGAATCAATACAACGCAGGTGAACTAAATACTATTGGTCGTTTTAACACAGAGATACGAAATCAACGTGACCAATTCAATGCACAGAATCAATTAGCTATTGCACAGAATAATGCTGTATGGCGAAGAGAGATTGCTACAGCAGATACTGCTACAATCAATCGTGCTAATGAGTTAAATGCTAAAGCAGTGTTAGATATATCAGACAATGCCTATAATAACTTATGGTCATTTTACTCTGACACTATTGAGTGGGCATGGAAGAGTGCTGAAAGTGAACAAGATAGAATTAATGCACTAGCAGTGGCAGAAGTTAGTAAGGAAGCACAGGAATATGCAGCCAACGCATCCAAAGCTGCCGCAGGTAAATCAGCACTAGGAACAATTATAGGCACTATTGGTGGTGCATTAATTAGATAGGGAATAGTCAATGTCACAAATGTTACACAATCCAGCTAAAACAGCATATATGAGATTTGATGCTATAGCTAAAACAATGAAAAGAGTTCCTAGTACACCAAAAGAAAAAGATAGTGGTGTTAAAGGTTTATTAAAAAGAATAAAACAAATACCTAAAGATGATGATAAGGAACAAGAGCCTTTAGAAATAGCATTAGATTATTTTATAGCTATAAGACAACAAAGAGAAAAAATAAAACAGGAAGACAAATAGTATGTACGAAAATAGAAAAGAACCTACATTTGATGCTCCAGTTCCCGGAACAGGCATGACACATGAAGTGGGTGCTAGACCTTGGCAACAACCTGCTCAGTACACAAAGATTGATGAGGTTGCACAGTTATATGTGGCTCAAATGCAAGACGAAGTATTTATGGAAAATACACTTAATCTGTTAGAAACTAAGATGCCTGTCACTATGATTGCTAATGCTCTTCAGACAGCTAATGTAATGAATGGTGTGCACAGTATTGATGTGGGTGTATTATCATTACCCATAATTATGGAAATGATTATGTTGATTGCTGATACAGAAGGCATAGAATATGTAACAGGTACTGAAAGAAATATAGAAGCAGAGTTACAAGATTCAAGCATACAAGCTGCTATACAACAAGTTGAAGATGAAACTAGAATGGCTAGAGAAGAAGAGCCAATTCAAGAAGAAGAGCAAGTAGAAATGGAAAACATGTCAACAGGTTTAATGGCTAGGAGAAGTTAATGGCTAAAAAAGACAACAAAATAATTGAAGATGAAATGAAAAAAGATGCTATTACGATGGAGTCATCTTCTTCTAACTATGGTTTCTTTGACAATAAATTTGTAAGAGCAGGTTTAGCAACTGCATTAGCAGTGTATGCATCTAAAAAAGAACCGTACATGTTAAAAAGTTTTGCTGAGAAGATGGAAGAGTTTGAGAAGTACGATAGAGAAACTAGAGCAAAGTTTGTAGAAGCAGCTACAGCATCAGCCACAACTGAAATAGCTAAAAATAAATTAAGACGATTGCAAAGAAGAGAAAAGATTGCACCTGAAATAAAAAAAGCAGTAGAGAATGGTATGAATCCTATTATAGCAGGTAAAGCCTATAAAGCTGGGCATCTTCCTACTTTAATGAAATTAAAATTAAAAGATGCTAGTTTAAATTTAAATACTTTCTATAACGTTGCTGACCAATACAAAGATACTATAGGTGGTTTTTCCGAAACTGATGTTATCGAAGCTCTTGCTGGACCTACTTTAAAATTAGACAATGCGTTTAATAACTTAAAAGCTCCACGAACAATAAGTCCTATACGAAACTTTTTAGGTGGGGGTGACGATGGGAGTGCTCAAAAAGAAATACAACAAAGGATAGATTCCCAAACTACATCTTCTGATGACTATAAACCCATAGATTATAGTGGAATAGAGGTCTCTGATTTAGGAACAAGGGCATTGGCTTCTATGCAGAAGGTAAGAAATATTACTGCTACTCAAATTAAATCGGACTTCACAAGAAGTTTATCTAATGCTTTAGGTATAAACTCTGACTATTTAAATGGTAGTTATATATTTGATAGTGATGATAAAATCAATGAAGGCTATGGTGGTGCTATACAAAGGGAGATGTCTAAAGAAGTAGAAGACTTAATAACAAAACAATTTATGTCTCCTGCTAATGCTCAAAAACAAGTATTTGATAAATACCTTAATACAACAAAAGATGGTGTAAAACTAGACATGGGAGTTGTAGGACCTGATGGATTAAAAATATTACCTAAAGGATGGACACCTTCAAAATCAAAAGGTAGTAACACAGGTACAGGTAGTGGCAAAGGTGGTAACGTAACATTATCTTCTATAAAAGCTGATTGGCTAAAAAAGAAAGCAGCACTTTTAAAACGATTTGGAAATAATAGGGGTAATATAAAATACAAAGCAGAAATAGATAAACAGGGTGCTAGTATTAGAAAACAATATAAAGTATTAAAGGGCGACCCCAACGATATTGATTTAAGCTATTAGGTTTATATTATATGTTAGACGATACACAAAAACGTAGTTACAATTACTATGACGAAGAAGATAAAGTCAAAGAAAGTATCATAGAGAATGATGACTTTATTGAAGATGCTCGTGGGTTTTTAGAGAAACGTGAAGGCTATACAAAAGAAGAGTTAGCTGATAAAAACGATGTATATGATGCATATATGGAACATTTTCGTTATCAAAACGTTAATGAAGTTACTGCTATACGTGACTTAGAATATGCACAAAATGCTAATCAACAAGATAAGGAACAATTTGCTAGACTAATAGATTTGTTTGAGACACAGAAGAGTGAAGGCTTTTTCAATGCAGCAGGTGATTATATACAAGGTATAGCATCTGCACCATCTACATACGCAGGAATAGCAACAGGGGGTGCAGGAAAACTTGCGGCTCTTGGTGGTGTTAATTTGGCAAAAATAGGCATTAAGAAACTACTAGGCGAAGGCATAAAGAAAAGTGCTATTAGAGCAGGTTTGACAGAAGGTGCTATTGGAACAGGTCAGGGTCTTGCACAAGAAATGACCAAAGAAGAAACAGGCTATCAAGATGATATCAGTTATGGTAATGTAGCATTAACAGGTGGTATATCAGGTATCACAGGTGGTGTTATCGGAGGTGGAGCAGGCATACTTCAAACAAGACAAGCACTTAAAGCTGCTGAAAAATTAGATGTAGCTCAAACAGCACAGAAAACTTTATCTAAAAAGGCTAATGCAAAGGCAAAAGCAACCCTACAAAAAAATAAAAATTCAAACGCACAAAAGTATATTAGTAAAAATTTAAATGCTCTTGACCCTGAAAAGGTAGACTTAGGAATAGGAATTGCAAGAGAAATTGCTGATGCCAAAGAATTAGGAACTCTCACAGGTAAACTTCCTACCGAATTATATGAAAACATTTCAGCTGCGGCATTAGATTTGGCGGCTAAAGGTAAGTTAAAAATAAATAAAGGTGATAGGATTACTACAGTTCTTCAAAGAGCTATAGCTGATGGTGATTTAAAAGTACCTGAAATAACAAAAATATTAAAAGAATATAACTTAACTGCTGATAAATTTTCTTTACTATATAAAGCTGAATTGTCTGAAGCTGGTAAAACTATGCAGGTTCAAAGTAACCTAGTGCAGACTATGCAAGCTAGTTTGAAGGAGTTAGAAAATGCTGGTGTATCTACTGTAGGTGCTCGTGAAGCAAAAGAGATAGCAGAAAATGCAAACAAAGGAACATTCTTTAAAGACTTAGATAGATTAAGATTAGGTGCTATGACATCTCAACCTGCTACTACAATGCGTAATAATATAAACGCAGGTCTTAGAGTAGCAGTGGATATGGGTGTAAGAGTAGCTGACAATATTTTAAATCTTAGAAATCCATTTGATAGTGTTTTTGATGTGGCTAAATATATGTTTAATCCATCAGAAGCAAATGTTACTAGACAATTACTAGAAGGTAACATGCCTGACACAGCACGTAAGTTATTTAGAGATGCAGCAGATTTAGCATCTACTACAGGTGGAGAATCTAAACTAGCTCAATTAGGAACTAAATTAAACTACTTTAACACTATGTCTGATAACTTTTTTAAACAGGCTATGTTAACAGCTTCTTTGCGAAGAAGAATAAAAGATGCAAATATCAAAGGGTTAGGTAATGATTTAGATGAAATAATTGCCACAGGTAAATTTAATCAAATACCTGATGACATAATGAATAAATCTATAAAAGATTCTTTGGAGTTTGTGTATCAATCATCATTTGAAGGTGCTGACAAAGGACTTATAGCTAGAAAGACTAGGGGATTTTTAAAAGCTCATAGAGATATGCCCTTTGTTATATCTTCTTTTATGCCCTTTCCTAGATTCGTAGCAAACCAACTAAAATTTTTATATGACCATGCTCCTGTCATAGGGTATATTGGTTTAGAAAATATAGGTAAAAAGGCAGGGTATAAAAAGGCTACTTTAGCAGGTTTTGCTGACAGTAAATTAGTGAAAGAAAAAGCAGCTAAACAAATAGCAGGTGCTTCTATGTTTGCCACTGCTTTAGCTTGGAGAAATCAACAAGGTGATGGGGTAACATGGAGTGAGTTTAAGGATGATAAAGGTGACATAATTGATGGTAAGGCTTTGTATGGTCCTTTTGCACCGTTTATGTTAGCCGCAGATATATACTATAGATGGAGCAAATCAAATGTAGGTGGTGAAACAGATATAGGGGAGATTGCACCGTCACGTGAAAACTATGTACGTGAAACATTACAGGCTTTGGCAGGGTCACAGTTTAGAACTGGATATGGTCTTTATGCTATAGATAAGATGATTGATGATTTATCAGGAGAAGGAGATTTTATAGGCTCTAAAGGAGAAAAGATATTAGGTGAATTTATAGGTAATGTTGTTAATACATTTACTATACCACTATCTCCGTTTAAGGATATATATAGTCAATTTGATAAAGAATCAAGATTTGTTCCTGAAACTAGGATGTCAGGAGAAGTTAATTTTCTAGACATAGTTATGAAAAGGGGTTTTCGTGCTCTACCTGATATAGGTCCTGAATATGATATGCCTTTAGCAGACCCAACTAAAACAGGCAGAGTAATTGCTATTAACCCACTAGAAAAACAAATGTTTGGTTTTACTAGGAGACCTAAGAAGAACACTCTACAAGCAGAAATGGGCACATTAAATCTTCAATACTATAATATATACAAAAGAGATAGTAATGACTTAATTGATTTGTACACAAGGCATAATTTAAGTGAAGGTGGTGCAGAAACTAATCTAAGTGAAAGAATGAAAACAGTTATTGAGTCTAAGGAATATAAGAGAAGAACTACCCTTCAAGAAAAAAGAGACTACCTATTATCTAAAGCTAAAGAAGTAACAAATCTAGCAAAGGATAAGGCAAAAACAGAGTTAGAACAAGAAAGTAAGGGAACAGGCAAATTAAGTGTTGTAAAACAGCAGATTTGGGGTAAGATACCTGAAAGTGATAGAAAAACATTAGACACAATATATAAGAGATTAATGAGAGAAGACAAACTAGCTTTTGCCGATGAAGGTTCACAAGAGATAAAAGATATAAGGTCTAACTTGAATAGAATGATATTAAGACCAAATGGAGAAGTTATGCCTTTATATCAATGGGCATTAGAAGTTCATAGTAGGAGACTTACAGACTGATGCGTGGATTTGAATTAGGAACTGAAACAGATAGAATGTTTGCTGATGCTGAACAGAAACGTGCAGAACGTGATGTAGGCAAGACAGAGTTCCAACAAGTTGTTGATGCAAGTGGAACAAAGCCAATGACTGCTGAAGAGTTGGCATACACAGGTGCATCCATAGCACCAATCACAGGCGATATAATTGCATATAAAGAAGCACCTGAAGATTTTGAACGTGCTTATGAATTACTTAAAAAGGGTTACAAAGAAAAAGACATTGTTAATCTAGGATTAGGTACTGCTTTTGCAGGATTAGTTGCACTAGGATTGGTTCCGGGCATTGGATTCATAGGTAGAATGGGTAAAAGTGCCGCAAAAGATAGTATAAAAAAGGCTATACAAGAAGGCAATTTGTCTGAAGCTGCAGATACTATGGTGAAGACAAGTAAAACATTTCAAGATAAAGCACTTGTAAATAAACAATCAGAAGCACAGCTTAAAAGATTAGCTGAAGCTAGAGAAGAGTTTAAAAATCTAAGTGCTAAAGAAAGAAAGCAAAAGTTTAAAAGACTTAATAGACCTGATAATATTACTGTGTATCACGGTTCTAAGGGTATGCAAGATAAGTTAGCTTCTTATAAAGACTATCCTAAAGGAACAGCTACTGTAGACTCAACTAGAAAAGATATGTTAGTTAAAGAAGGCTTTCAACCCTACACTAATGTTGAGGAAGGTATAGCAAAAGATAGAGGTACATTTAAAGAAGCTAGAGGATTGACAGCAGGAGATGGATATCACGCAGAAATACGTGACTCTAAATTACTATCTACGTCACGTGACCCTAATGTTTCTATGTCTCCATCTTTCACTAATCCTGACAGTATAGTTGATGCTGATAATAATATTATTTCTGGACCAATTATAGAAAATTTAATTCACGCAGAAATACCATATGACAAGATGAAAAATATGAAACCTGATGACTATATGGATTTGACTAATAGTTTAGCTAAAAACAATGAGATTAGAAAAGTATTGACAGAAAAGTATTTTAGCAAAACAAATAAAAATGAATTTGGTGCTACTATGTTACCGAAGTCAGGTCATGTAGAGGCTGAATTAGCTGTAGCATTTCCTGAATACTTTAAACCCAAATCTATATCAGACTTAAATCCTAAAGATGTTGACCGTAGCATAAGATATGTTGACAATAAAAGAGGTGAGTTAAAAAGTCCGGCTGAAATGTTTGAAGGTAAAGATATAGGTAAATTAGATACTCCTGAAAAGATTAAAGCAGCTAAAATAGCATTTGAGAAAGCTGATACTTTTTTTGAAAGAATTGGTTCAGGAAAAGGCAGTGACCTAGATAAAGCAATATTTCCTACACAAAATAAAATATCTAAAGAAGAAGCAGTAATCAGTAGAAACAAAGCCTATACTAATATTAAAGATACATTGTCTAGCATGGCTGAATTAGCTAAATATACTAGTGAGTTTGGTGCTAGGGGTTCGTATGATAAATTTTTACAGAAGATGGGAACTTATGCATATGAATTTGACAAACTAGCAGACAAGTTTCCTGAAGGCACAGAAAAATACACTAATCTAAAAGTGCTATCTACTTTAGCAGATTTTGGATTTTATAGTGGTCCTCTAGGGATGTCAAATATGCGTAAAGGATTTAGTGCTAAAAAAGCCTTGAACAATGTGTCTGATAAAATAAAGAAAAAAGAAATAGGCACAGGTTTAACTGCTAATAAACAAATAAAAGAATTTTTAACACAAGACCAAAATCTTATGTCACCTAAATCAACAAAAGGTATGACTAGTTTAAATAAAACATATAAAGAACTAAAACCACGAGAAGCGAAAGAGATGATATTAGAATTAACTAATCGCTTCAATCGTGGTGGTTTAGTTGAACAAAAAGGTTTAATGGCACGTAACTAACGATTATCGCCTGACCCATGTAATGTTCCACGTTCTTTCCTACTATGTAACTTCTTCAAGTTTTCTTTCAGAATATCATTCAATGGTACACCAACTTCTTTTGCCATCATAGCACAATACCAAATTACGTCACCTATCTCTGATGCTATGGCAATCTTCTTCATTTCAAAGCCTTCAACATCTTCCCCATCACGTATAAGTTTCTTTACCTTGCCTGCTACTTCCCCTGCTTCACTTGTCATACCTAATGCTAGGTATTCCAATGCTTTTTCTTTAGGGAAGATAGCAGTTTGACCTGCCAAGTCTTCGTATTTGTCAGGGGTTAATAATTCATTTATAAATAACTTATCCTTCATGTACTTCCTCGCTTCTTCTTCTAGCTTCATCCCTTTGTACCTTTTCTAACTGATTAAAATACGCAGTGTTGTAACCACGTTGCCATTCCTTTCTTTCTAGTTCGTTTGATTTCTTAGATGGTGACGCAAGTATTACTCTTGCATTACCTACCTTACGTGTATAAGGTCTACTATTAAAAGATGCATAACCTCTATCAAACATGTGTTTAATAATATGTTGAGGTCTCTTATTCTTCATACTTCTTCTCCTCTTTATTGAATATTGCATTTAAATCTTCTAAGTCTTCAACGTAAAACCATTCTCCTTTTTTATTGTACTTCTTTTTTACTAATAATTTATGGATACTTCTTTCAGCCACATGACGATTAGGAACTTTGTAAAACATAACTAGCTCATAGTTTCTAAAAGGTGAGCCTGTTTGATAGGCATTTAATCTATCTTCAGCATTAACTGCCTTACCAATCTTGTACCAATTAATCCAAGCTGTATTTGCTATGGCATATATTTCTCCTTCTTTTGTCTGTTCTATCTTTTGATGTGACCATGCATCATCTAGAGACTTGTATCTACCCGGCTTATGCAAGGGATTGGACTTAGGTATGTATTTACCATTGACAAACATTCTAGTTGTATTCTTACGTACATAAGAAGCTAACCTCTCTCGTCTGCCTGATGGTCTCACATACCATAGTTCTCCATCCTCAAATGTAGCAGGTGTTCTTAAACTATCGGTTAAGTCCATTGTATCTCCTATTTACTTTTAGTTTCTTTAGTCTTTTCTTCCTGCTGTGGAGGTCTCTCAAAGAATCTAACTAGATTATTTAGTTTACCATTCTCATGTTCTAATGCAGATAACTCTTTTTCTATAGTCTCCACAATAGTGGGATGGTCTCCTATACCTACAGGATTAGTCATCATGGCTTCTATGTTAGCTATATGACCATTTATCTGTCCTGATATCTTACTCTTTAATGCTTGTAATATCATTTCTCTCATTTTATACTCCTTTTTGGTTTTGGTTTTAAATGTAAAAACTCTCGTATATGTAGCTTTCTACCACGAAAGAAAACTATTAAGTTTATTGTCGTATTGATAGTGATGGCAATGAGTAACCACCACTGCCACCATAATATTTCATTTGTAGATTCTAACATTAACTAGCCTGTATGTCAACCATCTCACACGCATCTGCTGTGCAAGCTAATTCCCTTCCACCACTAGTTGTGTCCTCTTTCTCATAGTCTGCTAACTTAGACCAATCAATAGACTCAGGCATCTCATGTGATAATGCATAATACTTTACTTCATCTATATCTTGATAGGGTGCTTGAGCATACGTATGGTCACTGAAGGGCAGGAAAGATATACCTGATACTTCATCAAAGTTATCATATACCCATGCTCCCACTCTCATCCATTCATCTTCCTTAACAGACACAGTAACAGAAGGCTTGTGCTCACACCAATGTCTTTGGAACATAAGCCAATACTCTAACTGTTCAATGGCAGACATTTCCGTTCTAGTAACAGCACCTGAAGGTGACTTCATGGGAAAGCTAAATACAGTAGTGCTATCAGGCTTCATAACGTCAGGCTCACTAGGTATGCCACTATCTTTCATAAACTGTGTAATAGGGTCTTTGTTATCCCCACGTACAGTCCTAATGTAGTAGTCATTATGCCTAGCATGAATACCTGAAGCACTATCAACTAATTGACTAACTGTACCACTAGGTTTAACACAAGTGATTGCAGTTGACTGTGATATGCCTAAATCTTTAGCCATCTTCTTATTAGTTTCTACTGCTACATCTCTTAATATGGTTAATATTTCTTCTGTCCATATATTAGTATCTAGTATACCTGTTAGGGAAACTCCTAATAGCCTTTCTTCTTCTGTATTATCTTTCCATACCTTACGTAGATACTTAAAGTTAGTTAGAGTAGATTGAAATGTACCAAGTATTGTAGCTATACGTACTTTTTCTTTTAGGGATACTAGGTCATCTGTGGCTCTACACACAACCTCTGTAAGATTACAGAACTGATATGGTCTAAGTATAATCTCACTACATGGGTTACAACCAAAATAGTGGTCAGCATCTCGCCTACCATTCTCTAGTGCTTTAACCTTGGCGGCTTGTCTATTAAATATGCCACGTTCTCCTGACTTAGATTCATATAAGGATGTCCATTCTCTCATAAATGTACCCATCTCAGGCTTACCTTTAAATGCGACAGAGTTATTAGCTAGTGCTCTCTGCCCTTCATTCTCCCACCATTGACCTGACTTAGCATGACGCATTTGGTCATCACCTAAGTTAGACAATGATATAAGAGCAGACCTACGTACACCACCAACAACTACAACCTCACCAATCTTGCACATAATATCATGGCACTCAATAGGAAACAATCGTCTGCCTTTAGCACCCTTGAACTTCTGTATACAAAAATGAAATAATTCAACTAACGGTGCAGGTCCTGATGCTCTACCACCAAATGTCTTTAGTCTTGCACCTGCTGGTCTGACCTGTGACACATCCCAAGTAGGTACTTGTCCTACGTATAACATAGCTATAAGTTCTCTCAATGCTTTTGCCCAACCGGGTCGGCTGTCACCTACAGTGATGATAGTAGTGCTGTCCTCAAAGTGTTCATTGACTATGGGTAGCTTATCTACATTTTCTCTTTCAACAGAAAAGCCTACACCTGTGCCACACATAAGTATGTACATACATTCATCGAATGAACGTGGACTATCTACAGGTATATAACTACAGTTGTAGCCACCTACGTGACATCTATCTAAAGCAGGTCCTGCTGTCATTAATGCTCTCATACTAGGCATGACACCTAAGTTCATTATCTGACTAGTCATTTTTTCTTTCAAAGCCTTAGTTACAGTATAATTATAATTTTTATCAAGGTGATTATCCATATACTGAAAGTATCTGTCTACGGTTTCTCCCCAATTCTCTCTACGTTGCTCATCATCTTTCCACCTTGCATAGCGAGACAGTGCTATGAAGTTCTGATAGTCAGTTGGCAAATAATTACTTAGCATTTTCTACTCCATTAATACTTTCATGTTTTTAACTTTAACACCTTCTAAATCGTGAAATAATTCATTCATATAGTCTTCAAAATCTTCAGTAACATCCCCATCTGAAGGTATGGGATAATCTTCAGGGTCTACCTCAAGGGTAAGCATGATTTTAACTTTTATCATCGTAGACCTCTATAAGTTTATTAAGATACCATCGTGCCTTTTCTAAATCCTCAACACCATTCTTGTATTCATATCGCCATATATATTTTAATATGTTTCCTTGTAAATAATATTTGAAACCTTCATTTGTTGCAGCACCAATAGCATCAATAGTTTCAATACCTGCTTTATTATAGTGAATAGGATGATTTACCATATCTTCCATCTCTGCTTTTTTTGCCATCATTTTCATATACTCCATGTGTCTTAGCATTACGCACTGCCTTCAGTGTCTGCATCAAAAGACAATACCACAACATTGTCATGTCTGTCAACTACTTTTGCTTTTTTCTTTTCAGGAACAAGATTAAGTTCATCAAACTCCATAGCTTTATCTTCTAGCGTTTTTCTAACATATTCATCATCTTCCATGACAGGAACAGAAGAGCAAACCACCTTGCAGAAAGAAAGTACACCATAATAATCATCATCTGTCAGTGGATTATCAATAGATGTAACAATAGAAAGGTCAACTTCTCCTGTCCATACTCTTTTACTATCTAGTCTAGGTCTTACACTTATGATAAAATCTTCTTTTCTTATTTGATTAAATACATTCTTCACTTTACTCTCCTCACTTTTTTACCTTTAAATTTTATAAATATAGGATGTTTGTTTTTACCCTTTTCTTTTAGCCAATCTTCAGGTATTATCCTGTCATAGTATCGGAATCCGTGTTTAATACACCACTCTGCGTATGTAGATTTCGCACCTTTACTTAGCTTACTTCGACTGTTTGTAAATACAAATCTAATATCTAGTTTAGGGTGTTGCTTCTTAATGCACAAGTGTTTTCTTCTATCCGTTGTTAAAAACCTTCCTTTTGTTTCTATTATTATACCATTCTTTAATATAAAATCAGGGGTATAGGTACGATAGGCTAAGTCTTCCCACTCTATCTTGATAGATTCGTATTCATAATTATACTTTATCGTATCAAGAGCCATAGAAATCTTATGCTCTAACCCACTCCTATACCCATACTTTATGGCTTCTCGTCTTACTTTATGAGGAGACACTTAGGCACTCTTGAGACTTATGTACTGCACCATCTTAGGTTCTTTAGCTTGAGACATTTGTGCAGGTAACTCTTTGAGAGTTTCCCAACATGCTTGTCTATAAGAACAGAAGTTACAGTTTTTATTTAGAACCATATTACCTGTTTCTTTACCTCTAAATGTTTCAGGTTCAGGTTCAAAACATCGTACTAAGTCTTTAGATTTGACAGCTTTTATAGACTGTTTGACTTTATTAAGTTCTTTATCCATGTCTATGTTAGCAGGAACATATTTAAATTGACCATTAGCTTTGTTGACAACCCACCAACCACCTGCTTTGTAGCCTGATGCTTTTGCATAACCTGCAAGTTGTCCTACATAACCAAAGCTATCTCCTGAAGCTAACGACTCATAAGAGTCAAACTTATACTTGTACGACCAATCAGATGCAGACTTGATATCGTCTACTGCTCCATCAACAACTAGGTCGTAAGAGCCTGATATAGTATTCTTGTCATCAATTTTAAGTGCTACAGTATCACTGTCTTTATAGTCTACTTTAGCTTCTGTGAGTAATGCCTTAAACACAGACTCGACTATATCGCCAATCATCATGTTCATAACAAACGTAGTGGGTCTAGGTAGTGCAGTCTCAGGTCTATTCTTTTCAAACCATAGTTGACATGAAGGTCTACCTATATTAGACATGCGTAACCTAAACCCATCTCGCTTATTACCACCTGCAAACTGACGTTTGAGTGCTTCCTTTATTTCTTCGCCTACACGATTAATAGTTTCATCACTCATTGATGTCAAACCCTTAGAAGCATTTTCTAAGTATTGACTAATCGCCAATTCACCACGATGTTGCATTAGGCTACCTCTTCTTCTATGTCAATAAAGTCACCAACAACAGAGTTGTCTTCTTCACTATGCTTTTGACTTGCTTGAGAATCCCACTCATTAATGATATAACTATTGTAGTTTTCTACCCAAGCTAAGAAGTTAGCAAATGTTTCTTGGTCTTCGTTAGATAATTCTATAGTCTTAGACATATCTAAACTAGCAGTAGGTAAGTAAAAACAATTACCATTAGGTAGTTTTCTTTCCTCTGTACCAAGTGTCACATTATGCTGAACAGGTAGTCTCTTCATTTGAGATAACTTCGTAAATGGCATAGCCATAATCTTGAAGGCATCTCGGTTGTCAATCTCCCATATGAATGGTTGACTGCCTACTTCAATAGGTTCTCCCTTTTCATTGGTTGGTTTAACTAGGTCAACCATACCAAAAATAACACGAACACGTTTTATCTGCTTGATAAGTTCCTGTGTCTTCTCAGGAAGAGATTTGAAGTCTTGAATATATCCTGATGGTTTGCCACAGTTGAAGCCACCCTGATTATCTTTCAAGTCTATATTAAGATTATCTGCCATAAGAGTTTTATGATATGTACCCATAGGCTCACCTGCTTTCGCAGACATATTCTTTACAAACCTTTTGTACATAAATCTCTGTATAAAAGGTCTTATAGTCGCAGAGGTTGCATAGATAGCTTTATCATCAGGTATATCTAATTTATAAGTACCACCTTGCACAACTTCTACATTCATAGACTTGCCTTGTACTTCTGCTTCACCCATAATAGGTGAATGATTTATCTTTAATCTAGGTAGAGTATTTGACTTCTTATCACTAGAAGTGTTCTCTCCTGCTATGCCCATAGCCTTCGCCATTGCAGCATAATTACTTGTATCTATAGTTACTAAATCACTCATTTAAGTTTTCTCCTTTATAAAAGTTTTATTGTTATATCATATAATGTCTTTGGTGTCAAGCCAATTATTACCTATTTTTGCTTCTAGTAGTAAAGGTACATTAAAATCAATGTTAAACTTACGATTAATAATACTTAGTAGGTCTTGATTAGCTGAATGTAACAGGAATAATACCTGCTTCTCCTCTTCAGGATGTATATCAATGACTATTGAATCATGCACACTGTTAACAACGCAAGATTTTAAAGGCGAGAGTAACTTATCTATGTGCATAAGTATAAGAGGAACAATGTCAGCAGTAGCAAAACTCTGCACAGGATAATTCTTAACCTGTGTAAAGTGTGTTATCTTACCACTTGCATACCGTTTAGCATCAGGAAATGCAAACTCTCTACCTGAAGGTATCTTTATCTTACCTGTATTCATAACTTCTTTAGCCAATTTGGTGTGCCATAATGCGATTCCTTTGTACTTTTCCGTGAAGTGTTTATAATATGTAGCCTGAGAAGGTGTCCTTCCAAATCCTGTTGCTCCATACAAGGGAGCAAACGTGTGTGCCTTCGCTTCTTGGCGAGATGTTTTCTCACCTGCATCACTAATAACACGAGCAGTATAACTATGCACATCAAATCCATCTTCAATCTCCTTCATTGCAGTTTGGTCTTGTGATAAAAATGCAGCAGCTCTGAACTCTAACTGAGCAAAGTCAGCTTCTAGAATCTTGCCACCTTTCCAACGTGAAACAAATACCTTCTTAACAGGGAATGTACCACCTCTAGGCATATTCTGCATATTAGGGTCAGCACCACTAAATCTACCTGTCGCTGTCCTGTGTTGTAATAGTCGTACATGCAACTTACCATCAGGCTTTATATGTGTCTGTATACCTTCGACAAAAGAAGATAGGTATGTATCTAATGCTGACAGTCTCTGTAAGTCAGACAGAAAGTTCATAGCACTAGTCATATTCTTTTGTTTAGCTATAGTATATAGTGTTCCTAGATTATTCTTATTGACACTAAAACCATTAGCACTAACCCATTTAGCATTGGGAGCATTGAATTTTAAACCACCTACCACCATTCTGTCAGGTATAAATAAGTAGCCACTAGAATCACATACGCTACACTTGGTAGGTCTAGCAAAAGGAGTTCCATCTTTCCTTACCTTTCTAACATGTCCTGCACCTGAACATGTCTTACATTGTTCTGCCTTTGTTTTATACACAATAGTAGACTTAGTAGCTACCATTTGTTTGTAGTCAACATTATCCATGTAGGGTGTAAAGTTATTTGCCCATAATGTTTTGTCTAAAGGCTTTCTGCTATATATAACCCAAGACATCTGTTCAGGACTATTAAGATTAATAGGTGTGTCTCCCATCAATTCCTTTACTTGTTTGTTAAGTCTTTTCTCTATGTCTTGTTTCTCTTGTTCAAACTGAACACGAACAGAATCTAGGGCATCCTTGTCTACAGTAAATCCTCTCTGATATATTCTAGCGAGTGTCGTAGCTACTTGATTAGTAAACAAGACAGTCTCCATAAGATTAGCATTGTCTACTGTATTTAGTCTTCTGTATATGGAATCACTTAGCTGTTGTGTAGCTTTTAAATCAGCAGATAAGTAGTCTGACAATTCCTGTGGGGGAATCTCGTCAACAGATACATTATTCTTAAAATATTCTTTCATTGTATCTTGTTTCTTTGTATCTAAGTCATGCCTAATCGCACATGCTTCCAATGATAATGGCTCTTTCTGACCACGTTGTAATATGTATTCTCCTAACATGGTATCAAAGACTGTGCCATCATATTTGAATCCACACTCCCACAACCACAGCAAATCGTGTACAATATTGTGTCCTATCAAGACTGTAGCTTCGTCTAGTAATTCCTGCACACCTGTGAAGTCATCTCTAAATAAATGCTCCTCTCCTTTATCTGTTAGGCAACCAACCATAACAAGTTTGTTGTTCTCTTCAAATGGGTCAAGGTGTAACTTACCACCTCTATGAGTAACGGTATTCTCTACGTCAAGTGTTAGCTTCATGCTGTATACCTCGCTGTCTTGTAGTCAAGTTCGCAGTGGACTGTACCATGCCAACCTGATAACTTATTCTTTACTATATTAAGATGTCTCTGTACATCTTCTTCATCTTGTCCTTCTACTTGTGGATTCTTAGCTATGAGAATCATAAGGTCAGCTTCAGCGGCTTTTCCTGTGCGTGAGCCTTCCATCATAGCTTGATTTAACACAATCTTACCTTCAGCTTCAGCAGACAACTGTGACATGTAAAAGACTGCACATTCATATGTCTTGGCAATCTGTCTAGCATGTATTGCATTAGCCTTCAATGCTTCATCAGGTCGTGAGAATCCACTTGTCCTAGCAAACTTATCTCCCATATCCAACACTAGAATGTCAGGCTTATATGCCTTACACACACTCTCCACCCATGCCATGTCACGATTAGATGCGTCACGTATCTTGATATTATCAAATACAGGTTTATATCTTGTCTGTGCCTGACTAGGATTATTCTTGACTTCTTGTACAGTCATACCTGTGGCTGCCGTCAAGTATCTTGCACCAACTCTGTGATAACCTTCTTCGTTACAAAGAATTACACACTTAGCACCTTGATGAGCAAATCCATTTGGACTAGCTATAAGTGATGCATGGAAGGATGTCTTACCTGTATTAGGTCTAGCACCAACCTCAATCAAATGTCCTGCATTTATACCATCTAGCTTACGTGTCAGGCTAGGTATGTTAAATGTCCACCTAGCTTCTAAGTCATTCTTAGCAAGCAATGTCTCAATAGAGATATCATCCCACTCTATATTAAGGTTAGGTGTAAAATCATCCCCATACAACTCAAGAAGATTTCTAAGGGGTTCAAGAGAGGATTTAGCACCATTAACGTAGTCAAAGCCAAGATTAGCAATATCTTCCCCAACGACTTGCTGAAACAATTTAGATAATACTTCTTGTGCAATATCTGTTCCAAGAGGTTGCTCCTTCTTAATGTTATTAAACAAAGCAGAGTATCCTTGTTTCTGTGCAGTAGTCATTGATGGATTGTTAGCTAGAAATAATGCTTCAATCTCATCAGGTGTCACACTTCTCTCATAGATATCTATTGCTTTATCTAGTGTTTGTTTAATCTTACGTACATCCTTACTGAATAACCTGTCAGGGCATTTAGCACCTCTGTGGTCATCATAGAATGTTTTATCCATAAGACTTCGTATTAATGATAATTCCATGTTGTTACTCCTTTGGGGTTAGGCTCATTAAATTTTTTATGTCCGTAGGTGTACGATATTTTAAGTCGTCTGTCAATCTAATTATTTTTATATCGTTCACGTGTCCTCGTAATTCTTTTGCAAATGATAATGTCTTTGGCAAGGCATCAGGGTCAAGTGCTATAATCGCTGTTGAGAATCGTGAGAGATACTTCTTGTGAGACTCTGCCAATGACGTACCCAACACAGCTACCCCAACTAATACATCACTACCTACCACAGATGCACTAACACAATCCTCAACAACAACTGCTACCCTACCACATCCATGAACAAAAGGCAAGTTACTTTTTCCATATCTTTTCCATTTAGGCAATAACTTTGTTACTGACCTACCAACTGCATCAACGATTGTATCGTTATGCTCGACAGGAAATACAACTCGCTTGTCCTTGACATCATAGTGTAGATTCAATTTGTCACAGTCTAAATCCCACAGTTCACAGAAGTCCATGACCTCTCGCCTGTAGTTGTGTGACACTACGTACTCAGGCATATCAAAATGCTCTTTATCAAAATCCAATACATCATTTGTGATGGCATCACGTATATCATCTACAGATAGATGGACACGTGTTGAGCCTGATATTTTACAGGTTGACTTGTAACAATTCCACAAAAGTTTACCCATGTTATTGGTAGCAGTAAAAGTTTTATATCCATTACAGTTAGGACAAGTAAGTCTTTTACTTTCTCCTACACTTAGTTGTAAATCAGTTACAAAGTTATAAATATTCATTTGTATATCTCACTTATATGTATATATAATATTATTTGTTCGGCACGTTATCTGTGCTTATAGCATAGTTTTTTCTAGTTGTCAATGCATTTTCAGCAGAAGCATATGTATTTTTCATGTAAGGCTTCACACTATTAGGGTTTGCATGACCTGTCACAGACATAATCTGACCCATAGATACACCTGCTTCTACCATTTCAGTTGTACCTGTCCTGCGTAAGTCTGCTATTCGTAGCTCATCAGGCAGTCCACAGAGCTTCATTGTCCTTCTAGCCACTTTGGATAGCCTATGAAGGGAATAAGGCTCGTATGAACCTCTAATCGCAGTTGGGTAGGGTGCGACATAAGACTGAAAACCATACTCTTCCTTCTGTTGATTAAGCATTTCTAATAAGTCAAGAGAAATCGGCAGGTGTACTACACTTCTTCTCTTGGACTGTTGCAAATTTAACACACTTTTATCAAAATCTATGCTAGAAAACTCTAATGTTCTCATATCCCCTACTCTCTGACACCATTCATATGCCATTTGTACAATCAATCCTATGTTTCTGTACTTGAAATCGCTGTAGGCATAGTCAAGAAATTGACGCACTTGTTCCTTTGTCCATACAACCTTCCTAGTTTGTGTTGCCTTTCGTCTAAATGTAGCAAAAGGATTTGACTCAGCATACCCCATCTCCATAGCAAATGAATACAATTTCCTTGCCACAGAACAGACATGATTAGCCATAAAGATACCACGTTTTAGCCACACTTCATATGCTCGTCTTGCCTTTGCACCTGACATATTTTTAAGTTGAGTTGCTGACAATTTTTTAGTGTCAACAGATGTGCCTAACATAACACCTAAAAAGTATTGATAGTCTACTTTAGTTTTATCTGCTAACATATTGAAATCACTAGATAAATAGTATTCATTTGTTAGGTCTGTTAAACTTTTAATGTGTTGCATTTTTGTACTCCATACTACATAAATTTCTAGCAGTCTCAAACAACTCGTTTCGCCACATCAAATTGTCTTTGAAGTGTGATGGTATATTTGTGTAGCCATAGTGTCTACCTGCAATCATGCCTGCTACTGCACCTGATGTATCAGCATCATGTCCACGATTAACTGCCTTGATAACACAATCCTCAAAGTTGTCTGTTGTTTGAAATGCCCACCAAGCACATTGATATGTTTCTTTGACATACCCACCTGACATGACATCATTTCTGTCTATGTCAATAGGTAACTTTTCACTATCGTATCTAAGTATGGGGTAGCCATAGTACAATTCTTCAGCTAACATCACAGAATAGTCAACACAAGTGTTACTTCCATGTGTCAATAACGTTTGTTGGGTGGCTAATTGCATAGCATGGTAGGGGTTTTGGGCAACCATGATGACAGGTGCAAGTCTCATCAATGCACCATTGCCTGATGAATCATGTGCAGTTCTACCTCTATATGGTTGCAAGAAATCTGAATCCTCGTAGTCTGCAAGATAACTACTCAATGCAACTGAAGTTGTACCACCTATGTCAAAACATTTATTTCTTGGACTATACTCTCCATCTTTATACCACTTGCAAAACTTTTGCATGATATCGTCTGCATCAAAGGTTTTTTTCTCTAATAAAGATTTAGCCATAGCTAATGCCATACTCGTATCATCTGTCCATTCACCTATGGATACATCGTGTGTACCCCCTGTTTGATATTTAGTAAGATACCTTTTAGGACTTCTTGGTTTTTTAAATTCAAGAGGTGCACCTAGAGCATCTCCTATCGCTAGTCCTACAAACATTCCTATGCCTTTATCTATATTCATATATTATTCTCCTTTCTTTGCTTCAATATATATTCTCATATGTGTGGACTCATTTAAATTCTGACCCCAATAGGTAGCACCTGTACCTTTTAACTCAGGCTTTATGTGTTGTCCACGTACTCGCATCTTATATGATGTCTTATTAAAGTATTTCTTCATAGTGTCAACAAACTCTTGACCATCTGTATCATTAGGTATCTCGCTGAACACATAGCCTTTGCCTAGTTTATTTGTTTCATCATAGTATGCTTTTTTCCAAAACTCTTTGTATTTAACCTCTTGCTCATACTTTTCTTTCCAAGATTTAGTTTCCTCAATATGTCTATTGTTTCTTTCAAACCCCATCTTATATGCTCTGTGAGATGAGTCTAAAGACTGTTTCAGTTCTTTGACCTCACCTTCTTGTTCAGTCAGCTTCACGAAGGCTCTGACCATGTGCTGAAAGTCCATGTGTGATATAGGTACATACCTATCTTGTGCTTCTGAATAGTAATCCTTGTGACCCAAGTCATACATATCATCTGCTAATTTACCTGTGCTAGTTGTTGCTCCTAGCATCTGTACTACTCTGTGTATCTTCATGCTACTTCTCCTGTCATCCATTGTGGTTTATTTGTATACTTATACCTTGCAAATCTAGACTTGTCAACAATATAAAATTTCCTATATGCTTCTATGGGATAAAACTCATCTGTCTTCAAGTCATCATGTCCACTAAAACATTGTGGGTGTTTAGTCATTGCACCTGCAGGCATCAAATAAAAACCTTTCATCAAAGGAATAAAGTGTTTACTCGCACCATGCTTTTTATGATATCTATTTTCATACTCATTTAACATACATCTATACAAACCAAAAGCAAAACTATAGTTCCATTGTGTTTTCATTGCCCATAGTGTGCAAGGGTGCTTCTGATGTACAGGTTTGTACAAGTCATGTTCCTCTGCATAGTCAGGTGCATGATGCCATAGTGCAGTACATAACATTTGTGCTTCTTCAAGTGGCATCTTGACTACATGTTGGTCACACAATGATTGTGCAATCTTACTTGGTGTATCTTCTATAATAAATCTATTCATGTTATCTCCTATTCAAATGTTTTTTCTATCCACACTATTTTTCCATCAATCATATCTATGATTTGTTTAGAATCATAAGCCATCATGTAGATATAAAAAGTGCCATGCTCCTCTTTACCTCTAGGGTGTTCCATTTCTACGTAGTATCTATTCACAATGTATCTCCTCTGCTAAAAATAAACTATTACAAACTACATAATATATGTTTCCGTCATCTTCAATTATATCATGTATCTTGCCTACACAAGTAACGTCAATATCTTTTGACTTTGCTACTACATCAGTTCCTATTTCATAATCCATCTATTGTCCTCTGTTTGTAAGTTCTTGCTCTAGTTGTTCAATCACATTCTCAATGCAATCTCCCATAGTTATACAACTGCCATCATTATCTTTTGGTGCATTATATAAAGGTATCTCATTATATAAGGGTTTAACTATTGTTTGTTTAACTTGACGTTGAATGTCATACATATCACATAACATGTCTTTAATATTCATTGTACAGTCTCCTCTCCATTTTCACTCATTATAAATAAGAACCCACCACTATTACCTTCAGGGTCAGAACTTACTGCAATCTTAACATCTTCATACTTAGGTTTAGTTAGTATAAACTCAGGGAATCCTTCTGCATCTTCGCCTAAGAATGTCTTTATCTTGAATCCTTCTAACTGCTTGTAGTAATTGTCCATTATACCATCTCCTTGTTGTTGTTATACATATCAAACCATTCATCTAACTGTATGCCCTTGAGTATATGAGCAATCACATCAACTGTCCACCCATTACCAATCATCTTGTATCGCTGACTATTGGATACATGATTGGTGTAGTTGTCAGGTAGCGTTTGTAAGCGTTCACATTCTAAGCAACTTAATTTTCTCCACATATCTTTTGATACTACCACGTTATCTTTCTGCACAGTAGTAAGACAGTTAGACTTGTCATCATCTCGTACCTCTAGTTGCCTAGTAAATGGTAGGTCTAGTTGGTCATCTTTCCTAGTACCATGCTCGTCTAATCTACGATTAACAATCCTACCAATAGCAACCTTGGGTTCTCTGTGTCCACCTTGCATGGTGGTCAAGGTAGGTGCTTTGCCTTCTTGTGCATACACTCTCTTGATACTGTCGTGACCTTTGAGGTCAGCAGTACCAACCCTAATCAATCCATCTTTGGACATAGTAGGATTATCCTTGAGTACCATAGTACGTTGCTTACGTTCAATACTATTCCACCATACTGCACCATTGTACCTAGCAGTAAGACAATGTGACTTGCCACCACTAGTCATCTCGTCTGTAGCATAGCCATCTTCTAGTATATCTTGCATAGTAATCTTTTTATCTACCATCTTTGGTATAGGTATCTGCTTATAATAATCGCCCACACGTTTACCAAACCAATACAGTCTGTATCTATTCTGAGCAGATAAATCTTTAGAGTTTAATGCCTGTGGCTCAAATCCCATCGCTTCAGACATAATATCTTGAGACTTCTTAGCCATACGTACATTCTCTAGCAGTACATACTTTGGTTTAACTATCCCAAGTATCTCAACAAAGTTGAAAAACAATTTACTACGTGGGTCATCAAAGTTCAACTGATGTCCTGCAAAAGAAAATCCCTGACAAGGTGAGCCACCCATTATTAGGTCTATATCCCAACATGATATCTCGTATGGGTCTAGGTCTGTGACATCTCCTAGCTGACGAGTGTTAGGAAAGTTAGCTTGTGTAACTTGGATTGCATACTTATCAATCTCACTTGCATAGTAGGTACTGCCCTTGCCATCAAAGGTAATGCCTAGCTTTTGTAGGGCAACTTGCCCACCACTACAACCATCAAATAAACTTAGTACATTCATATCTATTCTCCATATCCTTCAGGACAACACCACTCACAGTAGACTTCATCTTTATAAAAGAAACAAACCTCTGCACAAGTCATATCGCCACAGTTATTACATTCTAAACTATATACATATTCATCTTCCATTATTAATCTCCATATAAAGTTGGTATTTCTTCGCTAGGTAAATAATCTTCTTCGTCATCTCTAAGGGTTTCCTCAAATAGATTATACAGTTCTTCTTCTTCCATTTGTTGAATCCTCTACTTTTGTTAGTATCCTAATGCCTACACATAGCATTATGATAGAGATGGTGTATGATAGTATATATACTGCACCTACTTCATACATTAATTCGTTTAACCCATTGATAAACATAGCAGTTCCCATCATTAGGCATATCATTAGTACAATTTTATTTGTTAGTGTCATAGTCTTGTCTCCATTCTTCTGTTGCATTTATTAACTTAGGGTTTACAGACATAATCTCACTTATGTACGCATCTCCATACTCCCAACTATCGTATGTCATAGGCGATTTACACGCAGTAAACCATCTAGCATATTGGTTTTTATCTTCGTTAGTTTTAGTTTGATATGTTTTAAGTATCTTCCACTCAAAGTACATACCATTACTAGGGTTGTCAATCCTATATGTTGCATATGCATTGTCTACTTGTCTTGATTTACCAAATTGATTTTTACTCATTACTGTTTCCTTTCATTTATAATATCATCTAAATGTATTTTTAGGTCTATTAGTTCTTCTAACTCCCACACATCTCTAATGAGATATTTAGTTCGCATGGTATTAGTTTCATGCTCATCGATGACAACTAAAGAGTTGTACTCATTATCATTGTGTTCATCTTGATTGTATTGATAGCCTTCGCCCATCTCTTGTTTAGTTTTCCAATGTATCATTAAAATCTCCTATGTATTTATTCCATTCGTCAGGTGTAACCCCATTTATTAGAAACTCCCTTTGGTCAGCACTTAGATTAGGGAAGGCATCTTGTATAAGTATGTCCCCAACAGTATCATATATATCTAGATGCTCTTGTTTTATAGGTAGTTCCATTGTATTCATTTTTTTAGTGATTACAGATTGTCTAGTTACTTTTATCATATTACTACTCCTCATAAGTTGGGTTGTGTATTTCATTATAATCTTCTTCATAACAAGATGAACAATAAAATGTAACTTCTCCATCTTCATCTTGATACATTACAGATTTAGTATGCCCATCAAAGTGAACATCACATATCTCACACTTTTTTGAATTAGCCATTATACATTCTCCTCATACCATTTTAAAGCACTACTCATAATCATATTCGTATAAGTTATACCATATCCACTACCTGCCTTCAAGTTATCTTTATCAAGTAAATGTTTATGCATATGCTCCACACTATCCCAATTATCATACAACTTTTTACATAGATAGTCAAATTGTGTATCGTCTAGTACATTTTTATCATGTTCATAGTATAAGTATGAACTCATTAAGTATATAGGCACTAACCTATTTATAGATATGTTATGTAATTCCATGTATTCTTCTCCATGCTACCCATGTTATAGCTTGCAATTCATATGCCTTGATACCTAACTTTTTAGATGCCCTAAGATATGCCTTTTGTATATCCTTGTACTCTAATTTTCTAATGTTGGTATTAGGTGTAGTCAATCCTTGCCTATCGTTATAGTATATATTTCTAGCATGCCCATCAATAGTAATATCAGTTTCATCTCCACTTATATTCCTAAAGAATGACACAATCTTCTTGCCATTTAGTATAGTAATAGTTTCATCATAGCTTGGCATTGTCTCCAATATATGCCATGCTTTTTGTTTCATCTTATGATACGTACTAACCTTGATGCTATCCATATCTTGCCCATTGATAAAGGCTTTACACAAATCTTCTGCATTGACTATGTTACGTTCCCATTTATTGTTAGGACTTAGTGCAGACACTACCCCTATCACAATATGTAAGGGTAGTTCTAGTGTAGTGGCAATTCTCATACAGTCAGTATTAGCATTTACGTACCAAGTCAATCCATGTTTTATCTCACTTGAATTAGCTAATTTGTATATAGCTATTATATTTTTAGTGGTAATCATAGTGTCTCCTATGTTGGTTTGGTTGTGTAGTTAAAGGGTACAATGCAATACAAGGGGAAAGTATCACATTGTCTCCTAACTTAGGCTTTCTTTCTAGTGTTACTATTAGAAAAATCATTATAGCTTTTAACCTTGAATGAACCAAAATCAATGGCAGTTTTAGTGCCCTTCAATTCTTGGTCTATTGCTGTTAATAGCATCTCAAACATAGCTATACTAGTACTGCCAATTCTAGCACCAAACTCTTTCTTTACTTGTCTAGCACCTACTCGACTAGCCTTGTATAGCTTTGTCTTAGATAAAGATTTTTCAGTAATCTTATGGTATTTTTTAGCAACCCTTGTAAACTTTTTTTGGTTTGATTGTGTCAAATTTTGACCTGTTAAACCTGTTGATTGTTTCCAATAAGTAGCATTGATTGTTTTAATAGCCATGTTGTATTCTCCACTATATAGTTAAGTTAAAAGGGCATTATACCCTTTAACAACACAATGTCAATTAAATATGAAATTCAATTATGTGACGTATATATCTTGATACGATTAGGTATTTATTTTAGTTACTCAAACCAAGTTTCTTTTACTTAAACTTATAGCTAACTTTTCACATAATCTAGATTATAGATTTAACCTCGCTTTTACACTTTGATACTCACCTGATTAGGATATTAAGAGTAGGTAGCTAGACAATAAACAAAACTAGCCTTTTACTTTTCTCGCACTCTTACCATTGACCACCCTAGGATTTCGTTGGTCGCACTTCTCCTATATTCTACAAGTCTACTCGCTTGGCACTTGCTTAGTCTAGAAGGTTACTACCCTTTTGGCACACCTAGTTAGCCCACGTCTTGCCCACGTATGGGTAAGAATTCGCATCTATCGTTTAGGGGATTTACCCTTGATAGGTTTAGTTTGAAGTCTGCACTTGCACTATGTTATAGACTTGTCGTTTGTCTTTTCTTATCTTGTAAACATCTTAGCAAATTCTTTTTTAATCTGTCAAGAGCTTTTTAAAAAATGTTTTAAGAAGATTGTTACTGTAACGTTTATCTTAAAACTAGAAACTTTTTATTTTGTTTTGTTGCGATTAATAAGACTTACATTTTACTTGCTTATTAAAAGAACGCTTTTACTCAAACTAAAAACTTTCTTCTTACTCTTAACATCTTAGCTAATTCGTTGCCTTGATGTTGAATACATTATGCACATACTTTTTCAAATCTGTAAAGCGAATAATTAAAAAAAAGTGAAATAATTTGAATTAATTTGTTAAGTGTTTGTTTTTATTGGATATTTTATTTGGTAGAAAAGTTATACTATACTATACAAAAATAAAGTTTATACTCACTAGGGTATATTCTGTAGTGAAAACAAGGGGTTAGGTAGTTTTGAGTGATACATTTAAGGGTAACTGTTAGATAAACAGTTTATTATTTCATATAAAATGTAATAAAATCAATAACTTAGCTAGAGTAAAGCATAAAAAATGTATAGTTTGCAAGGGTTTGAAGGTATTTTTTTGTTTGAAACTAGAAAAAGTGATAGAAAACATGGGGTAGCAGGCATGCGTCACGTGGGGGGTATACGTATACGTGCTTGTATAACTACACAGAAGTGATTTTTAAGGTGTTAACCACAAATATAACTGATACACAGCCTATGACCTAGTAAAGTGTAGCATTTTTACCACATGAATACAATAATCGTACATATTAAATATTATTGGGGTTGACAACATTTATAAAATCGAGTATAATTATGTATAACTAACACTTAAATGTACATATAAATGATTATTACTTATTCTTGTTAAATACACTTATATGAAACACTTAAATGTACAGTATTATATTAATAATACGTACTAAATTAAATTTACCTCTTGACAACAATGAAAAAATCAGTAAAACTAGAGACACCAGAGAACATATTAGAAAGTTTCTATGAAGCTATTCGTAATAACAAGCTAAAAAACTTACACATACCCCATAGTTCTGTATTCTATGTCCGTGCTAAGATAGAAGCCGACACAGGAGTGCGTTATACGTTGAAACACGTAGAGACAGCAATGAAAGCAGAAGGGATGTTATAATGTTTGAGACACTTGTACTTGTATGCATGATTGGTACTTCAAATATCTGTCATACATTAGCAGATTTGGAAGGTCCATATAAAACTAAACAGGAATGTTTATCACGTGCCTATGAAATAGCTGCAGATTTACCTGCGTATATGCCTAACTTTCAAGCGATGAAGTATAAATGTGTAGAGATAGACGAAGATGATAAAGGTAAAGTGAGAACTTAAATGGCACATGAAAACAGACGAGCTGCATTGCTCAAGAAACATGGACTCAAAGGTGTTAACAAGCCTAAGAGAACACCTAATCACAAAACTAAGTCACATATAGTGTTAGCAGCCGAAGGGCACAACATGAAGTTGATACGTTTTGGACAGCAGGGTGTGAAAGGTGCAGGTAAGAATCCTACATCAGCTAAAGATAAGGCACGTAAGAAAAGTTATTATGCAAGACATAATGCTCAAGGCAAACCCACTACTAAGTTATCAGCTAAGTATTGGTCTCACAAAGTAAAATGGTAGAGGAATACATTAATGAAAAAAGGTAAAGGTGCTATAGCAATTATTATATCCATGATGGGCAAGAAACCTAAAATTAAAAAACAAAAGAATAAGATGGCATACGGTGGTATGGCAAATGGTAGAAAGCATATGTACTTAGGTGGAGATTCCTCTGTCAAGGATAATGCAGGTCTACGTGCTCTTAAAAAAGCTAGTCCAGAAGCCTACAATAAAATAAAAGGCATTTAATGCGTACACGCAATTATAAAAAAGAATACGCTAACTACCATGCAAAACCTTTACAAAAGGTGAACAGAGCAGGTAGAAACAAGGCACGTAAGATAGTTATGAAGACAGGGGGTACAGCCAAAGGCGATGGCAAAGACGTACATCACCGAAATGGCAATCCAAGGGATAATAGAGTGGGCAACCTAGCTGTTACATCTAAGACTGCTAATCGTTCTTTTAAGAGAACACGCAATGCTAAAAAACTTGTAAGGAGAGTATAAAATGGCAAAAACATATGCTGAAATGGTTAAAGAAGACAAAGCCAAAGGCAAAGCTAAAGTATTAGCAAGAAGAAATAAAGATAAGGACAAAGATAAAAAAACTAAAAGTGCTAGTTTCTTTAAGACGTTAGCTACTAGTTTAAAAGCCAAAGTAAAAAATAAAGGTAAGGCAGAAGCTATGGAATCTGCACCACCTAAAGATACAAAAAAAGATATGAAAAAGGCTACATCAGTTAAAGTTAAGTCAGGTAATACATTATCGCAGATAGCAAAATCTAAAGGTATTACACTTAAAGCATTACTAGCAGCTAATCCTGATATAACAAACCCTAATAAAATTAGAGTTGGTCAGAGTATAAAGATACCTGCTGCAGGTAAGGGTGGTGTCTACGAAGGCATGAGCAAAAAGAAAATGGCTAGTATGGCTATGAAAAATGGAGGATTACCAACAATGAAGAAGAAAACAAAATACATGGCTAAAGGTGGCATGAAGAAGACTAAGTATATGGCTAAAGGTGGAATGAAGAAGACAAAGATGATGTCTCGTGGTGGAGCTGCTAGACGTAAGTAATGTCCTATCTTATAAGTAACGTACCACATTTTAAATGTTGGGTACGTAAGGAGTTCACTTGTAATCATATGGATTATCACGGTGAATACCTACACGCACTAGCTTTCGCAGTTAATACCATACCTGATAGGTCATTAAGTTTTCAGGTAGTTTTCACAGGTTGTACAGAAGAAGAGAATGTACACGGTGGTGCAATGTGGGCAAGGATGCCTATACAAGCACTAGTAGCTGACATACCTGTAGATGAATGGGCAGAGCCAATGGAAGACCACTTGTGTCAACCTTGGGATTGTGAATCAAGAAACCATAGTGTCATAGTAATGGACAGAGTAAGTTCTAGTCCTTGGTTATGTAAAATAGCTAATGAGTTCTATACAGCTAGATATATGTTTACGGTTGACTACACAGACCATGACATAGCAGATGACCCTGCACAACATAAACAATCACACGTGATGTATTTGTTGGATGCAGGTAAATGGACAGGCAATATTGTTGCACTGCCAAATAACAGAGTAAGAGCTACTAGTCCTGCTCTGTGGGTTACAGGTGAAGGTGCTCCTGATTTTACTCCATCACAATGGACACACTCAGCAGAGTCACATGAATCTTATTTAGACCCATTCACTACGTTTAATAATTTATATGAGGATAGAGATGCCGACAGCAAAACCAAAGGCAAGAAAAGTAGTAAAAAAAGTAGTTAAGGGATTAAAGAAAGCATCTAAGCTACATGCTAGTCAAGCTAAGTCTTTAACTAAACTTAAATTAAATAAAGGGGGTAGTACCGTAAATGCTGCAGGCAATTACACTAAACCAACCATGCGTAAGAAGATATTCAACAGAATCAAAGCAGGTGGTAAAGGAGGTGCTCCCGGTCAATGGAGTGCAAGAAAAGCACAGATGGTTGCCAAAGCCTACAAGTCAGCAGGTGGTGGCTATAGAGGATAATGGCAGAAAAAAAGAAAAGAGACCCTAAAGTTGGAACAGGAAAAAAACCAAAAGGAAGCGACAGGCGATTATACACGGATGAAAACCCTAAAGACACAGTTAGCATCAAGTTCGCCACAGTCGCAGACGCAAAAGCAACCATTGCAAAAGTTAAAAGAATCAATAAACCATATGCGAGAAAGATACAAATCCTTACTGTACTCGAACAACGAGCCAAAGTATCTGGGAAGACAGAACAAGCAGCACTCGCAAAACGAGCAAAAGAACAATTAAAGAAGGCACATGACAGAAAAACAAAAAACAAAAAATAGATGTGAAACTTGTGAATGTTACGATTGTGATTGCGAAGAATGTAACTGTGAATGTCACGATGAGCAAGTAGCAGAGAAAGGAAATGATTGAGTTTGTGTTAGTGTTTATGATGGGAATAAGAGTAGTAGACCAAACACAAACATTTGAAGACATAGATAGATGCTTGTACTTTGCAGAAAGATTACATGCACAACCTTCAATACCACAACAGGAAGGACCTAATCTACAGATAACAGCATATTGTAAGCCTA
>Ga0208793_1000298_pt1 | contig 34765 bp, 54 predicted proteins | sample 17_taG_FD_184092 | JGI IMG/M metagenome (GOLD analysis project Ga0208793, IMG submission 184092) | Marine viral communities from the Subarctic Pacific Ocean - 17_ETSP_OMZ_AT15314 metaG (SPAdes) (version 2) | ecosystem: Environmental > Aquatic > Marine > Oceanic | place: Pacific Ocean | collected... | reverse complement strand
AACAGCAACACCATTACCGTCTAATGTAGGATCATCTGCAAGGCTCCCAAGGTAGAGTCCTTTGATCTCTGCTTCAGAGGCTTCAGCGGCGGCCTGTGCAGTCTCAGCGGCATCTTTAGCTGTCTCCGCATCAGTAGCATAAGACCCGGCTGTATTGGCTGAGGTAGCGGCTTGTGATGCGCTTGAGGCCGCTTGAGTTGCTGAAGTGCCTGCAGAGGATGAATAGTTGAATGCATCGGTGGCACTAGAGGCCGCTTCAGCGGCTTTGGTAGTGGCTGTGGTAGCAGATGCACTGGCAGAGTCTACAGCATCTTGAACGTCTTGAGCGTCACCAAAGATTGCTAAGGTGTCTGCGTAAGCAGTCTCTGCATTAGTCTCTGCAGTTTCTGCGGCAGTCTGTGCTACAACCGCATTGTCCTTAGCTGATACCGCTTGGTTTTTTGCTGTGACCGCATTAGCCTCTGCGGTTTCTGCATTAGCCTCTGCAGTCTCCGCCGCTGTCTGTGCGGCTTCAGAGGCAGTCTTTGCAGTTTCCGATGCAGTGGCTGAGGTGGCCGATGCAGTGGCACTATTGGCCGCATTGGTTTCACTGGTAGCGGCATTAGTTTCTGAAGTGAATGCAGAGGATGCACTGTTAGCGGCTGAGGTTGCGCTATTGGCGGCTGAGGTAGCTGAAGATGCGGCTTCTGCGGCTTTTTGAGTTACAGTGGTGACTGTAGTGTCTGTTGTAGAATCACCTGTACCACCTGTGCCACGAAAGATAGCCATTTACATCTCCAGTATATAAAATAAGACAGGGGAGCCTGAATAGACTCCCCCGGATTGCTTTAGGCGTTGAAGACCAATGCCAAAGCTGACTCAGGACGGAGTACCTTGACACCATAGAGAGTGTCTGCAGTGAACAAGTCACCAAGGTATTCTTGCTTGTACTGAGTTTGTGAACGGACACCCATCTGCTCTGCAAATACTGCAAAGTCTTTGTGTCCTAAGATACCTGCTTTGAGGTCACCACCGGCGGCGTTGTCAGCCGCTGTTTCGATGATTGGGCAGTTTGTAGAGACATAGATGTCAATACCATACAATGAACCAATGTTACCATTCACTGTTGGCTGACCTGATACGAAATCAGATGAGTTGTAGCGAGTGATACCACGGATGGTCTGTACTACTGATGGAGGAACTACGAGGAAACGCTGATCCATAGGAACATCCGCATCGTCAAGTTCTTTAACAGCTTCACGGAAAGCATCGTCAGAGAAGATGTCAGCCGCCGCAACAGTATCAACAGCGTAAGTTGTCAAGTCTGTAGAATCATCCATGTAGTATGCATTGCTGTGTACCCAGTCAGCACCATCGCTGTCACCAAGTGACTTACCAAGTGCGAACAGGTCAGTATCAACCTGCTTTGCAAGTGCATAGCCTGCGTCTGAAGTGTAGAACTGACGGAGTGAAGACAGAGCCTGCACGTCAGTGATGTCTTCGATCAAACGAGAATACTCGTAATGCTGATCGACAGCTACCTGCACTTCTGACTCAGTGGCCGCAATCAGTGTTACCTGAGTTGAAGCTGACTTAGCAGATGCATCGCCACGAGTAGGCTTAGGGATGTGAATAGTGTCACCCTTCTTACCTGTCATTGGCATACGGTTTACAAGATTGGCAAGAACGAGTGACTTCTCGTATGCCGCGATGATTTCGTCAGACCAGATTTCTGGAATGAACGTTGCCGCCGTTGTATTGGTGACGTGGTTAGTACCTAGTGCCATGTTAATTTCTCCTTAACACTATTTGACACGACCCTCTGCGTATGCGGCCATAATTTCAGGCTGTAGTTGCGTATAACGCTTTGGGTCAGTTTGCATAAGTTTAATAATATCAGCACGACGATAAATTTTACGACTTGGTGCTTCAGTAGAACCTGAGGCAGACCCTGTAGATGCCGCTTTGAGTTGACGCTTACGATCTTCCTTTTGAACTTTAGCAGTCTCACTTACCATGTTCTGACGTTCTTTCCACGTAGAAATTAGTTCGTTTGCGCTGTCAAAATCAAACTGTTGATCTGCACGTTGATATAACTCAAGGCGTACTTTAGAGCCCTGTACCCACTCTTGGAACTTTGTATCTTGAATAATGTCTGTAAAGTCCGGGTGAGTGTTCTGCAGTTGAGCCAGAGTTTGCTGTTGCACCATTGCCTTTGAAGTCTGCTCTGCCGCCTTAAGCGACGGATGACTGTCAATAGCTTTAGCAATAGCTTTTTCTGGATCTGCAAAGAAGTCTATTTCTTCGTCAGTTTCTTGTTGTGGGCTTTGGGCCGATTGAATTTGAGACTTAACGAAATCATCAACAATTTTTCTAAGTTCACCAACTTCAGAGCTTTGACGGCCTAGTAGCTTTTCAGCTTCTTGATGCATCTGGACGATATCTTTAATATCTTTGCCCTGATACTTCTCAGGTATCTCAGTCTCTTCTACTTCAGGTTCTTGAGTGTCCTCAAGGGTTGGCTCAGGGGCTTCCTCGATTACTTGCTCTTCTTCACCTAAAGAGGCGTACTCTTCTTGTTGATCTTCGGGTTCTCGATCAATTAAACGTGCCATATTGTTAAACTCCGTGCCGTAGCATTATGGAAGTGATTATTTTCTAGCGGCTCTCTCGTGATCCTTAGCCCACGCATCATCGGCATCAGGCCAACCTGTACCTTTGAAATGTGTTCGGATACTAGAGATTATCCGCTGTGCGGTGTCACCACACTCAGGGCAAGTTGCGAATAGATCTTGCGATTCTACCCATTGCTCTTCAGTGTGGTCACAAGTAATGCACTTAAAGTCATACCGACGGATCATTTCCCGCCTCCATGTCTAGTGCATTTTTTATGCCTGTCTCAAAACGAGTAATGTTCAAAAGCGAACTACGCTGTCCTTTGACAAAGGCTAAGTCTATTTCATCCTTAATTTTTTCAATCTCATAGGAGTCTAAAAGATCTTCTGCTTCTTCTACAAATTGTTTCCAACCGGCAGTAACAAATAAATCAAGGTAATTTTCGTAATATTTTGTATCTTCAGGACTCAATAGAGTTTCTCCTGTTTAATGTATACCACAATTATACCATAATGTCAACTAAATGTCAAGCGGATTTTGCTTGACTAGCTATACTTTTTGTGATAGTTGGTTTTTGTTTAGCAGACTCTAACGCTTTAATGCGCTCATCATACTGTTTGAGAATGGCATTCACTTGTGTGAGAATGTTATCCAATTCTTGCTTCGTTACCATTGGTGTTCCTTGTTTGCATTTCAACAATATCTTCTTTTGTTTCAATCTCACGTTCTTTAAGCACTAACTCAGCAACTTTAGCACGTTGATTGAACTCTTTTTCGGTAGGATCAGTGCCCATACCTTTCATTACCGCTGAGTAACGTTTAGTCTCGCTGTCAATCGGTAACAACTCTGTTTCAACAGCATTCTGTTGGGCTCTTGAGACAACCTCTGCAGTTTGTGCTTGGATGTTTTCAATTGTTGCTTGCTTCTGAGCCATTTCCATTTGCATCGCTTGCATTTGGACTTGCTGTTGTTGTTCATTAGGTTGCATAGCTTGTTGAAGTTGAGCAATAATAGCTTCACGATTACTCAAGTTCATGTTATCTACAATTGCTTGAATCAACATAGGGTACATAGGTGACTCTTGACCCATTGTCTGTAGAAGCTGTACAAGCTGTGTTACCTCATACTCACGGGCAATAATACCCAAAGAGCTACTAGCTACAAACTTAAAGTCTTTAGCAGGGTAACGCTCAGGGTCAAACTGCATATAACGATATGCTACTTTTTCAACTAACGGAATCAAGAATGCTTCTTGGAAGTTAATCAATGTACGCTTATGACGCTTGATGATTGCCCCAAGGGACATTGAGATGCCTGCGGCTGTTGATTCGCCATTGATTGACCCCGGAATGCCTGCCGCATCGACTGCTCCTGTCGCCATTTGAACCATCTGTTGCAGACTGGCCGCTTGATTAAATGTGTTGGAGTCAAGATTTCCAAATCTAAACGGCTGTAAGATTTCTGCGGGATTGCCATTCGTAAGGATGGCCTTGCCGGGTCGTACTTCCAATTTGCTTCCACGAGGAAGGCGTGAAGCATCAACAGCAAGCATAGGGTGTACAGTAAGCGCAAGTGCGTCAATTCGTGCTCTCAATTCAGTGTCAAGTGCTTTCTGGGCGTTGTACCCTTTCTCACAAATACCACGGCCCCAGAAACGGCTAGGAACAACATCCCAAGGAAACGCCACAACTGGGCGGTCTTTCATCATGTATGGGTTTTGTTCAGCTTTTAAAAGAATACCACCATTCGCAATAACAATAATGGCTTCGACGTACTCTGACTTATCCTCAGGTTTTTCGCCTTCGTCTGCATCAGAAACAAACAAGTTACGAGGAACTTTACCGTAGTATTTAGTCAAACGAACTTTGTCGTCAGTGTACTGAGTAAACTCTTGGTCTGGCTCAAGGTCAATATCAATAGGGGCAGTCTCTACTGATCCATTCCGATAAATACCTGCTTCTTGAGCTAAATGTACTTGGTGAATAGGCACGTACTCATCAATAGCGACACCTAAGGCTTCTTTGATACTTGTTGCTACAGGATCAATCAAGAAGTTTTGTGGCATGACTGGTCGTAATTTAAACACAGTCCTATTCCGTTCCAGAACGCCAATAGCTTGCATAGCTCCTTCCATAATTGGTTGAGAAGCAGGAGTCATTTGAAGTTCTTCATCAGCAACAATCTCAGCAACACCAGTACCAAAGACAGCCGCATTAATAATACACTCTGCGATTGATTTACGTGCAGAGACAAACTTAAAGTCTTCCTCAAGGTTGACACGTAAAAGAGCAATGTCTCGATTGTCTTGATCCATTGCATCGTCTTTGATGTCAAACCACTTGCCACGACCAAAGGTAGCTTCTTCGACCTCAGCGACTGCAGACTCTACAGCCTGCTGAAGGGCAGGGGAGATAATGCGAGAGCGTTCTGAAGTCCGTAGAGTGTCTTCAGCAGACCACTGTCCTCTCCAGAGTCGATAATACTCGTCAAACCTTTCTTTATAGTTAGACTCGTAGTGGTCACGCCACTGATCGCATTTGTTAATTACCCAAGACTCAAGGGAGGTCGGGTCGATAGAGTGGTTTTCATATTCCATGTTAATATCCTGCCACAGGGTCTAAGATTTCAAAATCGTCTTCTTCGTAGTCGTAGTAGTACGATACTTTAGCTAATTGGTCAATGTATGCTAAAGCATCAACCAAGTCATCATGCACAAGTGCATTCGGGAACTGAAAGAGTTCGTCAAGGAACGGAGGGTTCCAGTCGCCTTCATTCAGTGTGATTTGTCCGTGTTCAAAACGTCCTTGCAGAGCCCAAACAACACGATCAGTTTTCTTCTTGTTGCCGTGGGTCAACTCCTCCACCCTGAAGAACCGTTGTTGCGACTTCATAAGGTCTGTGAGGTAAGGCAGTACCGCATTCTTTAAGGCTCCTTTTTCTATACCAACCGCTACTGGTTGATAAGCATTCACAGCCTCGAAAATTTTCCTTGCGGTTTTCTTGATATCCCATCTTCCATGTACAATATCCGCTACCCACCATCCGTCTTCATTCGCCTTGACAATTGCTATCGCTGTTTGGTCGAGTTTGGAGTTCTTGGACTTAGACGCACTTTCAACATTAGCAAAACCCGCAAGGTCGACTGCAATGTAATAATCCCCAACCTCAGGCTCATCAGGGTCAAACTTAACCCAATCCTCTTTAAAGATCTCTGAGCCCAATGCTTCAAAGGATGCCAGAAATTCCTGTCGGAAGGCATATGACGACATTGACTTCTTAGCAACATCAATTTCGTCTGGGTCGAGTAGTGGGTTGTCATAAGATGTAAAATGCCACGCCTTATAAGTCTCATCGCCTGACATCTCCGCATATTTAAACAACTCGTAGAAGTGGTTACGGCCCATAGGTGTCCCTATGAACATCGCTTGGCCCTTCTGGTCAGCTAGGGCAGGACGGAGGATAGTTTCCCATACAGAGGGCTTCATATCCGCATATTCGTCCATAACAAGGAACTTAAGAGATACACCACGCATAGTTTCTGGTCTATCGGCACCCTTGAGGGATATGGTTGCACCGTTGACCAACTTGAGTGTTAGGTTGTTGATGTGGCTTCCTGTTATCACCGGGTTACCTAGTTCTAACAGGGTATTCCACATGATGTCTCTTGCTTGTCCCTGCGTTGGGGCTACATAGAAGACATGACCACGTTCAGTCTGTAAGGCGTTAATGATGAGCATCCACGCCGCTAGTCTTGATTTACCAGTACGACGGCCTGCGGCAATGACTTTAAAACGAACACTGTCTCCAAATACATCCTGTTGCCACGGAAGAAGTTCGACGTTGAGTTCTGTACTCAAGCCTTAGCCTCTTTCATAATGTCAACAAGCTCTTTGCTACGGCGACCTACCTGAGTGTACCACTTGGAGTCAATCATCTCATTGGCGGCCATTAGGTAGTTACCTTCGTTCACGTACTTGAGCATATTCTTAAACTGACCTAAACGATTACGTCCAAGATTAAATGCCATATTCACAAGAACCCTTTGGGCGTCTGGGGCTTGTCCTGCAAAGTTTAAGACAAGAGTGCAGGCATCACTGTAGGCAATACCGCAGTCTTTGTGAAAGACATCCAAGATCCTCTCATCAGTCACAGGGGTTCCTACGGGCCATGAGTGCTCCATATCGTCCTCTGTGACCATGTGACCGATACCGAATGTAGGGTACCCTTCAGAACACAAATAGATCTCTGTGACGTAGCCTTCGTGACGAACGAGATCCTCTTTGACAATTTCAATGAGTTCATCTTTCGTCATCTATCACCTCAGCATCAATAATATCATTTTCAGTTACCTTTGCCTCACCAATACCACTAATGGTTATGGAGACTGAAGGACGACTACCACCTTCTTTGTCTTTTTCAAAGTAGCTAATCGGTAGCATACGATCCATAAGTAACTTCCAAGCCGCCGCTTGGTTCTTATGGTCATCGTTCAGTGCCGCATCAAGAATACTGTCGAGTACCTTACGGGACTTAGGTGAGGCCAACATACGAGCTTTATACTCATTGATGATTGCGGCGTCGCCCGGAGGTCGACCAACTTTACCTCTATTGGTCAACTTTTTAGATTCGACATCCTGTTTTTTAGGACGACCAATCTTTTTAGTTTCTGTCATAAGTATTTTCCTTACTTAAGGGTACTTAAGTGATACTTTAAGAGTAATTAATAATAAACACTTAACGATTTACTTAAGTGTCTTAAGTATATTCCATAATTATACCATAAAACTAACCAAAAGTCAATAGGTATACTTAAGTTTCCCTAAGGTGCCCCAAGTTGACCCTTTTGTCAACCCTTTAGAGTCACTTTTTTATCACTTTTTTGTTATAATAATCAATAAAGTTATCACATATGAATGATAATGCAAATCATTCTTATTTACATTAGTTTCTAAAGGGTTTCCTGAGGGTTTCCTTAGCAAATCTGGGAGGGTACTAATATAGTTATAACACACTGGTCCCCTCCCCCGGCCCTCATGAACCCCTAAGGGGCCTAATGTTTAGCCTGCGAACCTTTAGTGCACTAATGTTTAGCCTACGAACCATTAGGGGTCGAAACATTAGTGTCCTAAAAGGGTTGACAAGGGGTGGCATATGTGCATCACCGGCACACCTGGGTGCACCAAAGTGGTGCAAGGAGTTTCAAAAGGGTTGCGTGTGTGTGTCTAATGTGTACCCTCAGGAGCCACCCAAGCACCCACAAGTAAGACCAAAGTCGTACTTGAAAGCGTTACCGAATGTAACTACAGTGTTACCCAAGTTGACACAGTGTTACCGACAGTGACTAGACTAAGGTCTAATGGTAAATCGTAAGTGCTTGATTGTCTTAGAGTTTCTAAAGTTGGCACAGTGTCTGCTACTGTCTAATCCAACGAACAGAGGAAATACATTATGACTGACCGCATCAAGACAAGAATCACTGAAGACCGCCTAGACGTTGTCGGCCTATACGATCACGTCAACGGGTACACATATGTGTATGAGCTTGAGATCGACCGTGACGGTGGTGACACTCGTCTGACTTCGGTCTCTCTCTGGAACAGCCCAGAAGTGCCCGTGACCAAGCGGGAGATTCTTAAGACCCTCGCACACGCTGTCGAGCATATGCGTTCTGCGTGGATTGAGGACGGCACGATCTACGGCACTGAGGCCGCAGACTGGACTTATAAGATTTCTTACTAAGGAGAATTACTATGACTACTTGGACAACTTTCGAGACTATCGCAGAGACAGCACAGCGCAGTGAGTTTGTAGTGCGTTCATTCTATGTCGACCGCCTTGGCGTTCATCAGTACCACGAGGACGACCGTGTGCGCTTTGATTTCGCAACGGCTGACGGTCAGAAGTGGTCGGTCGTTGACCGTGAGGCTGAGGACGACCAGACCGGCTCGTGTCACGGTACGATGCGTGACTGTGTATCTTGGGTCGCAGGTCGAGTGCTCTACGGAGCTTGATTGCGTAGCAGTCTATTGACAATATCAACGGGGCGATGTAATGTCGCCCTTACTGAACACACAGGAGAGAACACATGAACACGATCCACACAGCACACTGCAAGCGCAAGGGCGTTTACTCTGTTTACGCTTATGCGATGCCTGAGGGTTACGACTTGCGGGTAGGTTACACAGTGCGGAGCAGTGACAGTCTCGAGGAGGCTACACAGGAGGCGTTGTACGATATCACAGGGCGCAACGCACACGAGTATACAGTGGTTGACCACGGGAAAAAGTCAGCCATATATTGTGAACACTACAGGTTTTAAACAGGAGAACGACTATGACGCACTATCGTATATACCTAGGCACTCGCAACCCTGAGCTACTCTGGGAGGGCTACGGTCAGGAGAAACTACGCAAGGCTCTCTGGAAAGCCCGTAATCAGTTCGCAGACAGCACTAAGGAGGTATGGTATTACCCTAAATACTAATCGCCCACTGATGAGCCTGAGTTGCGTCAGGCGAAACGACCGGTCTATACTGGTCGTCTGGGTAGCTAACACACAGGAGAAAACTACCATGAGAAAGATTGAGAAAGAAATGAACTACGCAATCGCACAAGGTCGCAACTGGTCCTCAGCTAACACGATGGTGCGTGTTGAGCCAGAGACACGCAAGCGCAAGGTCTACCTGCACGGCAACCACATTGCCACGGTCGACGTTTACACGAGCGGGTGGGGTTGGTCTGGCGATGTCGAGGTCAACACCTACACGCTCAGCAACTGGCCGACTAACACCACTAAGTCACGCCTGAGAGCACTTGGGGTTGACGTGTACACACGGAACCACACTACATACGTTGACGGAGTGCCAGTCGTATGAAAACACTACAGACAGAGAATTTCGAGGTCGGCATTCACGACGACCTCAAGCACGGTTGGTTTGAGCATAATCAACTAGGCGATGTGTGCATTGCAACGCTTGTTGTGGACTACCCGTACTCAAGCGGATTACACTGCACAGCCACAGGAGGCACAATGAGAAGATACGACCAGACGGCCCCGGATGTCGTCTACTTCAACCCCAAGACCGACGGTGAGCAACTCATCAAGAGTAAACACACCTTGGTCACTTGGGATGGTGTCGGGCAGTTCAAAGCGTTCTACGCCGATGACTACCGATTCTTTGACCAGTTCACGATTCCATGCGTGACCACTGACCAAGCGCAAGAGATTGCGGAGGAATACGCCGCAGAGTTCGACCTAGCGTGTGATGAGGAGACAGACGATGACTGACCATGAACAACAATACGACCCACAGCTTCAGTGGGTCATTGAGGAGGTGATCTTTGCGATCACTCAACAGAAGCAGACAGACACGACTTGGTTTGACGTTTATGAGACGATCACCGGGTCAACAGCAGACGAGGCTTGGGATGAATACCAAGCGCAACAGCGAGCAGAAGCAGAGGGCGAAGCCCGCTATGAACAGGAGCAATACGATGCAGAGCGACTTTATGACTGACCTTGAGGTCGATATTTACTTAGGTTGTGTCAATTTGGCACGGGACATTAACGAGGAGATTATGAACATCGACGAGATGTTGGATATCTCCTTGTTTGATATTTGGTTGGAGTATGTAGGCAATGATTAAGCGAATCCATGTGAATCAGCACAATATCCGTGCTAACAGCAAGGGTGAGGACTTACCGGTCTTCACTGTCAAGACGTACAAAGAGAACCTCAAGGGTGAACGTGTCGTCATCAAGGGCGACTCTGAACTGGTCTACAGCCCCGACAAGCCGCTTGACTGTGGTGCGAAGGTCTGGATTGAGACGACAGCGGACGTTGACGTACACTTTGGCGACTGGAAGGTCACAAGATGAACAAAGTCCCTCACGTTGAGCGTGACTTGCTCACAGGTGGTCTTACGACTGCCTGTGCGGCTCTTTGGTGTAAATTTCTCTCTGAGGAGTTCGACTGGCAGGGTAATAGGTCGCTATCAGAATATTACAAACGTCGCTCAGAGGAGCTCTCTGTAGCTCCTACGGGTGCTTTACACGACAGACGGCTAGAGGAGGCCATCAAAGCATGGAAACGCTAACTTTTAACGACTGGGCGTTGCTCATAATTGGTACAGGAGCCGTTGCGGCCATCTTTGGTGGTCTCATTGGGTGGGTTATCTTTGGTAACGAAAATGATTGAGGTGATGAAAATCGTTGTGGTTTTGATTGCCATTTGGAAATGTTTTAATTGAGGTGAACAGCTATGCGTTGCAAGGCTTGTAATGATGAATTGACAGACTATGAATCAACTTGGAAAGACTACGAAACCGGAGAGTTTTACGACCTCTGTGGTCAGTGTTGGTCTATTTCCCGCAGTGCTGAACTTGAAGCAGAGAATAATTTATGCTACAATAGTGGTTTAGTCGTTATGAACAACAACGAGGAGGACTCCTAGGAGTCCCTTAGGAGGTCGTTATGTTATTACCTAATATATCAACCAGTATATTACTTATGGAATTACGGAACAGGCTGTCTGATCGTCTTGACGACCCTGAGCCGCAATATGACGTAGTGTTGTCGAATACACCACTGCGTGACTTAAGAGAGCTTGAGACCGCTTTGGAATCAATCTCACTCTACACACCAGAACCTGAGGAGGTCTGATAATGTCAGTAATCAACGGCACCGTCGCATTTGCGAACCTTAACGAGCATGAGGTCTACAACGGCCAATCCACAGGCAAGTATTCACTTGTCTTAGTCCTTGATGACGCTGAAGCTGAGAAGCTTGAGCAGGAAGGCATCAAGATTAAAATGTACAAGAACCAAGCACAACGTAAGTTCGCTACGAAGTTTGAGGACTTCCCTGTCATCGACAACGACGGTGAACCCGTCAGTAAGTCTTCAGTGCGCTACGGTGACAAGGTGCGTATCAAGTACAACCTTGGCAACCCTCACCCTGTACACGGTGTCGCACCGTACCTACAGGCTGTCCGTGTGGTTGAGAAAGGGGAGGTAGCGGTTGGTGATGACGACGGAGAATTCTGAGTTCGTCGGTCACGCTGAGTGCGAGAAGTGCGGGAGCAGTGATGCTCTCGCTACTTACTCAGACGGACATGGGTATTGTTTCTCATGCCATACACATTTCAAGGAGGTCGACGGAGTGGAAGCCACTAACGTTGTCACATACACAAAACCAGTGGAGATGTACGGATCGCCACGGGCACTTACGGATCGACGGATCGCATTAGATACTGTGAAGAAGTACGGTGTAACGTGTGACGATACCAAGCAATACTATCCGTACTATGACAAAGACGGGAAGCTCGTAGGCTCCAAGGTTCGCACAGTCGCAACCAAGGAGTTCAGCACTCGTGGAGATATGCGTACAAACGTCCTGTTCGGTCAGCAGTTATTCAATACTGGTGGTCGCTACGTCACAGTCGTCGAGGGAGAGCTTGACGCTCTGGCCGCTTACGAGATGCTAGGGTCACGTTACCCTGTCGTCTCTATCACCAAGGGTGCAGGCGGAGCAGTCAAGGACTTCAAGCAGAACCTAGAGTGGCTTGAGGGCTTTGAGAATGTCGTTATTTGTTTCGACAGCGACGTGGCAGGGCGTGAGGCCGCAGAGAAATGTGCACAAATACTCAGCCCTAACAAGGCCAAGGTCGTGAACCTGACTGACTACAAGGATGCTTCTGACTATCTCAAAGAGAACAAGGTCAGAGCATTCACGGCTCAGTGGTGGGAGGCAAAGTCCTACAGAATGACAGGCATCATCACCCTTGAAGATGCATGGTCTGACTTTATCAAGCGAGGAACAGAGGAGATCATTCCTTTCCCTGAATCGTTTGGTATGCTCAACTCTATGCTCAACGGTGGGATAGCCGCAGGTGAAATCACGGTCGTCGGTGCGCTGACCTCAGTTGGTAAGACGACAATGGTTAATGAGATCACTTACCACTTCTGGAAGAACACCAGTAAGACGATTGGTTGTGCCTTCCTTGAGGCATCCAACGGTGAGGCTGTCGAGAACCTCTTGACGATCCACACAGGCCACAATCTGTCACTGGAGGATCGTAAGAACATCGACTTTGACAGGCTCCATACGGACATCATCACGGATGGTCGTGTACTGCTCTTGGATCACAGCGGTGCTGTTGATACAGATGAGTTGTTCCTGAAGCTCCGTGCGATGGTCAAGGGTAACGGTTGTGATGTGCTTATCATTGACCCGCTACAGGCGGCAGTGACGAGCAACAGCAACGAGACCATTGACGACTTTATGGATCGCCTACTCAAGCTCGCCAAGGAGACCGATGTGTCGGTCATTGTTGTCAGCCATATGCGTAAGCCTAGTCTGACGAATCCACATAATGTGAATGAGTATGATCTTAAGGGCTCTGGTTCAATCAACCAGATTGCTTTTAACACGATCCTGCTCAGTCGTGACAAGATGGCTGAAGATGAGTACGCACGGAACAGCACTCAGGTGCAGGTCGTGAAGTGTCGTCGCACAGGTATAACAGGCTCTGCCGGTTGGCTGTACTACAACAGTTTGACAGGCCGCCTTGAGCGTGGCGAGAAGCCAGAAGTACACGAGGCAAACAACATAGAGGAGTTCTAATATGTCATCACGTCGAGGACGTATGTAATGCGTTGTATTTGGGATATTGAAACAGACGGCCTCAAGCCCACAGTCATATGGTGCTTGTGTGCCATTAAAGATGACAAGATGTACACACTTGAGATGCCGACTAAAGAGATGGTTGAGGAGTTGTTCGCTGACGTAACTGAACACGTCGGGCACAATCTCATTAACTATGATATCCCTGTGGTCGAAAAGCTGTTAGATGTGTCGATAAACGGTCAAATAATAGACACGTTAGTCATGTCACGTTTATACAACCCACAGCTTGAAGGTGGTCACTCACTAGATGCTTGGGGACAACGCCTAAAGTTTCCTAAAGGAGATTATCATGATTGGTCTGCGCTTACGCCAGAAATGGTGGTTTACTGTCAGCAGGATGTTAGGGTTACTGAACGAGTTCTTGAGGTACTCCTCAAAGAGCTTAGTGAGTTTGGAAGTGACAGCATTACTCTTGAGCACGACGTACAGTGTGCAGTTAGTAAGCAAATCCAAAACGGTTGGTTACTCGACGAGAGAAAAGCCACAGACTTAGTTGCACAGTTACAGGAGAAGCAGAATGAAATTGAAGAACAAGTGCACAAAGCGTTTACGCCTTTACCTACGTTCGTTAAAGAGATCGTACCCAAGTTCAAGAAAGATGGAGACCTATCAACAGTTGGCCTTAAGTTCTTGGGGGACAAGTGGACGACAGTAGGTGGGCCGTTCAGTCGCATTGACTGGCCTGAGTTCAACCTAGGATCACGACAGCAAATCGGGAGGTATCTTCGGCTCTTTGGTTGGAAGCCAGAGAAGTTTACGGAGACTGGTCAAGCTATTGTTGACGAGAAGACACTGGAGACTGTTACTGATATACCTGAAGCTCAACTTATTGCGGAGTATCTCATGGTTGGTAAGAGGATCGCACAAGTCCAATCGTGGCTTGACGCAATCGAGGATGACGGTCGAGTGCATGGACAGGTCAACGCCTGTGGTGCAGTCACAGGACGAATGACGCACAGTAAACCTAACATGGCCCAAGTGCCCGCTGTAGGAGCCCCATACGGGACAGAGTGTCGTGCCTGTTGGGTTGTGCCTACTGGTTACAAGTTAGTCGGGGTCGATGCTTCTGGGTTGGAACTCAGGATGTTAGCCTCATACATGAATGACAAGGAGTATACAGATGAAATCCTTAACGGAGACATTCATACAACAAATCAGCGAAATGCAGGATTGTCTACACGAGCTCAGGCAAAGACATTTATATACGCCTTCTTATACGGAGCAGGAGACGCTAAAATCGGCTCTATTGTGGATGGCAGTCAGAGGACTGGAGCGAGACTTAGACAACGCTTTCTCGACAATACTCCCGCACTTGCAGAGCTTAGAGAAAAAGTCTCAATCGCCTCTCACAGAGGACACCTCAGGGGCTTGGACGGACGATGCTTACACATCAGAAGTGAACATAGTGCCTTAAACACTTTGCTTCAGTCAGCCGGTGCTATCGTTATGAAGAAAGCACTACAGATCTTTGAGCAGTATGCTCCTCAATGGAAGCTAGACTATAAGCTCCTTGGGTCTATCCACGATGAGTACCAGATCGAGGCTAGAGAAGATCAGGCAGACAAGGTGGGCTACTTGATGGTCGAGTCTATTAAGGCGGCAGGGATTGCCTTAGACCTCAAGTGCCCTCTTGATGGTGAATACAAGGTTGGTAACAATTGGGCTGAAACACATTGATGACCACAACATATTGTGGTATAATAGTGGTTTACACATTAGGAGATACAAATGGCGAACATTTACAGCGTACAAGACTTTGAGGAGCGCCTCTCAGAGTTGACTGTCGGAACTGAGGAAGTACAACGTCTTATGGATTTTGTACAAAGGCGTGAACGTACAATCAATGGCCTCATTCGTAAAATCGGCATAGCTGAGACTATCATTGGCGAGTACGAGCTAGATAGACGATTGATGGAGGGTGAGCATGAGTAAGTCAATCTACACGCTCGTAGACGACATCTACGCACTGATGGAGAACCGCAACACACCTAAGGAGGTGGATGTGGATGCGGAGATTGAACGCTTTGGTGAGGCCATGAAAGACCTCATGAAGAAAGAGTTTAAGCCACAGGGTATGCGTGATGCTCGTAGGCTCCGGTTGTCTGCCATTGGTAAGAATGACCGTCAGCTTTGGTACTCAGCCAACAAGTACACTCAGGAGAAACTCAAGCCGCATACATACATTAAGTTTATGTACGGCCATATGATTGAGGAACTGGTTCTGTTCTTGACTCGTATGGCAGGACACACAGTGGAAGACCAACAGAAGCTATGTGAGGTTGAGGGTGTCAAGGGCTCTATGGACGCTCGTGTTGATGGTCGTTTGATTGACGTTAAGTCAACCTCAAGCTACGGTTATAAGAAGTTCAAGGACGCTACGCTTGCGTATGACGATCCCTTTGGCTACGTTGCTCAGTTGAAAGCCTACGCACACTCTGAGGGCGACACCAAGTACGGTTGGATTGCCATTGACAAGCAGAATGGTCACCTGTGTTACCTTGAGTATGATGAGACTGACACACAGGCTCCTGTGTACTCTGCGATCAACTACGACATTGCAGAGCGAGTCCGCCACGTAAAAAAGGTGGTGGAGCTTCCAGAACCTCCGTCCTTCTGTCACGAGCCCGTGGACGATGGGAAATCTGGAAACAAAAAGCTCGCTACGGGTTGCTCGTACTGCGGTTACAAGCTCCACTGTTACCCCACCTTAAGAGGATTTATTTATTCTACTGGTGTAAGGTTTTTAACAGAGGTTGCGAATGAGCCTAAGGTTCCTGAGTTGCAGTTGAAGGAGGTATCATGACTGACATAAATCCAAAAACAGGTAAAGAGTTCTATTACAAAGACAACCCAGAGGCTGTCAAAAAGCGTGATGCTAATCGTATGTATGTAAATGGTAAAGAGGTGTCGAAAAAACACCCACTTCATAAGCCCGGACGATATCATATGCTAGACGATGCTTGGTCACATTGTGATATTGATGCGAAAAGCACTGAAGGAGAAGTTTACATTGTCCGTAATAGTGCATGGCCTGAATGGCAGAAAGTTGGCAAGGCAGTAGACGCACAAGATCGTCTGAAGGGTTACCAGACTGGATCACCTAAACGTAACTACGAATTAGTACATGCAGAATGGTTCGCAGACCGTCATGAGGCAGAAAAAGCCATACATAAGATGCTTGAGCAACACAAGAGTTGCCATGAGCGTCGAAAAGAATGGTTTAAGTCCTACGACTCCGTAATTAAGGAGGTTATGCGTGAGTACAAAGAAGCGCAAGGGCAAGCCTCCTAAGGGCTATGATAGTTGGTTTGAGTATGAGTTGCACATAGGGGTGCTCAAGGACTGTGAGTACCATACGGATTCAGTTGCGTACACACAGGAGAAAATGTATGAGCCTGACTTCCGCATCGGGGACTACCTGATCGAGGCCAAGGGTCGCTTCAGGGACTCTGAGGAAGCACGTAAGTATGTAGACATACGAAAGAGTTTAACATTTGAAGAATTGGTGTTTGTGTTTTATCACCCAGACACCCCAATGCCAAGAGCAAGGAGACGAAATGATGGGACTAAGTTCACAATGTCTGAATGGGCTGACAAAAATGGTTTTCGGTACTACACGGTCGAAACCATTACTACGCTACTTAAGGAAGCGAAAGTATGCTAACACTTACCGACGTGTGTGATCGTTTGAAACAACAGGATGAGATAAGTGTCCTAGAGGTTCTTGAGATTACGTCTCAAGACCTCGTAGATCGCTTTCAGGACAAGATTGAAGATAAGTTAGATTACTTTATAGAGGATTTAGAAGATGAGTCGTAGATTTGATAGTGTCTTTGAAGATGAAGACGATAAAGCATATATGGTCTTTGAGTTTCGTAACTGTGGTAAGTCCGTTAGGTTAGACAACAAGTATGACTATGATGTGACTTGGGATGAAATCTTACAGGATGTCGTACAGTGCCTTGAGGGTTCTTATGGCTACTCATTTAACCTAGATGATTTGAGCATCTACAAGAGGAAGACCGATGAGTGACCTTACTGAAATGGCACGAGAATATCAGTTAGGTGGTAGCCACTACACAGACAAACAGATACAGCCTTGGGACGCTATGGAATGTTGGATGTCAGAAGAACAATTCCGTGGATTTATTTTAGGTAATGTTATTAAGTACATAGCAAGGTTTCAAGAGAAAGGTGGTAAGTTAGACCTGCAAAAGGCCAAACACTATCTGGACAAATTGATTGAAATCTGGTAAAATAGTGGGTTCGCCTTTGTGGTTTATCGACATCGTTGATATCGTTGCAAGGGCACCACACAAGAAGAACATTGGAGAAGTGAATGACAAACTACCTTGGGATAACGATTGACTATGAAAGAGATAATCGCCTCAGCGACCAAGCAGTTACACTCATGCGTGACTACTATATGCTCAGCAGTGAACAATCGCCCCAAGAGGCTTTTGCTCGTGCTAGTGTGGCCTATTGTGGCGGTGATCTTGATTTTGCACAAAGGATATATGACTATGCTAGCAAAGGTTGGTTCATGTTTGCGAGCCCTGTGCTCAGCAATGCCCCAGAACCGAATGGAAAGATTAGTGGGTTGCCTATTAGTTGTTTCCTTACTTACGTGGGGGACAATCTTGATAGCCTTATTGAACATAATGGTGAAGTAGCATGGCTTTCCGTAAAGGGCGGCGGTGTGGGTGGGCACTGGTCAGACGTGAGAGGGATCAGCGACAAAGCCCCCGGCCCGATCCCGTTCATGAAAGTAGTGGACGCACAGATGACAGCGTACAAACAAGGAAAGACAAGAAAGGGTAGCTATGCGGCGTACCTAGACGTAAGCCATCCTGACATCGAGGAGTTCATTTCATTTAAAGTACCGACTGGTGGTGACATCAATCGTAAATGTTTTAATTTGTTTAACGCAGTCAATGTGACTGATGAATTTATGGAGAGTGTAATCAATGATACAGAGTGGAACCTTACAGACCCAAGTACAGGAATTGTTAGAGAGACAGTCAAAGCTCGTAGACTGTGGCAACGAATCCTTGAAGCTCGCTTCAGAACTGGCAGTCCTTACCTTAACTTTATCGACACAGCCAAAAGAGGCTTACCAGAAGCTCAAAGAAAACTTGGATTGTCAATTAACGGCTCTAACCTCTGCAACGAAATCCATCTCGCAACAAGTGAAGACCGTACAGCAGTCTGTTGCCTCTCCTCAGTCAACCTTGAGCTCTATGACGAGTGGAAAACAAGCGGAATGGTTGGAGACCTTATCCGACTCTTGGACAACGTGCTTCAATTCTTTATTGACCACGCACCAGAAGAACTTGGAAAAGCTGTATTCTCAGCATACAGAGAACGTAGCATCGGTCTTGGGGCAATGGGGTTCCACGGCTACCTCCAGTCCAAAGGCATAGCTTGGGAGTCATGGCAAGCGGCGAGTGAGAACTATGGAATCTTCAAAGACATCAAGTCCCAAGCTGTCGAGGCAACCTACTCGCTCGCTGTGGAACGTGGCGAGTGTCCTGATGGAGTGGGTACTGGTGTTAGAAATATGCATCTGTTGGCTATTGCTCCTAACGCTAATAGTAGCATCCTTTGCGGGTGCTCTGCTAGCATTGAACCACGCATTAGCAACTGCTATGTGCATCGTACTCGTGCCGGGTCTCATACTGTTCGTAATCCATACTTGGAGAAGTTATTAGATGAGAAGGGGCAAAATACAAAGAAGGTGTGGCAGAGCATACTTGAGAACGAAGGCTCTGTTCAGCACTTGGAGTTCTTATCCGATGACGAGAGGGATACTTTTAAGACAGCGTTTGAACTTGACCAAACATGGGTTGTGGAACATTCGGCAAAGCGACAGGAGTTTATATGTCAAGGCCAGAGTGTCAACGTCTTCTTCCCTTCGGGTACGGATAAAGCTATTGTTAATCAGGTACATCTCAAGGCATGGAAGGAAGGGCTTAAAGGACTATACTATCTCAGAACGACTGCGGGTGTTACAGCAGAGAAGGTTGGAACTAAGGTAGATCGTAATGCCCTGAAGGATTTTGAGGATGAAGAGGTGTGTGTCTCATGTCAGGGCTAAATGGATATCAGCTAATACAACGCATGAGTGAAGTTGAGTTGCTACAGGGCTTTGACGGCCCTGTCACTCACGATCAAATCCCCAAACTAGAAGAGGCAATTGAAGAAGAGAGTAAGAAGTCTAAAGCCTGTGAAGAACGTAATTATGATAAAATGCAGTACAGTAATCCTCATGCCAAAGAGATTAAACGTCTGCGTACCATCATTGCTTTTGTCAAAGCAGGTGCCAGTGTAGAACGTACTGGTGGCGGTTTTATTACCGTTAATGGTAAGTACATTATCTCTTTAGCCAATCCACGATGGAGGGTCAAAGGAAAGAACAAATGGTACTGGTATACTACACCAGAGCAATTTATGGATAAATACGTCAACAGATAACATAGTATCCATATATGTTGCTTTTGGGTGTAAATGGACACTATATAGACCAAAGTCTACACATATGTTTCTTTTATGGATCATTCGTGTAGACCTATCCGCAGATAAATGGGAGAGAATATGAAAACCAAAGCAGGAACAATTGACGTAAAAGACTACGTTGAACATGAGGACGGAAGTGCAACACTGGTTGTCGATACAGGCCCAGAAGCGACAAGACTGTTAGTCGAGGTAGGACTTAGGCGGTTGCTTGAGATGGCTGTAGATAAAGAGAATGACGAGTACAAGTTTGAGGACAATGATGAAAGAGACGACACAACTACTGATTAAGCGACTGGAGTTAGTTAAAGACTCTGATCCATTTAACAAACGACTGATGAATGATTGCTTTGACCACTTTAAAGTGTTACAATCAGAGATAGAAAGACTACAATTTCACAACAACAATCTGATGAATGTAATCTATCAGAACCAAGGAGAATTAGAAAACCTATGAGTCTATTAGAAGCGAACGTAACCTACAAACCCTTTAGCTACCCTTGGGCAGTGACGTATGCAACAGAGCATGAGCGTATCCACTGGATTGAGGACGAACTGGAGTTACAAACAGATGTTAACCACTGGAAGTCGGGGGCTCTATCGGAGACAGAGAAGAACCACATTACCCAGATTCTGCGGTTGTTCACGCAGAGTGACGTTGCAGTCGGGACAAACTACCTTGAGTATTATATACCCAAGTTTAAGAACAATGAGATCAGGGCAATGCTCACAGCCTTTGCTAGTCGTGAGTTCATCCATCAGCGAGCCTACGCACTCCTGAATGACACCCTAGGGTTACCTGAGGAAGAGTTCACTACCTTCCTTGAGTATCAGCAAATGTCTGCAAAAGTGGAGTTCATGTCCGATATTGACGTACATACCATCTCAGGCACTGGCTTGGCTATTGCACGGTCAGTCATGAACGAAGGTATGTCGTTGTTCAGTGCTTTTGCAATGCTGTTGAACTACCAGAGATACGGTAAGATGCCGGGTATGTGTACAGTCGTAGAATGGTCTGTACGAGATGAGAGCCAACACGCTGAAGGAATGGCTAAGTTGTTTAGGGAGTTCTGTAATGAACATCCACGAATTGTTAATGATGACTTTAAGAAAGATATCTACGAGATGTTCCGTACTGCAGTCAAGCTTGAAGACAAGGTTATTGATCTTGCGTATGAGATGGGTGACTTGGAAGGTCTTACAGCGGCAGATGTCAAGCAGTACATTCGCTACCTCGCAGACAGACGACTACTACAGCTTGGTCTCAAGACGAACTGGAAGGTTAAGGAGAACCCTCTCCCGTGGATGGAGGAGTTGCTTGGTGGTAGTTCTATTTCCAACTTTTTTGAAAAGCGAGTCACAGATTACAACGCACACGGATTGGAAGGGGAAGACTGGGGTTGGTAAGGACTTATAAAGTTTACTGCGGTCAGCGGTACATAGGGACGTATAGGGCCAAGGATGGCACCTCAGCAATCAAACAATCACAATCAGGACAGACAGGCAATGCCAAGCATCTGTATAAGGCGGTAGAGGTATGATAACAGCTAGGTTTCACAATGTATTCGGACTGTCTGCAGAGACAGTACAGAGTCAACCAGTGTTAGGATGGAAGGAAGGTGAGGACATTGACGAGGCTACAGTGTACTTCTTTGATGGTTTTGTAATCAATGTCCCCTTTTGTAAGATTATGATTGGGGACATCTTTGAGGTTTTTGAGTAGGTCGTTCGCTCAACCCTTGGGGCCTTAGGGCCCCTTTTTTATGGCCCGAATAAATCAGGATCTTCTTCAAACGGATTATCAACCAACACATCTCCTACTACGGTGCCTAAAGCGGCTACGTTACCTGCGGCACTAGCAACATCCTGCGGGCGTACCTGAGCCGGTGTCTCTAGTTCTGCCTTGATGTCAGCCACAGCAGTGATATCCTGCGGTTGACGCTTAGGATTGGCTGAAGGGTTGATTATGTTCTTGGTAATAGGAGGCAGTACAGCAATCAGCTTAGTTGACCCTACAGGGGTCATACCAAACAAATCTTGAATGTCAGACATTTGAGATGTGACGTTACCATCCTTACCTACCTTGTAGACAATGTTTACACCGCCTAACTCCATTGCCTCAGTGACCATAGAGTCAGAAAAGTAAACATCAGCGTCTTCACCCTGATCTTTGTTACGATTGATTTTGAATCCCTTGGCTTCCATTGCCTTGGCAAGTTCATCATTTGATTTGAAACCACGCTTCTCACGGTGCTTGAATGCACGGTTGACGATATTTGTTGTAGGGAACTTGACAATTTTATTAAGCTCTGTAGCTAGTTCACTAACATCGGTAATTGTACTTAAAGACGGGTTATCTGTAAATGCCTGATTGATCTTTGAAATTTTGTTACTATCTAGTGTAGATGTCTTATCATCTAACTCCAGAGTCCGATTGTATGACTGAATAAAGTCATCGCCATTCTTAAAACCATTCTTCATGGGGAATACTGAAGGTAACCTAGAAGCTTTCTCAGCTTTATATCCGAATGCGGCATTATACATACGTCCAGACCCTTCAGTTCCTATGGGTTGCCGTTCGACCATAATTAACTTGTCGTTTCCTTTGATACCCCAATTAGATGACATAGTACGGAAGAAAGCGTCAGCATCTTGTTTGTTAAGACCAGACATTTGTCTATAATCATCAGGTTTAAACATGGCTTGATGAGTAAAGTAATCGGTATCCAACTTAGATAATAAAGGACTACGGTCTCCAATCATCCGTCCCAATAAATCTTCATAACCTACTTGACCCCATAAAGCGTTGCCATAGGTTGCCTTAGCACCCTTAGGTCGTTGCTCAGGTTTACGCACAAGATCAGTGAGTGTTTTACTAACACCCCGCTGATTTAACTCAGCCATGCCTTGAGGGCTTACAGCTTGCTTAAGTGCATTTGCAAACCCTTGAACACCTCCACGTAATGTTGCGGCCACCTTCTGTCCGCTGTAAAAACCGGGGAGTTCGTTTGGCATATTACGTGCAACTAAATTACCAAACAAACGAGAACCAACTACAGGAATAGATGACCCTGCTTCTTCAATGAAACGAGCAGTACGTGGGTAGTCTTCAGCAACACCTTGGAGTGCTTGAGGGATGCCTGTGAGGTTCGCTAAGTAGGCTGTAGCGTCCTCTACGGGCTGAGGAATTAGTGAACTAAAAAGACTTCCTACAGGGTTTCCTAAAAACTCATAAGCAGTGCCTGAGATCAACTCAAGAGGATTACGAGTGCCTTCTTGAAACTCTTGATTAACACGAGCCATATTGCTTGGGATATTCCCAAGTGTTTGAGCATTATTACGCACAAACCGACTAAAGGCGTAGTTGTCAGGATTGTAGGTTGCATCTTGAACAGCCTGCGGAAATGCCGCAGGGTTGCCCATCACTCGATCCAGTGCGCTCATTACTGCTGTTGCTCCTCAATAATCTCAGGAACCATCTTGCCTGCTTCAAAAGCGGCACCTCGTGTACCTTGGGTAAGTGCCTCACCTGCAAGAGCACGGCCACCGGGCTGTGCAAGACCATAAGCCCCTAAACCTAACCCAAGGCTTGCAGTTGCAGTTGGTGACAAGTTACCAAACATACCACCACCAGAGACCGCACCACCGACTAAAAGTGGGTGTCTTTCGACAAAGTTGAGAACCTTAGCGATACCTTTGGGTCTAGACTCTTGAATGCCAAACTGCTTGGCGTTGAGCTTACCTTCAATCGCATAATGTTGACGACGTAGTGTATCTCGCATTCCGGGCACCATCCCGTCGAGTTGTTCGTTAAGGGTATTACGTACAACCCTAACGACATCTAAGCCTAACTTAGAGCCTTCAAACAAGTTCTTGTCAAACACGTTCTCAGAGATTTTATCCATAGCCTGACGTAGACGATAGAGTCCCTCAGGTGTCCCATCAAATGCTTTGTTTGCTGTTGTAAAGATCTCTTCAGCTTTGGACACAATGTTGCTGAGTTCTGCAAAGTCCTCAAACTCTGCATTCTCTTTGGCAAACTTCTGTAGTGCACCCTCTACCTTGGTTGCAATCTGGCCCTTACTCATTCTCATGCCTTTGTTCTTGGCTTTCTTGAGTTGTCCAGTGATCTTGGTAGTTAGTTTATTGACTTCCCTTTGGAACACAGGAATCATCTTAGCAGGATTATCACTTGCTTTGATACCTAGGCTGATTGCCGTGTTAAGAATACCGTTATCATAGGGTGATAACTTCTCACCAAAGCGAGCCGCACGGTCTGCCGCCTTGTGACTTAAGATCATCTCTGCCAGACCTTTCTTCTCACCTGCTACAGCAGTCTGGGGGCCTAGGGCATCTGGGAACTTCTTAGATCCCTTAAGAGGTAGTCCTACGACGTTTGCTAAAGGCCCTGCCAATGTTAAGTCCAACGTACTGAGCATGAAGTCTTTCTGACTTGGTGATAAGTTCTCATACCACTCCAAGGCTTCTTGCGCTTCCTCAGACTTGAGGAGCTTAGATCCACCTGCCGCTACAATCTCTTTCAAATACGACTTAGCATCATCAGGAGTCATCTGGCTTAACACAGTGAACATTGTTTCACCTGTGAGTTCCGCAAGTGCTCCTACAGCCGCACCCATCTGAGTAACGAACATCTGACCAAAGCCAATCTGATCGCCCTTGAATCCCTCGTAAGCACGTTCCATGCGTTCTTCACGGGATGTCATGATACCACCCATGCGCTCTAGGTAGTCTCTGTCCTGTTCTCTTGTAGGAACTTCCTGAGGCATCGCTTCAAAGCCTAAAGGGATGTCACCAGAAGCAACCTGAGGGGCAACCTGAGGGCCTGAGGCAGGCGTAGGAGGCTGTTGTGGTGTCTGGGGTGCCACTGGGGGCGTAGGGCCTGCCTGTGGCATTCTGACAAAGCCGGGAGGTAATTGTGCCATTTGGTCTCCTATTGAACAGGTGTTCCGTCTGCTCTTACATACATTCCACTATAAGGATCAAGGTAAATGATCTCACCTGTCTGTGGATTCTGTGCTTGGTCAAATCCCAAGCGGTCATAAGGTACTTCAACCTTACGCAAGTTAATCTGTTCATCAGGGAATGACATCTTAATATCATCGACAAGCATATTATGGAAGATCATTGCCGCACCAGTAACCTGACGGTTAATTCTGGAAATATCTCGAATAGCGTTTTCGTCCAACGACACTTTGTTGCCAGACACTTCTCTCATGAAATCTTTATCGGCCTCAGTAATCGAGTTGCCTGTACCTAACGCTCCGGTTTTAAGCAACTCAAGCGTCAATCCTGCACTTGTAGCAAAAAATGTTTCAGTTGCCGCAGGGCGATCACTGTCGGTAAATCCTAGCTTGTTTAGTACCTTAGTTGCGTTCTTGATAAACTCAGCCCCTGTACCTGTAATAACTTCTCCAGAATTGATTAATGTGTCCATTCTGTCAATAGTTGCAAGTGTTTTGTTTGCTGTACGGGTTCCCTTTAATGATTTTGTGTATTCGTCTGACAGACCACCGCCAAGTTTCTCAAGGAACTTTTGTGTTGGCTTGTCAATCGTAACGTCTACCTTGGTACCCTCAGGCTTGTAACGCTCTGCACGAGCAACCTCAGTCCGTGTACCGTCAGCATCAACACGATAAGTAACAATCTCGTTACCTTCTTTGATCTCTTGGAACTTAGGAGCCGCACCTCGTTGTGATTTACTGATGTCAGCAAGGGTCTTTTGTAAGCTGAAGACACCTAGGCGAGCCTCTGTGGCCTTGTTACGTGCCATATTAGCTTGCTCTTCAAAACCCGGCACACTTTCTAAACGAGTTGCTATCGCATCAAAATCTTGCGCTCTGTTGTCAAGCTCTGTCATCATTGCTTGTTCACGACTAGGGGCAGGCTGTTGGATCTCTGGAAGAGCACCACGGCCTGTTGCTTCAGACAATAAGGCACCCTCAAGGCCACCTAGTTGTTGATCTAACACAGCCTGTTGCTGTGCCTGAGCTTGTGCCCTCTGCTGTTGGACATCTGTCTTTGCTTGGCGAATAAGCGATTGCTGTTGACGTGCCTGAGTAACCCTAGGGTCTTCTCCTCCAAATGCTCGCCCAACAGCACGTCCAAGTCCGAATCCTACTGTAGCTTCAGGGCTACGCATTTGAGCCATTCGGGTTTGTTCTTCTTGACGAATCTGCTGAAGAATCTGAGCAGGACTAGCACCGAATAATGATAATACTTGATCTCTTCTAGCCATTATAGTTCTCCGTAGTATGCTGAACCCGGACGATCAAAGCCGTTAATACCTAGGGTATCTAGTGCGCCATCTAAACCGCTAGTCCTGCCGCCACCAAAGCCACCCAGACCCCTAAAGAGTCCTCCTAAAAAGTCTCCTTCGCCTTGACTACGTGCTTGGGAAGAACTAAACAGATACTCATAAGGACTCAGTTGAATCTTAGCCGCCCCAAACTCTGCGGCAGACCTTGCAGTTTCTGCGTCAATGCCTAATCCAATCAACTGACGCTCCATTTCAGAAATTGACATACCAGACTGTAGCATTCCCTGAGCAAGCTGTCCAAGTTGATTAGCTTCACCTAGAGCTTTTTCCCTAGATTGGATAGCAACATCTGCCAAGGTTTGCTGTTGTGCTTTTCCTAGTCCAAACACATCAGGCTGTACCATTCCTTCCCCGGCTCCAACACCTTCACCTGCAAGGCGTAGACCCATTCGTCCCGTACCAAACATACCTTGACGTAAGCGTTCTTCTTGCTGAGCAAAGGGGTCTTTGAGCGTCTCATAAACATCACCAAAATACTCTTGGCCTCGTTTTTCTATATCAAAATTAGCTAACTGTTGAAACAAGCCTCCTGCACCGCCTAAGGCAGACCCTAGGATGTTTTGATACGCAGGTGCCAGAGCAACGCCATATTCGCCTGCCTGAGGGTCTAAAGCGGCTGTGCCTGATGTTGTACCAACCGTAACACCTCTAAACCTTACATCGTCTGCAAGTTCAGCGGCTTTCTTAATTGCCTCTCTTGCCGATCCTTCACCGTAGTCCCCAAAGAGACCTCCGCCGAACAATTGACCACCTAAGGCCGCCCCTAACTGAGGATAACCAAAGTTAGATCCAATGGCTCCTCCAATGATACTACCAAGTGCCATTCTATTGCTCCCTTACTTTTTAATAATGTAGTTCAGCACTAACGTAGGCTGAACATTGTTGTGTGCGGATGATGCGTCTGCGGCGTCTATAGTGTCTATTGTAATACCTGTTGTTTTGGTATTGGTGTTGACTGATCTGTTTGCCGCTGAATATGGATTTAATTGACCAAGTGTTGATCCGGAGTCTGTACCTGATGTAAATGTTGATGTGTGGAAGTGACCGGGGTCAGTTAATGTATGTTGGTGGCCTGCTTCGCCAGACTCAGCACCTGTCAACAAGTGAGTATTTTCACCACCGGCAGAACCAAGAACTGCCCCATCAAATGCAAATGTCAGTGCAGTATCGTCGGTAATAGTTACTGCGGATGATAAAATAATATCTGTCTGGCTATTAATCTTGACTACAGTAACTTCACCAGAGATGCCTGTACCTGTCACCTTCATACCAAGTACGATCGTACCGTCATTTTCATCGACAAGAATGTTTGTTGTACTTGTAAATGAACCATTGGAATCTGCGGTAGCTGTGGTAGCTCCGTTGTCACCTGTTAGACGAGAGGCCGCAGAGCCTCCCATGTCGTCAACACCGGCAATGGTACGACCACGGAGATCAGGGAGGTTAAAGGTAGTTGAGCCATCACCAGTACCATAAGTGGTTGCAATGGCTGTAAACAGTGCCGCATTGTCAGTACGACTGACTGCCTGACCATAACATAAGAACCATCCTGTGGGTGCCGTAGACCCTGCAAAGGGTGCAAGCATTCCTGATGGAATTGTCACCAAAGCACCTACAGCATCCTGTACAAACGCTGTGGTTGCTAGCTGTGTTGTATCAGTTCCTGAGGTTGCCGTAGGAGCCGCAGGGGTTCCTGTGAATGTCGGAGAAGCAATGTCAGCTTTACTATTGACTGCTGTCTCAATTGCTACAAACTCAGCATTGATTTCTGCACCTTTGATAATCTTATTGGCGTTTCCACTGGCAAGATTATCTTTAGTTGCAAAATTGGTTAGTTGCGTATAGTTACTCATTAAAGAATCCTACCTTGTTTTACGTATACATCCAATTTTTGAATTGATATTTCTGCACCATCAAGGTTAGCTTCAAACCCAACCTGAAGGATACTGCCTGATCCTGAACCCGGAAGTCTTACAATATCTGAAATAGTTCCACTTGTGTACTCTGCAGGAGTCGGGTCATCTGGTGTTGTTGCTCCATTTGCCCCAAACTCAGCAATTCCATATTCTGCAATAGCTAAGTCTTCCAACACTGCAGGGTATGATGTATAGTCATCAGAGTAATCAAAAGCAGATTTAAAAATAAATGACTCACCAACGCCACCAATAACAGTTGTAGCAATTCGCTTTAGAATTTTAGTTGTGGATGCATTACCAAAGTCAAAGTAGTTGGTAAAATATTGAAATGTGTATCTTTCAGAATTGTCAGAGTAACCAAAATACTCCGCAAGACCATCTTCCTGCGTAAAGTAAACAGCGTTTGCTAGTGACAACATATTGGTTTGATTCTGAGTGTCCCATACGGTTACCCTTAAGGAGCCGTCTTGCAATGGAGTGCGAGTATCAAAACAATACACTTGCGTTGTGCTTGGGAATAACAACAAATAGAATGCATTGTCTTCAGAGTATACTGATTTAATGTCATCTAACGTTTCATCGGCTGTTAAAGCGACAACGTCATCTCTAACGTTTTTAGACAGATCACGCATTGGTAGTGACTTTTCTTGAATGACACGCCCAAGACTTCTTAAGCCATCTTCAGACAAGAAGAAGATATCAACACCTGTGTTTTGAATACTGTCACGAGCAACACAGCCAACACGACGGATAACTTCAACAAGCCGTAGTGTTGCAGGATCAAACGATGCATCATTAGAACCGTCAGCAAAAACTACAATGTTACGCTTACAGAATACAATGAATTGTCCGTTCTGAGCACCAAAGCCTACAATCTCATCAGTACCGTCAACAAGGATAGCTGAGAGATCAATACTACCTGCAGATCCTGTGTTCCAGTCTGCGCCATTTAACAGGTCAGACCAATAAACAGTCATCTTGTTGTAGTAAGAGCTGTCACTTGCATCTTGAATGTCTGCAGTCCATAAGCGACCGTAAGCAGACAGTACTGTGTGACCCGGTGGTGCCTGAGTAGTCCCGTTGATGCTACGGCCTGTATAGGAGGTTTCGTCTTCTACGTCAGTAATTGTACCTGCAACAGGATCATAGACCATTGGCTTGTAGCCACGTTGGAAGTAGTACGCTTTATCGTTCAGCGTCACACACTGCCAGTTGCCTTCAGTAAACGTATTGTCCGATGTAGGTGTAATCTCAGTAAGAGTTGTGGTTCCTTTGTAGAACTTCGTCGCAGACCACGATAGGATCGTTTCAGTGCCTTCAATATCAATAAACCGATGAGCACCTAACAGATTAACGTCTGATCCGCCTGTAGACGTTACATAACGCCAACCCTTACGAGCACCTAAGCGTCCGTACTTGTCAATAATACAGTTGTTAGCTGTCAGTGCAAAACCACTCTCAAGCGTAATACCGGACTCTTGAGTGTTTAGACCAAAGAATCCCGGTGCGGCAATACTGAGAGCTTGTAACGGTTTAGCCATTTATACTGTCCACTCTAGTTCTTCAGTGTGCCGTTGTGAGTCTTGAGCAATAGCATCATTGAGCACACGTTGGGCTGTTGCGTAAGCTGATGTACTAGCGACTCCACCATCTTCTCCCCGCTCTTCAACTGCTTTGGCATAAGCTAACAATTGCACAGGTAGCGAGGGTACGGTGAGTTTGTCTGTCCCTGCAGATAAATCCGCAGTTCGTTGAATGATGTTAAAGTACACCGTATAGATAGTGTCAGGTTTAGGATAAAGATCAACCATTGTGTCACCATCAGCAGAAACACCATTAAAGTTATAGTATCTTGGGCTTCCGCTAGCAGGGGTTTGATTCAAGTAAAACTGGTTGAAGTCGTGTTGAGTACGGTACTCCATAAAGAAGTTCCCGTTATCATTAACGACATCCATGACACTAAAGTTATTCCCTGTTCCGTTGAGTTCATAGTTAAACACACCAGAAGTTGTCGTTAGTGTCAATGTTTGACGGAGAGCAGACCAGTTCCAAGTGTTTTCTACTTCGCTTTTGGCATCATTAACTAAAACACCAATAAGAGTCGAATACGTCGTTTCGTCCACAGTAGCAACTGTACGCTCTCTTAAGCGTTTAAGAACATTATTGACAAGTTCTAAATATGTCATGAGAATACCTTAGTGTCTATATGCACAATTATAGCATACTTTTAGTTAAATGTCAAGTCTACCATTTTTTACAAGACCAATAGCGAGCCGTTAGTTTGCTTGGGGGATTCGTGTCGCACTTATGTCTGGCTCTAAATGACTTCCTACGTGCAGGCTGAGACTTCTTAATTGTCATGTTAGGGTCACCAAAGCGGATGGTCTTTGTCTTATCACCTTCTTTAGCAACCACTACGAACTTCTTAGATCCGCCCGGAGTGCGCTTAGGTTTGTTGTAGCCGCTTACACCTGCTCTGGCTAACTTAGGGTCTTTTGACTTTGGCACATTAGCCTCCTTGGATAATGTCGTTGGATTCAATAACTGATATAAGCATTGTGACATCATCGTTACTAGCACAACGTCCAATAATCTTGTCACCTCCTGCCATCATAATAAATGCATTAGGCTCCCCACCAACTTTAAAAAAGTCGTTAGCCGAAAGAGATTTGCCATCAAGTATTGCTAGTGTTGCAGTTTCTGACGCATCATAGTAGTCCACATCAAAACTTGTTGTAGATCCTGCTGTGTCAGTAGCGTAGATCAGTACCCACTCAGCTTTCTTACCCGCAGGTACTGTGTACAACGTAGTGTCTGTTGTTTGTAAAGAAGCACCAAAGGATTTCTTAATACTCATTTCTTTTTCTTCCAGTTAACACGCTTAGATGACTTCTTCTTAGCCATAGCTGTCTTAGAACCTGCGTCCTTACAAGCGGCTTTAGTGGGCCTACAGGCAGGGTAGCTCTTACGTTTGTCTTTGCTACCAGAGCGTCCACAAGGCTTCCCTGTCTTACAGTCTACCCAACCCTTACCGTTGTTCTGACTGAACCACTTCTTGAGGGAAGCACCTGCTTTACTTTTTCTTACGGCCACTCTTGTTCCCCCAGTTCTTAGCGCCTACCTTTCGGCACTTGGCTACAGCCCCTGAAGCATACGCTGAAGGCCAAACCTTATAGCGGCTCTTGACCTTCTTAGCGCAAGCGTCTAGCTTTTTCTTTGCCTTAGGCATTACTTACGCTTTCCCATGCACTTCTTAGCGGCTTTACACTTAGCCTTTGACTTACAACCCGCACAAGTCTTGAATTGCTTAGGTGCTGATTTAGTTTTACCATACGCCATGATTATTTCTTCCCTATTGTTTCCATTAAACCCTTACCTGCTTTGACACCAAAGCTAGCAAGAACGATTACCATGAGAATCTCATGATACCAAGTCGGTAGTGTTGCCAATGCATTGAACCCTGCTTGTATATGATCTACCATGCTTGGTATAAAGCACAAGATCAAAGGTATGCTGAACACCCCCGTTAACCACTCGTCCTTCCACGAGTTCTTTGATGCCTCTGCCATGATGCGCTCCCAGTCCGCTGTAGACTGTGCCGCTGTTTTCAGTGCGGTGGCTTTGGCCTCTGCGGTGGCCTTGGTTGACTCCGCCTTGGCACTGACCCATGTACCTGCCAAGTTCGCTATAGCTGTGACAATTCCAATCATGAATCACGATCCTTCTTTCTTAACAGGGACACACAACATACCTCTACGGTCACTGGTGTCTTGAGCAAGAATCAAGGCTTCTCTAAAGCAGTCTTCAGGATTGTTAAACTCTTTAGTCTCTACAACCTGAAAGATACCTTGCTGTAGAGCTATCGCATATATACCTAATGTTACCCACATACTAATGTCCTTTGGTTGTTATGAGCCAATAAAGGATGTACACACATAAGCCAACAGCAGAAAGGGCGGCCACGGTAACAGCAATACCAATACCCCATTCATTAATTCGTTGCCTTCTACGGGCTTTCTTCCGCCTAATCTCTTGGTCTTGTGCTTCACGACTTTCTTTCATTTCCTTCTGGAAGGTTAACCAATCTGACCAAAGACCTCCTCGTCCCTGCCAAATCATCATTTCTTTCAGAGCTTTTTCTTGCTCTTTGAGTTGTTCTGTGGCCATGAAGGCCGATAAATCTGACTTATAGCCATGTTCATGAGCCTTCTTTTGTATCTCTGCTTTGAGTCCAAAATAATCTGCAAGAGCTTCTCCCGCTTCATAGATTTCTTTCCCGTTTGCTATTGCTTCCTTGATAACACCAAAGGCCGCATTAGCGGCGGCGAGTTCAGCTATCATCTGGGGGTTCCTTCCCCAATAACCTCTGCACTGTTTGAGTCTCGTAGATTCTGATAACTGTCCATACTAATGTAAACAACGCCGCCAACGGAGGCAACACATCGCCTAAAGTACCTACTACTGTTACTACACTTAAGCCATCTACTAGAGTCTTAGTGCTTTCTGTTGCCATGTCGTTCACTCGCTATCCTTACTGTGCTTCTGAAGCCCAAGGCATTCCAACAGCAGACGTAGGATTCTTGTCTTCTTCGATCTTAGCCTGAAGTGCGGCCTCAATCTCATCGACTTTCTCCTGTCCACCTAGAGCCTCAATCACCCATGCCTTCACTGTGTCTTCAGTGAGGTCATCAAAGGCGACAAAGCCATCAGCGTTCGGATCGCCAGTGACAGAGACAGTGCCATAAGCTCCCTTTGAGTAATCACCGTCAGTCAGATCAAAGCGATAGTGAATGTTGTACACGACTCCGGATGGGAGTGTGCGTTCAAGTTGTGCGATAGTGAGTTCCATGATTACTCCTGATTCTCTAAAAAGGTCTGGTAGTTTGCCTTCACAGTATCGGTGAACACGGCTGTTGCGATTGCTGTTACCTCAGCAGACTCATTGGTTAAGTCTGCATCAGGTGTCAGTACGTGTCGATGGTAGGATGATGAAATCACTTCACCGTCCTCTACAATCTTTGTTGCTGTACGTACCTGAATAATCTTGTGATCGCCTACTGCGACTGTCTCGATCTTGTCCTGTACGATTTGTTTCTCTAGTGCCATTGTTTTCTCCTGTCCGTCTAATGAATCCACATTAGATAATTAAGTAGTCTGATATGAAATAGTGACACGATATAGATCTTGAGTCGTATTTAATGTGTGCGAGTCGTTTACGTTTTGGTTATCAAAAAATCGTATTTGAGTAGAGTTTTCAGGTGCAACCGTTGTAACAGTATTACTAGATCCCGTTATGCAAGTGCCGACTTGGTGATAAGAAGATAAAGAGTTTATATCTGCAACAGTAAATGGAAGTCCATCAATAATGTTGCTAGTAAAGTTGGTTGATACATTAACTACGAATGACACAAAAACTAATCTTCCAATTTTTGTATACTCACCTTCAGATGAAGAAAACACACCAGTTGCATCACTCGCAGTTGTGGGAGTCCACGTACCTTCCTCATAATCATCAAGCAGATTGGCAGAGCCTGTGCCGCCTAGGTAGACACCGCCTGAGAGGTAGAGGTTTTTGAAGCGTCCTGCTGACTGTCCAAGATCAATAGAGGCATCTCTGACCGTTGTAGTTGATGCGTTTCTTGGCTGAATAGCATTACTGCCGTCATTGAATCTTATGCCAGTATCACCAGTACCAATAGTTAAATCACTTGAGCCACCACAGACTTGACCAACAAGATCGCCATTTGCATCAATGAAGTTTAGTATTTCAAATCCGGCATTAGTAGAGATTGTCAAAACATCTTCAGTTGATCCTGATGGCATATTCTGAATACCAATAGACCCTATGGTTGAGCCGTCTTTGCTGAGAGTAATAATATCGCCATCAGTGCTTGCTCTGTCTACTTGTAATGGAGATGAAGGACTCGTAGTACCTATGCCTACGTTGCCTGATTCTGTTACAACTAGCGTTTCATTACCCGATTGCCAACTGGTTCCGATTTGTATGTAATCGCCCGCAGGGATGTAAGAAATTGACATCTTATGCGAATCGTCTTCATAAAATCTTATGCCGTTGTAACTAGCGTCTGCTCCGCACCTCAAGTCTACTAAATGTGCGTTATTAGCTTTAAAATTAGAAGAAACAATAGATGAACTAGAAACATCTAGCGATCTACTTGGGCTTGACGTACCTATGCCCAAGCGACCATTAGAGTCGATACGCATGGCTTCTGTCGTGCCAGAGGTAAATATTAGATTACTGCTATTGGTAAGTATTGTCCCAGAAGTAGACCCAGATTCTCTAAAGCGTAACAGTGGCGTATCTGTGGTATCTGTATCGTCAATGACAATCTCAGCACCTACTCCTGAGACAACTAAGGCTTTATCAGGACTCGTAGTACCCAATCCTAGCCGTGATGTCGATGCGTCCCAGTAGAAGTCTTGAGAAGTCCCTGCGTCATCGTAGAAGCGTATATCACCTGATTGATCTATGTTGATCCTAGGAAGGGCTGATCCTTTTGAGTCATCAACTTGTGCAATCTCTAAATCACCAGATGAGTTTCTAATTCTGTGGTTTTGATCTGTACGATCTGACTCCATGAAAAAGATAGCAGGTGTATTTGCAGAAAAGGTTGCTTGTACTCCGCTAATATTACCATCAACCGTCAACCCATCAGCCGTCACCGTACCTGTTACGTCAATGCCAGATGATGTTGT
>Ga0208793_1000297_pt1 | contig 34770 bp, 21 predicted proteins | sample 17_taG_FD_184092 | JGI IMG/M metagenome (GOLD analysis project Ga0208793, IMG submission 184092) | Marine viral communities from the Subarctic Pacific Ocean - 17_ETSP_OMZ_AT15314 metaG (SPAdes) (version 2) | ecosystem: Environmental > Aquatic > Marine > Oceanic | place: Pacific Ocean | collected... | reverse complement strand
CGCCAACAGCAGCATCCCGCACGCCCCGACCGTCCAGTTCAGCCCGAACAGGATCGCCAGGTACTCGCGGTCGATCTCGTTCATGGCGTCCCCAAGGTAGCCCGCCAGCGAAGTCCTCGGCCCGGAACTTGAACATCACTGCTGCCCGATCAGGGCGGCGACCCGCGATGCCTGGATGGCAACGTCGGCGCGCTCGTCCTCGCAACGGTCAGCCCGTGCGACGGCTTCGAGGAGTTCCTTGTCTGCCTTGACGTGGATGCCAGTGAGCGTGATGTCCACGGTCTTGTCGGACTGCGCGGCGATGCTGATCGCCCAGAGCACCAGCCCGCCGAGGCCGAGCAGGCCGAAGACGGCGATGCCCAGGGTCGCCGGCTGGGAGACCAGCTTCGTCAGGACCTTGATGAGTCCTTCCACCGCTCAGCCGTCCAGCCACTCGGCGAGAGCGGCAGGGATATCGCCGTGCTTGCCGCTGACCTTGCCGTCGCTGCCGATGCGGCGCGTGCGGGTCTTGCCGTTCTTCAACCTGATCCCGACGTACACGCCGTCAGCGCCCTTGGCACAGCCAGCCTCCACGATCTCGGATACGTCGATCTCAGACGCGATGACGGCGGCGATGACAGCGCTTTCGCCGTCTTCGATGGTCCGGACGAGGTTGTCGCCAGGGATGATGCACCACATGGCTACTCCAGCACGTTCCAGACCTTGACCCAGAGCTTGAGCGCATTGACCGTAGCGTTTGCGTTGCCGCGAACGCCGATCACGACGCCCAGGTTGGCGGCGGTCATCCAGTCCGTCTGGTTGGTCGGGCTGTTGTTCATGGTCACGAGCACGTTGCCCTGCTTCGCAGAGGCCCAAGACCCGCCGGAGAAGGCGGTCTGGTAGTCGTCCGCGTCCGTCGAGTAGTAGAGCTCGACCGCCTCCCCCTTGTGGACGCGGAGGCCGAGCACGTGGGCGTGTGACGCGGGAGCCACGCCGCTGGTGTCGGCCAGCGAGGTCCCGCCCTGCCACCGGACCAGCTCGATCTCGAAGGCGCTGCCGATGTAGCTGGACAGGATGCCAAAGCCGGAGCCGCCAGACTCAGCCATCGGGCTGTCGTTGGCCTCGACCCCGAACAGCACGCCCATCTTCGTCGTGCTCCAGGTGTCGTCCTTGACCAGGAGCTGCAGGTCCACGGTCTGCCGGATGTCGGTGAACTGCGACACGAGGTCGCTGATCAGCGCCCCGATGCCGCAGCGCTTGATCGTGCCCGTCCAGTTGATGGTCGTGGTGGTTCGGGGTGCCATCTGCAACCCGGTGCCGTTCACGATCTGGAAGTCGTCCGTGTTGTCGGGCGACACCATCCCGCCAGCGATCCACGTCTTGGAGTCGACGGTGACGTTGCCGTCGCCCTGAGCGTGGATGTCGTAGGAGGCGTGGACGGCGAAGTCCAGCTCGTACTCGTTGGAGGTCCACGAGTCGCCACCGCCGCCACCCGCGGCGGCGCCGTAGTCCCTGGCCCCGGTGTAGGCGTCAGCCATCTCAGCCCCTCTGGCCGGGGGTCTCCCAGTTCAGCCTGGCCTGGATGATCGTACCGGCTCCGCTGCCGGTCGTGGTGGTGACCCACAAGTAGACCTTGCCAGCGGTCGTCTGCTCAGCGGACGCCCTGTACGGCCGGTCGTACTTGATGGAGGTCATGATCTCGTGGTCGGGGGTGGCCTGCTGCGCGACCCAGTCGTTGTTCGCCGAGGTGAGCACCGTCAGCGGCAGGAAGATGTCGTTCCCAGCCGAGTCCCACGTCGCGAAGACCCGGAGGTCGGTCATCGTGGTGCCGGTGTCGTTGACCACCAGCTCCAGGGTGCCGATCCGGCCCGCCGAGGGCAGGGCCCCATGGAGAGAGCCGGTGTCGGCCGCCGTGTCCTCGTGCAGGAGCAGGCTCGTGTAGCCGCCCGCCGCGGTGAACGCGGTCGTGGCGTTGTCGGCGCAGATGAAGCCGTAGGCCATGTCTCACCTTCAGTGGTGGGGTGGGAAGAGCCTACGGGGTGAAGATCTCGACGGCGAGAACGTCGAGCTGAGCCTCGTTGTCGGCGTCGGCAACCGACCACTTGCCAGTCACCTTGATCGGGAGGGCCGCCGTGGTGTCCACGGTCGTGGAGCCGATGTACCCCATCTTCTGCTGGGTCCCGGCCGCGGCGTCCGCGTCCTGGTACTGGCCGAAGCCCACCCAGGTACCCGAGGAGCCGATGGTCCGGACGGTGAGGACGAAGTAGCCGCCGAAGATGTCGCTGTCGGCCACGTCCACGGCGGTGGACGTGATCAGCTCCGTTCCGAGGACGTCGGTGGTGCTGCCTCCGACGACCAGCCGCCACTGGAAGGTGTCGGTGCTGTTGTTGTCCAGGATCAGGCCCTGGCAGTAGATCTTGACGACCGAGCCGACCTTGAGGACGTTCGCCGGGATCTGCCGGACCTGGTCGAAGGCCGTCTCCGTGGTCGTGTCCTCGACCTCCGAGGAGGCCGCGGTGATCGCGCTCGCGCCGCCCAGCGCGATGGTCGTGCCACCGAGGGTCTGGAGGACGGGGGTGTCGAAGCTGCGACCGTCACGGAGTTCTGCGGGGGTAGGCATGGGAGTGCTCCTATCTGGAGGGCATGGGCAGGGCGTGAATGTAGCACGTCAACAAGTGTCGACGCGAGGCGGAAGGTCTCAGCGAGTCGGGGCTTCTCCGATCTGCTCTTCCAGGAGCTTCTCCATCTCCGACATCTCTGCCATCCCCTGGCGCATCAGGTTCTGCTTCACAGCAGCTTCTGTCGGAACCAGGTAGGGCTTGGCCAGAGTGACGCCGATGGCTTCGTCCACGGGATCCATGCCGGGCCGGGAGCCGTAGTCACCGAACTGCTCGGGGCGCTCGACTGGCGTGTGCACCAGGTACGGGTGCGTGGCCCAGGCCGCGTCCATGACGCGCTCGGTCAGGCCAGGCATGGCGTGCGAGAGGCCCGTCAGGGTCTGGAGGTTGCGCCCCAAGCCAGGGACCATCGAGCCCATGTTGCGGATGTTGTGCCAAGCGAAGGCGGCCTCGCTGTTGCCAGGAACGTACCGGAAGGCCTCGTTCGGAGAGAGCCGCCCCTGCATGCCTTGAACCCGCTGCGGCTCCATGTCGAGTTGCCCGAGGACCAACAGGCCGCCGGTCATGACCAGGTCCAGCTCGATGAACCACATGGGGATGGTGTTGTCGTCCGACAGGTCTCGACCGAAGAAGAAGTCCTTGTCCATCGCCCAGATGGCGCCCCACTGGACCCAAGGCGTGGCTCGGCCGACCAGCTGACGCTGCGACTCAGCGTCGCCGCCGATGGCATCCGCCATCTCGGCGTAGACGCCGTAGCTGTCAGCGACCGAGAGGGGCGGAGGCAGGAAGAGCTTCTGGGCCTTGTCGCCGCCGACATTCGACTTGAGCAGCTCGCGCCCCAGGTCGATCATCAGACGGTTCCGGACGTAGTCGGGCAGGACGATCTGGGGGTCCTCTTCCAGGTTCTCTTCCTGGAGCCCGCGCATCAGGCGGATCTGGCCCATGACCCTGCTCGGGTTCGTCAGGAGCGTGTGCCAGAAGAGGTTCGCCGCGTTCCGGATGTAGCTGTAGAACATCACGCAGAACCGAAGCACGGTGCGCTCGAACTCGCTCAGAGCGCTGTAGTCGAACTCGGCCCGCTTCGAGATGTCGATGGCGTCGACCATCGACTTGCCCTTCTTCAGCTCGTTGATGGCGATGCTGATGCGCCAGAAGTTGTCCTGAGCGCTCGCCACGTTCATGTAGAACTCGGGGATGTCGGACACCGCCGGCCGACCCCGGAACACGCGCTCCAGGTCACCCTTCAGGGTCTCGGCGAACTCCGCGGACACGTAGGACCCGTCGAGCCCGCCACGGTCGAAGGCTTCCATCAGCATGTCGGCGGTGTAGATGCGCCCATCGGGAGTCACGATCGCCGCCGCATCCGGCCTGCGAAGGCCATGGCCCCACATGCGGGCCGTGACAGCCCAGGTCATCCTGGGCTCGATGAAGGCCGACTTGGCTGCATCGTAGGCCCCGAGCCCCATCTGGGCCTGGAAGGCCGCGCCGAGGAAGTTGCCGGTGAAGTAGAGCGGGTTGGGGATGATGACGCCCGTGGTCACGCCCATCCTGGTGTAGCCCTGGACCACGCGCCCAATGTCCAACAGCTGCTTGAGGCTCTCGCGGATGGCGCCGTACTGCTGCCCGACAGGTCCCGCGGATTCCAGGGCGGCGTCCAGCTCTTCCTGCACCATCCGTGGGAGGAACATCGAAGAACCGTCAGGGAAGACGTAGGGGTCGCCCCAGGCACCCTTCAGACCCTTGGTCCAGCCGATGCTCTGGAGGATCTCCTGGGCGCGGGTGTAGGCAACGACATCCAGGGCGCTCCCCCACAGGTACTGCGCGTCCCGTCTCCGCTCGGGCCACGGCAGTGGAGTGGCCACCCGCCCCGGCGCCTGGCCGGTGTGAGGCGCGGCAGGGACGTGGGCGAGCCGCCCGTCGCGGAGAGTGACGTGGAGGGAACCCTTCAGCTCCATCTCGATGTAGTAGGAGACGCGCTCCTGGAAGAGGTCCCGCTGCATCGTGCCGATAGGCAGGTCGCCCGCAGGAGACACGTCCAGCGCGTCGGCTGCGGCCGGGATGCCGCGGCCGTAGGCGCCGACAGCCGCCAGCCGCCTCGGCAGCTCGGTCATGATGTCGAAGACGCGCAGCCTGACGAGGACTTCCATCGCGACGGACTCTGCATCCATCTCGCGGACCTTGCGGCCCATGGAGTCAGAGACGCGGCGGAAGCAGTCGTCCCACCGGCCAGCGTAGAAGTCGTTGTAGAAGCCGACCACTTGCTCGTCGGTCAGCTTGACCTTCGCCGAAGCATCGTTCGCTGCGGACGAGTCGCCAGCGAAGGCAGCGATGATCGAGTCGGCCCGCAGCTGGACCTGCGCCCAGCGTCGGCCGAGGCCGTTGTCGATGATCCGCACAGCTTCACCCAAGATGGGGCGAGCCATGGGCGGGACCTGGGTCGGGTCTCCGCCAGCCTGGGCGACGATGCGCTCGATCTCAGCGATGGCGGCGTGCTCTTCAGCCGACATGCCGTCCATGACCCGGCCCGAACCCGGGTCTCGGGTGCCGCCCTCGGCGAGGATGGCGCGGAGGTCGACCATGCCCTGGATGTTGAAGAGCAGCCTCGGGATGCTGTCCGGGTCTCGCTGCCAGATCTCGCGGTACCGGCGCAAGATCGGCAGCACGCTCTCGTGCACCGGCGGGCGGAGCATGTTCACGTAGATCTGCTGGGCCTGCATCAGGTTAGCGGTCGGGTTGTTGCCCTTGACCCCCGCGAGGGCGCGCAGGACATCCTGGCCGGCACCCTTGATGGCGCGCGTACCGTAGATCTCCAGTACTTCCTGGACGCCGGGATCGATGTAGCCCTCGGCCACCTTCTCGGGAGAGAAGGTGGCGTAGAGGCGGTCTGCCAGTATGTGAGCGAAGTCCACATGTTCCTGGGTGAGGCCTACCTTCCGGCCTGCCTTGGTGGCCCAGCGGGGGAGGCCGATGCGTTCACCGGCCACCCTGGCCTGGGTGATGCCGATGCCGGCGCCTGCGGCCCCAACGGCGGCCCCTGCGGGCCCGCCGAGGGCTGCTCCGACGAGCCCTGCGCCTACCATGCCGCCAGCCACGCCGATCATCCGCAAGAGAGCGAAGGAAGCCGCCGGGCTCGCGTCGCCTCCACGGAACCGGTGACCGCCCCAGCCAGCCTCGACATCGATCATCGCGTCCCGGAGCGTGTTCAGCTCCTGAGGAGTCACCATCGACAGGTCAGCATCGGGATCGAGCAGCCGGGGAGCCATGTGCTGGAGGTTCTTGGCCGCGATGGCGTGGCGCCCGTAGTCGTTGGCCAAGGTGCGCAGCCCGGACGCCTGGGAAGGCAGCAGGGCGATCCAGGAGAAGTCCTGGGAGGTCGGCACCGGATCGAGGGGACCGAGGCCCAGGTGGGCACGCAGGGTGGCCTCGTCGGGCGCTGCCGACCCGGTCAGCATCTGGTGCTGGACCAGGTCCTCGGACGAGGCGCCGTTCAGCGCTCGACGGAAACGGTCGTTCACACGCTCCTGGATGTGGCCTGCCCGTGCGGCAGGAACCAACGTCCGGAAGGTGAGGCGCACGTTGTCGCCCACCATCGCGTTCTTGCGGTAGTTCTGGGCCGCGACGTAGGCCATGGCCTTGTCCAGCGCTTCACCACTCGTGATGTCGTCGCCAGGCGAGACGCCCCACTCGGCCAAGATGGCGTCGCGCCGGAGATCGACGGCTCGGGCAGCCTCGGCTGCCTTCTTCGACCCCACCTCGGCGCTGTCGTCGGTGACCCGGTAGACGGGCATCCTGGCCGCGCCAGCACGCTGTCCGATCCGGTTGTGGACATGCCTGGTCGCCAGCTGTTCCGGCGAGAGGATCTGGTCGAGAACGTTGACGATCTCCTTCGGCAAGAAGGGCAGATCTCGACGGCCGAGGCCCAGGCGGACCCAAGCCGGGGACTTGCCGCCCCTGGCGGTCTGGGTGAGCGGGTCGAAGGTCGACCAATGCTGGCCGCGAGTGGTGAGCCAGAGACGGCTCGCCTGCACTCGGAGGCTGTCGAGAGCTGCACGCAAGGGGCCGTGCGCAGCCGTCCTCGTGCGGAGGTACCAGCGCACCGCCTCTGCGAGCTGCTCGCGGCCCCGCACGGAGAGGCGGCCAGTCGCCGGGTCGACATCCAGAACGCGGGTGAAGACCCGGTACGCCCGGGGGTCGATCATCTCGATCAGCTCTTCGAGGAGATGTCCGTACTCGTGGAAGAGGACGTCGAGGTCTCCGCCGTTGAAGACGGCGATGAGGTACTCGATGATGGGGGCGATGCGGGCAGAGAGGGGTCGGGTGGCGCTTCGCGCGTAGGCGCCCCGGCGCTGTCCGCCCCGGACAGCCCCGACTTCCGCCTCAAGAATAGCGAAGAGACGGCGCTGCGCAGCATCTGGCGCGCTTCCGACGTCGCGGATGAGTTGGTCGAGCTTGGCGTGGTCGACGCCAGGTCGGCGGGTCCAGGGGAGCCGGGCATATGCGGGATCCTTGGGCTTCATGGGGAAGGGCTTCTCGAAGACGCCCCGGTACTTGCGGCCCATGGCGGCCAACCGCTCGCGTCGCGCTGCGACGTAGGCCTTCTTCTTGTCCTTCGCGGTCTTGGCGGCGGTCGGCCGACTGCCGCTGCGCTCCAGCGTCAGCACATCCTTGTAGAGCTGCCACTGGTCGACGGTCATGGACCAGACCTGGCCCTTGCTGTCGCGGACGAAGACGAAGACGTTGCCGTCCGCGTCCACGCCGAGGCGGCTGCCGTAGGCCAGCTCGTGCAGCTTGCCCTGAGTGACCGACGCGCCGGCCCAAGGGCTGGGCTGACCTTCGGCGGCGCGAGCCATGGCTTCCACGCTGCCGTGGGAGACCTCTTGGTCGCTTTCCATGACCCAGGACTCCCAGTGGTAGTCCCCAAGGTCCCCGGTGCGGCCCAGGCGCCTGTAGCCCTCGCGCACCGAGTCCCCCATCAGGTCCTCGATGGTCTCGTAGATGGCGAGAGCCCGCGGGCCATCAAGCTGGTCGGCGACGCCACGAGCCTTCGACCACGGGCGAGAGTCCATGCCGAGCTTCGAGGTCGCCGAGACCGGGTAGCCCTCGTAGATGTTCTCGACGTCGCCGTACTGCTCCAGTCGACCAGCCGCATCCCACAAGTTCCGGACCTGAACGCGGTCAAGCACGAGAACGTCGCGGTGTCCGAGAACGACCAAGACGAAGGACGCGATCTTGACGCCGACGCCGGACCCCTGTGGGGCCACCTGCATGAAGACCCGACGGATGTCGCGCCCCTTCAGCTCGGGGTTCCCGAGCGCCTCGTGCACGACTTCCAGCCCTGTCCGGCCTGCGTGGGGGCCGCTCTCCAGCTCGCGCCCCATCAAGCTCAGGAAGCCCTTCCCGTAGAGGTTCAGGTTCTTCATGGCGGCCATGCCGGGCTCGCCGCTCTGGAGCGCCACGTCCTCGACCCAGTCGAGGTAGGTCTCCAGCATGGCGTCATCGAACTTGCCCTCGACGGCAGCCTTGATGAAAGGCTCGATACCGCGAGAGATGGCCGTCAGGTAGGCGCCTTCCTGCGGGAACACGCCCATGCCGGCCGACAAGGCGCCCCACAAGAAGGCCTCGGCGGTCACGGTCACATCCACGTCGCCGGCCAGGTACAGCTTCCTGAGCTGCTGGCCGAGCTGCCGACCATGCTCAGACGCTTCGAGCTGGGACTCGGACAGTTGGCCAATCTGGTCGGCCACCAGCTGGGGGTCGGCAGCGATGTCGAAGGCCTTGTAGGGCGGCACCAAGGTCCAGCGCTTCCCTGTCAGGTGTGCCATGAAGCGGCGCCAGCCTGCGTGGCTCTTGGAGGCCCGCTTGCCGATGCTGCTCTCGCGGAGCTTGTCGATGACGCCGTGCGCCGCGGCGGCCTTCCCCGGACCAGAGGCGCCGCGGGGCACCGTCAGGTCCGAGTTGATCTTGCCGGTGTACTTCTCGGCCAAGACTCGCGGGAGCCCATCCACAGCCTTGATCTCGGCCTTCTTCCAACCCTTCGCGCGCTCCTTCGCTGCGGCCTTGTCGGCGCGCTCCGAGAAGAGGAAGCGGTGGTCGTTGGGGCTGAAGGACCCAACGTTCTCGGTGGACTTGATCTGCTCGGGGTCGAAGGCGACCAGCGACAAGGCACGACCACCCGTGCTTGGGTCGATCATGATGACGCTGTCGTAGCCGAGAGCTTCCGCCTGACGAAGCATCTCGTCCTGGTGGTACATGTACCAGTCTTGGTTGGCGCTGTCGTGTGCCTTCCTGGCCTGCTCCAGCTCCAGCGGGCGCCTGGGGAGCGCCTCGTCGATCGCTGCCGCAACCGCAGGAGCGGCCTCCATCAGCGCCTCCACGTCGCCTTCGTCGAAGTTCTCGAAGTTGAGGTACTCCTCGATGTCTTCGAGCGTGTCGACGGGCCCTTCGGCCTCGGCGTCTTCCAGGAACTTCTTCACCGCCCGGTCGGAACGGTTGGCGTCGAGAGCCTTGGCCAGGACCGAGCGGAAGTCCTCGTCGGTGGCTTCATCCATGCCGCCGTAGAGGTCATCCTCGATGACCCTGGTCCAGTAGTCCGGGCCAGCGTCGTAGGCCGCGGTGGCGACCTTCTCGAAGACCTCGGGGTCACGGAAGTCGGCCGGGTTCTCCAGACGGACGTAGAACTCCCTGGTCTCACCGTACCCGGTCGCGGTGTCCTGACTGCCGAAGAAGTAGCCGTAGGAGGTCGACTGCACGCCGAAGTGGTCGAAGCCCTCGTAGGCCCAGTTGTTGGACCCGTGGTGGGCCACGACCACGGCGCCGCCCTCGGGGAGACCATCGAAGTCAGTGAGAACCTCCAGCCCCTTCGACCATTCCTTGAAGTTCGCGTCCGCGACGTCGGTCGGGATCCGCTGTGGCGGGATGTGGAGCCCGTCCGGGTCGAGCATGTGGAGCGCGACCTGTTCCAGCTCCCGCGGAGTCATGTCGTCGAGCTTCGACTTGCCCGTCAGGTTGAAGGACACCTTGTGGAAGAGCGGGTCCTCGGTCTCGATGTCGAGCCGGCGTCCGAGTTCATGGATGCTCCCGGCGTTCACGTACCGAGCCGACCGGCCAGGGTCCACGCGAGCGGAGTAGAGGATGTGGTCGCTGTCGTCGAAGGTGCCAACGTTCTCGGTCGACTTGATCTGCTCCGACCGGAAGGCCACGTAGGTGCCATCTTCGAGGAGATCGATGGCATCGTCGATGTCCCGGTAGCTAGTGACATGGCCGCCGACCCGGGGGTCGTAGAGCCCGACACCCATCTCCCCTTCGTTCTTGAGCGTGTACCTGCCCCAGGTGACCTCCCCGTCGCGCTCGAAGCGGTCCTTCAGGTCAGCCGGCAGCGGCTTCCTGTGGACGTAGCCGTCGAACCCGCGCCGCTCCAGCTCTTGAGTGACCGCCTTGTTGGAGGCGGGCTTGCCCTCGCGGCGAAGGTCCCGGAAGGCCTGACGGGCGTCCTTAGGGCTCGCCGGGTTCTCGATCTTCAGGTAGAACGACCGGACCTCGGCCTCGGGAGCGTTCGGTCGCCCCCAGGGGAACCGGCCCGAACTGCGGGCGGTGTCCTCCTTCGTGGAGAACCAGAACCCATGGACGTAGGAGTCCGGGTCATCGGGGTTGACCTTCGAGATGTCGAAGCGCTCGAAGCCTGCGGTCGGCGAGCCGTGGTAGACCACGCGCAGACTTCCGTCAGGCATCCTGATCTTGGTGTCGCCCGCCCAGCGCTTCAGGTTGGCGTCGTAGTCGGGCTTGTCTCCGTCGAAGTCGGGGTAGGCGTCTCCATCTCCTCGACCGCTGCGAGCGCTGCCAGCTTCCGCCCCAGGTCCTCGTCGAGCCGCGCCAGCGCCACGTCCCGCTGGTCCTTCGACATTCCCGCTGAGTAGTTCGTCAAGGAGAGCACCGACCTCTCCAAGAAGTCCGCGAAGTCGCCCTTCATCAGTGGGTCCAGCTGCTCCCAGACCCGGCTCAGCTCCTGCAAGTTCTGCATGGATCTTCCTCCTCACCTCTTCCAAGGCGTCGATGTGTTCGGGCGTGGCCCGGCCCTGGACCTCGATGGACTTCTTGACCGTCAAGGTGACCTGGCCGTAGAAGCAACCGGCGATGCCGCCGCCAGCGTCGCACTTGGTGCAGTTCCACTCGCCCTTGCCGACGCCGATCTCCTTGATGCCAGAGTCGATGGGGCAGATGAGCCTGTTGATGTTGGTCTTGGCGTTGCTCTTGGTCTTGCGGAGAGCGCCCACGGTCTTCTTGACCTTGGCCAGCGCCGCGGCCTTGGCGCGCTTCCCGAAGGTGGCTGCCTTGATGGGCAGAACCACCGAGAGCTGGCCGCGCTCGTTGAGCTTGGTGGCCACCGGGATGTCGCGCTCGTCGCGGTAGACCAGCGCTACCCCGAGGTCCGGGTTGGCGTCTGCCTGTTCCATCGAGCCGTCGTCGATGGACAAGAGGCGGACGTGCTGGTCGGACACCTGCCGCAAGATGTCGGGCCGCTTCGAGAAGATCTGCACCTGAACGCCGAGCCGCTCCAGCTCGGCGATGACCGGCAGCCACGCTTCAGAGATGTCGCCCTTGTCGAAGAGCCTGAGCGCCTTGTTGTTCCCGTGCTCGACAGTGCGCTTGTACTCATAGGCGATGGCCTGAGCCGCGCGCCCCGGATCCGCTTCGATGGCCAGCGTGATCAGCTCGGACTTCACGACGTTCACACTCAACATGTACCGACCAGCAGTCGCGTAGCAGTACTTGGCGCACGAGAGCGAAGGGTCGCAGTCGAGGAAGGACCCGTTGACGTTGTTGACAGGCTTGGCGGCGCCGCCGAGGAAGTGCGACGGCCCCTCCAGGTAGCGGAAGATCCCTTCCTTGCCGTAGCGCTTCAGGAACTTGATGGCGCCCTTGGAGCGCTCGAAGGCAGACGCAACACGAGGCTCTCGCCCGGCAGCGAGATCCATGATGGCTGCCCGGACGAAGACCGCCTCGACCACCTGCTTCGCCCAGGGCGTTCCCTTGTGCTTCCGCAGCCTGGCCACGAGGCCGTCCCGGTCGGGATGGCCAGCCATGTGCTCGTTCCAGACCTCCAGCTCGGCGCCTTCGAGGTCGTCCATCTCGCGCTTGAAGCGGCGGTCCTTCCAGTCCGGGTAGGCATCTCCAACGGACTCGCCCTCGACGAGGGTGCCCGCGTACTCGCCGTCCGGGTCGTTCAGGATGATGTCCTCGACCGAACGTCCTTCCCATTCCTCTCGCGGCGACCAGAGGGTCAGCTGTCCGCTGGCTTCTCCTTCTTCAGGAGCGCCCGCAGCTTCGCCTTCGCTCCCTCGACGTCCGGCTTGTGGCTCGGGACGAATCGTAGCGGCCGGTCGTCCAACGGTGACCCCGGCTGCGGCGGTATCATAGAACTCCCCGGAACCAAGGTGTCCGAGGAGTCGAGATCCGCGGAACCAGTCGAGTTCTTGGAGCTGGTCGAAGACGATGGTGAACGCTTCATACTTGAACCTGTTCCAAGTGCCGTGGTCGTAGCCGCGAGGGTAACCCTCAGGCGGGTCGGTGACGTCCGAGGGAGGATTGTCGATACGTTCACCCATCATGTCGTGGGCGATCTCCGTCCACAGATCCGACGAGGCCGCCATGATCCCCTTCAGCTCGGCTGACACCGAGCGCTGCCAGTCGGCAGCGACACTGCGGCCCCAGCCGCCATCGGGGGCGATGAGCCGCCAGCTGCCGAGTCGGCCGACGCCACGCATCTCCTGCAAGCCGAGGCCAACGGCCAAGGTCACGTCAGCGAAGCTTGGCGGCCCGCTCGATGGGTGGTTGTGGGTCACAACCACCCCCTCGTCGCGCCGGCCAACGATGGCGTCGATATGTCGCTTCATCGGGGTGACGGAGTTCTTCGTCCCACCCATGCGGGCGATCTGGACACCGCCAGCCCACGCAACCAGCGCTTCCCTCGGATGGGTAGCGATGATGGACTCGACCCTGGCGAGCCCATCAGAGTAGTGGACTCCCCTGACGGAACTTGGGTCCTTGTCCTCCGGGGCCCGCGTAGAGCGCACGTCCCTGTCGGGGATGTCCGGCTGTGCGGGCGTGTCCGCGACAGCATCTACGTCAGACCAGTCAGGCATGGCGTCCGACTTCTTGGAAGTCGGGCCACCCTTGTGGGCGTAGGTGTCTTGGTCCCAGACCGCCTCTTCCATCCGGCCCGAGATCTCGAAGACCTCGTCGAGAGCGGTGAGCATGCCGGGGTTCGGCTCCAGCCCGATGGTCTTCAAGATGGCGGTCTTGATCATGTTCCAGATCGTCTTGACCTTGCCGGGGAAGCTCGGGGAAGCTCGGAGACCGTCGAGCCTCTCGGCGAAGCCGCGGTTGGACAACGCCTCGGCGATGAACTCCTTGTGGTTGGTCCAGCCGTACCAGTCCTCCGAGTTCTTCCAGACGCCGAGAGCAACCTCCAGCGCGTAGACAGGGTCGTGGATGCGGGTGACCTGGTCGAAGGTCGCGTCGGGGACGAGCTTGCCGTCAACCTTGTAGGGCACCTTCTCGATGCCGTTCTCGGCCAGCCACGCACCCAAGGCCCGCGTGGCGTCAGCCTTGTCCCTGAGCGTGCCGAGAGCGCCGCGAGGGTCGTTCCCCGCGTCGACCTCGATCCACTTCGACATGGTCGAGTAGGCCTCGACCGGGAACTCGGTCAGGCCACGCTCCGCGGCGATGTCAGCCATCTGTTGACCCATCGCGTGGTGGTAGATGTCCCACAGCTCGGCGAGGAGCGCGTCGTTCTGGGTCGTGAAGGCGTGGACGGCCTCATGGATGAGGACATGGATGCCAGCCTTCTCCGGGTTGAGCCGGATCACGTTCTCGCTGCGGGTCCACAGACCGATGCCGTCGATGTCCTTGGTGAAGATGACCTGGACGCCGAGCTTCCGCATCATCACGGCGAGCCGCTTGGCGAGCGCCAGCGTGTCATCGGTGGCCCGGCCTCCCACCATGCCACGCTCGACAGCTTCGAGCAGATCTGCCGCTTCCATGGGGGTGCCGTTCTTGACGGCCTCGGCGCCGCCGGGGAGGCGCTCCGCGATCCGGTCGACGCGCTGCCAGCGCATGTCGAGCCGGTCTTCGGCTTGCGACCGTGCGAACCCAAGCCTCGACGGGTCGCCAGCCTCGGCGAACACGCCGGCCTCTTCCAGCTCCCTGAGCTTGGCCTCGATGACATCGACACCCGACGCGGCCCCGTCAGCTTCATCGGTCTTGTAGAGGTACAGGCCTTCGCCGAGGATCGAGTCCCGCAGCTCCTTCGGGATGTCGAAGCGGTGCACGTCCTGGTGGTTGAACTCCCCAGTCACTCCAGGACTCTCACGAGGGATGTCGCCCTCCGGGGTTCCCGCGATGGGCGCGTTCGCCGCTTCCGGGAACTGCACCGTCCGGGTGCGCCAGCCTGTGCGGATCTTGCCAGGCTTGACCTGGACGCCGAAGCGCTTGCCGATCCTGTTCAGGGTGGCGACGCCCTTCTGGTCGTAGACATGCTTGTAGATGTTCCCCCCGACGAGAACCTCGTCCCCCTCAACCACGCCAGACCTCGGGCGAACAGGGGTCGGCTTCGCGTCCTGGCGAAGTGTCCCGTCCCAGCCCAGCTCCCGGCTCGCGTACCCCACGAGGTCACGCAAGCTCCCGCTGTGGTTGACGGTTCCGACATCGTCAGACTCGGAAAGAGTCCAGCCACCTTGGTCGGCATACCTCAGCTGGAAGCGCCTGCGCCCAACCCCGGGGTCTGAGACGTGGAGACTGACCCCATGCGCCAACAGGCCGACGCGGAGCCCGCGCAAGCCGCGCCGTCCGGCGAACTTGCGCTTGATCAGCTCCTTGTCCGACATCTTGGCGAGATCGTTGAAGCCGATCATCTCCCGATGAAGACCGTTGAGCGTCCTCTCAGCGTCGGGCGGGATCGCGGGCCAGGCTCCGAGGGAGCCTGCCGCCCGGAGCTTCTCTCGTATCTCGGGGAAGTTCTCCGCGAAGGTCACGAGCACGTCCCACGCCGGGGCGGCGACGACGTTGTCGTCAACGAAGGGACCCCCGTCGTTGACGAGCGCGGGCTTGCCCGCATGTTCAGCGTCCCAGGCGTCCTGCTTGGCCTTGAGGTCCCCGACCAGCGCCCTGTAGAGGTGGTTGCCAGCGTGACGCTTGAACGCCTCGTCCGTCGTGAACTCCTGGTCGACAACAGTCCGCCCTTCCTTGGAAAGGTGTAGGCGGCCGCCGCCTCGGGCGCCGCCCGAGGGAAACCACTCGGCCTTGTCCCCGAACTTGTTGTACCTCTCCGCCTGCGTCTGACCGGTCGTGAAGGCCATGGCGTCGTAGTCGTTCTCTACGGCATACTTGAGCGCGGCCTTCCACGCGAGCGCGATCCACGACTCCTGGAGAGGGGGCTCCGGGATGTCGCGCCCTCGGCTCCTGCGGATGTCCTCCTGCCGGGCGATGGCGGCGTCCCTTGCGGCCGTCGCATCAACCCAACGCCTGAGCGCAGCCTGGAGTGACTTCGGGCCCTTGTTGTCCCAGTCTGGAAGTTCCCCTGCCCAATGCTTCGCCATAGCGCGAGCCCACGGATTGGGGTCATGCGCCTGCCCACCTTCAGGCTTCACCTCGCCAGCCTGGACAGCCCGGCGCCACTCCTCCGTGAAGCCCATCAACGCCGCATTCTCGCGCCGAGCGGTGGCGTCGCGGGTCTCGTCGACAAGCCAGACGTCCCTGTCGGGCGGCCGCGGCGTCACGAAGCGCCGGTGGTACTTGGCCGCGTCCTCGGCGACACGCCTGAGTTCATCAGCGCTCCGACCGTGGGTGTCGTGCTGGCTCCAGTAGAGCTTGTCCCCGGCACCCCGAACCTCGGCGTTAGGATGGTCGAACAAGGGGCCAAGGGCCTTGATGGCCTTGTGCTGCCTCATGGTGAAGGGAGAGATGCCCTCAGCCCATTCGGTGTAGGCGATGGCCCAGTCCGCCTCTTCTACCTTGGAGATGCCTTCCGCCGGTCGTCCGGGCCGTGGGTGCTCAGCCTTGTAGGCATCGCGAGCAGCCTTGGCCGCCTCCCACTCATCGACAGCCGCGAGCCTCGCCGCGAGCTTCTCGTCGATCTGCGAAGAGAACTGCTCCAGATCTTCCACCTGGGCAGTCTTCTCGGCACGGCTGCGCTGAGCCCAGTCGCCCTGGGCCTCGTCGACCATCAGGATGCGCTGCCCATTCTCGTCGAGGTGGTCCCACATCCTGAGATGGAGGATGGTCCCCATCGGGCCGATGTGATGCTCGGAGTAGAGCGACCTGAAGGTCTCCACGGAGTCACGCGAGATGACAAGAGCGAGTTCTCGCGGGCGCTCGCCTCCAGGCGTGTTGAGGCCGGCCCACTGCGGCTCCCCGGTGTAGGAGGTCGCCTCCACGGCATCCTCGACGGCGGACTCTGCGCGATGCAGCACGGCACCAGCTTGGGTGCCTTGCCGTTCGAGTTCATTCTCGCGCTCTTCGAGAGTGAACCGCTCATCGTCGAGCCTGTCGGCCTCCAGGGTGTCGCCAGCCTCCCGCGCATCCTCGGCGCGGTCGTAGAGATCGTCGAGAATCTCCGCCAGATGGAGGCGCTGCTCCGCGATGTCGTCGGCGGCCGCCTGGGCCGCATCGCGCGCCTGGACCAGCTCTTCTGGCGCGTCCCCGCCGTAGATCTTCGCCTCGATCCTGAAGCGCTTCTCCAGGATGGCCTGGGCGGCTTCCTTCGTGATGGGCAGTCCAGCCGCCTCCAGCAGCTCCAGCTGGATGTCGAAGTAGGTGTCCTCGACCTCTTCCTTCTTCACGCCATGCTTGTAGAGGTGGTTGAGCAAGCCCTGGCGCGTCCAGGTCAGCCGGCCCTTGGTGCCGGCTTCTCCGGCTTCCTTCGCTTGGGGGTGGACAAGGACCGAGGTTGTCTCCTCGACCTTGACGCCGTCGAGCGTCTGCGATGAGTCCTGCCGCCAGGTCCCGTCATCCTGCTTCCTGTAGATGAACTTGCGGCCGTCCAGCCCGTCATCTGGGCCCTTCATGCGCGTCTTCATGCGCTTGCCGCCGCCGCCGGTGACCTCGATCTCGGCCGTCTCCCAGTCGCCAGTAGCGCGGACGCTGATGACACTGCCGTCAGCCTTGACGGCCTCGACATGTCCGGCGACATCTTGCCCGTTGGGAAGTCTGATCGTGACCGACTCACCGGTACGGTCGGGCCGGAACCCGCGGCGAAGCGGGGTCCCGGCCAGCTTCGCCGCCTTGGCGCGCTTCTTCGCTGCCTTGGTCGACGGGGCCGGATCTTCGTCGAGAGTCTTGACGGCCTCGTCGAGCTTCGAGCGCCAGCCCACACCATGGACGGGGTGGTCAGCCATGAACGCCCAGCTGAGGCCCGCCCGCCTCGTTCCTGTGGGGTCGACGTCCATGTGCATCAGGCGGTCGAGGAAGACCGCAGGGCTGGAGATCCCATCCACGCCTTCTTCAGCCATCCGCATCGCCAGGCTTGTCGCGAGCCCCAGGTACAGCGGCTTCTGCTCAGCCGTGAGGGCCGTCTCGGGGGAAGCGATGAGCTGGTCGAGGCGAACCTCGTAGGCCTGGAACTCGGGAGTGCCCTTCAGGGCCTCCACCTCGGGCAGGCCTTCCTCCAGGACTGACTTGACCATCGTGATCTGCATCGCAGACAACGCAGCAGCGTAGGCCTCGTCGTCGGCAAAGACCTTCTCGGCGTCCAGGCCAACCTCGCGGAGCACCTGAGCCACCTGACGCTTGTTCCCGTAAGAGAGAGCCGCGCTGACAGCCTTACCCCGAGCGCGATTCTTCTCGTTCGCGGCGAGGGTCGCCTCGGCCATCGCGAGAGGAGTGTCCGAGGGATTCATGACGGCAGCCCAGGCCGCCGGGACGCGGTCCATGGTGCCGACAGCAGCCCCAGCGCCGGCCCTGAAGCCGGCCCGCCCCAACTTGCCGAGGGAGCCGAAGAAGACCTCTTCCCAAGGGAAGAGGAAGTCCATGGTCAGACCGAAGTCCTTGGCCAGCTCGTACTGCCAGTCGTCGCTGGAGTACCCCATGTGGCCGGACATCGTCGTGTAGTGCTCGAAGCCGCCGATGCCGTAGGTCGGGTCGAGGTTCGCCAGCATGCGAGAGGCGGCGCTGGAGTTCTCGAAGTCGCGGAGAGGAACGTCGTAGGAGACGTTCATGTAGTCCTTCAGGACCGGCGCCCAGCCTCGGTCCCGAGAAGCCATCCAGTCCATGCCGGCAGCAGTGGGCCACCGAAGGTCGAGGACCTGGTCCCAGGTGCGCCCCATGAAGGTGTCGCTGTTCGACATGCCGTCGTCGACGTCCCACATGAACTGGCGGAACCCAGCCCCGAAGACAGGGATGTCGGCTTCCAGGACGGCTTCCTGGGCCAGGCCGCCAGGCACGCGCATCACCCAGCCGGCCCACGTCTCGCCGCCGTACAGCTCGTCCTGGGAGAACATGATCCGGCCCAAAGCGTCGAGGCCCATCTGCTTGGAGGCGCCGCCGTACTCTTCCCAGATGTCCCGGCCCTCTTCCGCCTTCTCCATCACCTCTTTGATGTCGAAGAGGGAAGCCACGTACCGGGACGGGAGTGCATCCAGCGGAGCCGCTCGGAGCATCCTGTCGGCCTGCTCCGAGTCTCCGTCGGCAACGAGCCGAAGGATCGGCTCCATGACGGCGGGATCGCCGAGCATGAGCGCTTCCATGCGCAGCCGCTCGTCCGGCTCGGCGAAGCTGGCGAGACCGAACCCAGCAGGAACGCCCAAGCCACCCATCTGGGCCCAGTCGATCTCAGCCTGCTCCATGTACTTCGCGAGATCCTTGGAAGACGCTTCTTCCGAGGACACCAGCTTGACGTCGTTGTAGCTGTTCCCGTTCCCGATCAGCGTCTGGTAGACGCTGTAGACGAACATGTTGTCCGAGGCAGGGTCCTCGCCTTCCGGGATGTCCAGCTCGGACGCCAGCTCCAGCAGCTCTGGGTAGAGCTGAGACGCTACGGCCTCGCCCACGCGAGCCTTGACGGCGTTCTCGTGCTGGGTCTTGATGCGCCGCTTGTCGTCGTCATCGACGATGTCGTTGATCGCGGCCTGGATGACGGGAGAGACCCTCTCCGCACCGTTCTCGTTGACGATGCTGTCAGCGATTCCAGAGACCCACTTGTCGGCGCCAGTGGACTGCCCAAAGCCTTCAACAAGGCCCATCACAGCCTCAGATCGCACCGCCTGCGAGACGTAAGGTCCCGTGCCCCACGTAGCCAAGCCCGTGAGTTGTCCGATGGTGGTGGACGGGTCGGCGGGAGACAAGCCGTGGACGATCTCGTCGGCGAGGGCCTTGGCCTTGTCGTCGTCCTGGACGTACTGAAGCCAGGACGGAGACGTCATCCCGACCTTGAACTGCTCCCACTCCTTTTCCAGAGCCTTGTTGTCCCCGCGCAACGCCGCCGCGGGCACCTGGTAGCCTGCGGAAGCCATCTCGAACGCCCACGCGGAGAACCGGTCGAGGAAGTCCGCAGTGGCCAGCTCAGACTCCCCCATCTCCACAGGGCCGGTTCCGCCCTTGAGGAGAGTCTCGTAGGTCCCGGCGTCACCGAGGTCCTTCCGCATCAGCTCACGGTGGCCCTCCTGGCGTTCTTCCTCGGTCTCGGGGCCGTCGAACTTCACGCCGCTGCGACTGAGGGCGCGGGCCCGTCGAGCCTCGTTCGAGTCCTTCTCGGTCAGCGTGACGTCGAGCGCTTCGAGGATGTCCTCGTCGTAGCTCGACGAAGGGAACGTCCGGAAGCGGTCGGTCTCGGAGTAGGCCTGGTCCAACGCCTCGTTGAGCGTCTCCGGGGATGCTTCCAGCTCGCCCGGCAGGTACTGGGACCTGGCCACGTCCATCGACAGCTTGTGACGCTTCCCTTGGTAGTCGCGCTCCAGGAGCGGGGGAACGACCTCAGGTCGAGAGTAGGGGTCGAACTCGCCCGCGGCGCTACGAATCAGCTCCTCGTCATCCTCGACCATGGTGGCGGGAGCTGCGAACTCACCCTGCGCTTCCATGAGGTCTGCGAGTTCGCGAGCAGCGGCGGTTCCGCCCTGCTCCTTGATGAACTGGGCCTTGCGCTCGGCTGGAGTCGCCATGTCTCACCGGGGCTGGCGGTCAGTCTACCGGTTCAACAGGCGACCGTCACGCGCTCATCGTCCGAGTGTCAGCTCACCGAGCCGCATCGAGGCGTAGTGGAGGAGTTCCTTGTCGGCCGTCTGCCCACTGTCCATCAGGGCGAGCTGCTGATCGATCTCGGCTTCCAGGAAGGCAAGCTCTTCCTTCCGGGAGGCGAAGAGGCTGCGGTCATGGCCGCCGACGAGAGACGGATCCTGCACGTCGCCCATCTCCAACGGGCCGAGAGCATCGAACTCCTCGTGAGAACGCGCGAGCTGCGCTTCTTCCGGCTTCGCCCACGCCCGGCCCGTAGGGGGCGGCTGGGGCAGCTCCCGCCTCGGCACCCTGCCAGCCCGCGGGGAGCGCGTCACCTGGAAGGGGGCCTGGGTCATGAAGTTGTACCTGGCGCCCTTCGGGACAAGGGCGGAGCCCTGCTGAGCCACTGCCTGGTCGTAGCGTTCCTGGAGGTCGGCGACCCTGGCCTGGTTGTCGGCCATCATGTCGTCCAGGTAGCTCAGGTCGACGGAGAGTCCCCCCAGCAGCCCGCCGTGCTGGGTAGGGGGAAGGCCAGCGGAGGGCTGGGGCGGGCTACTGGAGGGAAGAGTGGTGGCGCCTGGCTGGAGCGTCCAGGTTGCGTTCGGATCCGCGGGAGGCGCGTACTGCTGCGACACGGGAGGCGCGTACTGCTGGGGCTGAGCCGGCGCCGAGCCGCCGATGCCGATGGACCGCCTCGCCTCGCCGACCAAGTCGAAGGCAGAGGTCTCGGCGGGCCTCTCCGTCACGACCTCGCCCATGATGCGCTGCCTCTCGGCTGCGCTGACAGCCTCGGTGAGCCTCGTGAGCTGCTGAACCGGGTCCCCACCAACCGCATCCGAGATGACCTGCATGGAAGCCCTGTCGCCGGCCTGCTCGGCCTGGATGTACATCTCCTGGGCGACCGCCGCGCGCTTGAGCGCCGTGTCGGACTCCTCGAAGCCCTTGCCAGTCAGAGCGTCGACCGCGGCACGGACGACGTTCTCATCGGTCAACCTGCCCTTCGTGATGAAGGCGCCCACCGCCGTCCTGGTGCGGCCATCGAGGCGAGCTTCTTGCTCCTTCGCCGCCTGGATCTCCATCGCCCCGGTGGCCACAGCCGTCCGAGCCTTGGAATCCTGGATGGCCAGCTCGTTCCGGCCACGCTCGATCTCAGTCTTGTACTGCCCAACCTGCGTGACCGCCTTGTCGAGGAGGTCGTAGGCGCCCTGCTGCTGGGCGAAGTGGATGTCGGCCTTGGCTTCCGCCAGCCGCCGCTGCATGTCCAGCGCGTCCTGAAGCATCTCCGCCAGCTGGGCCGGGGAACGAGCTTCCAGCTCTCGTTCGATGAGGTTCATGTTCATCTTCGAGGTCACGTTCATGTAGGAGTCCCAGAACGTGCTGAAGAACGAGCCCTGGGGCTGCGCGATGGGGACGGAGGTGTAGAAGTGCGTGACAGCCATCGGTACCTCAGGTGCGACTGCGAGTCTTGGAGTTGTCGGCAAGCATCTGCTCCAGCCACAGATCCTCGTCCTGCTCCAGGTCATAGGGAGCAGCAGCGGCGTAGAGGTCGGACTCGGACACGCCGTGACCCTTGGCGAGCTGCTTCATGGCCGACTGCTGGCGCTTGTTCTCGAAGCCGACCTGCCCAGGACGACCTCCCAGGATGGCCCCGATGCTTCCAGCCGCCCCCGCGAGCGCCTGGTGAGCCAAGGCCTCGCGCTGGGCGCCGCGCATCGCCTTCTGGGCCGTGCGCCTTTCCAGCTCGTGCATCCGGTCCTTGATGTTCGAGAGACGGACGTCGGCCCGCTTGGCCCCCGACTCCATCTTCGCTTTGATGCCCTGCTCTTCGGACGTCGAACGGAGCCGCTCGACGTCGCCGGCCGAGAGGGAGTCCCTGTTGGCCGCCTGCCTGGAAGCGGCGCGCTCGTGGCCTTCCGCGATGGCAACGCCGGCCGCGTCGTCCATGTAGCCGAGGGCCTCTTCCTGCTCGGGCGAGAGCTGGCCCATCCGGCCCTTCATCGCATGCAGGTCGGCGAGGCGCTCCTTGTTGCGCTTGTCGGCCGCGGTCGGGATGAAGGTCAGCCCGGCCTGGGCTGCGGTGCCAGCGAGACCGACCCCCATGTTGGCCAGCATGCGCTTCTGATGCGCCGCGCGACCAGGGTCGGTGATGCTGCCAGGAGCGGTGCCCGCCGCTTCCTGGACCAGGCGCAAGGCCTCCGCATCCATCTCGACGCCCTTGGCCTTCATGGCGTCCATCAGGTTCTTCTCTCTGGACACGGCGCCGAGGTAGGCCTCCTCCGCTTCCGACCAGGTCATCTCGCCGTTGGCGACCTTTGCGCTCAACTCGGGCCAGATGGACTGGACTCCGCCGCTGTGCGCCTCGGCCTTGTTCGCCTGGCGACGATGCTGAAGGCTGGAGCGCCCCATCTGCTGGCGCTCCAGCTCGTCACGCTGGGCCTGCTCAGCCTCGCGGGCAGCCGGGAGGCCCTGGTACACCCGCTCGAAGTGGGCGACGTTCTCGTCGAGAGCACGCGCCTCTCGCAGCAGGCCGCGCCGACGCCGGCCACCGACGCCATCTTCGGCCGCCATGCGGGCCAGCTCGGCCTTCACGCGGAGCTTGTCGAGGTGCTTGTCCTCCTCACTGAGCGTTGGCCCGAGGCTGCCGGGGTAGTCGGCCGTCTCGCGAGACAGGCTGCTGTAGTCCTGGACATCAGCGACGAAGTCGTCGCTGAGCTTGCCTGCCTCAGTGGAGAACTCACCAGCCCGCGCATCTGCGCCCGACTTGTGCTCCTGCTCCTGGAGGTCGATGCGAGCCAGCTCGTCGTCAGACGGTTCGCCGCCAGCCCATCCTGACTGCAAGGCGAAACTGATGGCGTCAAGGTCAGCGTCACTGACGGGGGTTCCCATCCCGCCGACAGAGGTGTGGCCGTCCACCGCAATCGTGGCACCAGAATCGTACCAGCTCGACACGAGCGCGTTGGGCATCACTTCACCGGAAGTGCTGGGAGTACCAGCGGTCGTAGGTAGTGTAGCCTGCGGGAGACCCAGCAGGGGACGGGGAAGCAGCGGCGTCCATCAGGAGCGAGTCGTCGTCGGCGTACCCCTGGGCGAGGTCGGGCCTGGCAGCCCGCTCGGCCTCGGCCTCGATCGCGAGCTTGGACTCCTGAGAGTCGTAGGCCTTCGACGCCCTCGCTCGGTCACCTTTCGCCTCCTCGTAGGCCTTGCGCTCCTTTCTGGACGGCCCCTCCCTGCGCTCCGTGCGCGCCTTGACGCGCTTGGCGAGCCAGCGCTCGCCCAACCCCATCTCGTGCCACTTGGCGCTGTGACCCGTGGCAACGAGGTCGCCCTCCACGGTCGGGTTCTGCCCGCCAGACGGCTTCATCTCCGACATCAGGCGCTCCTGTACAACTCGTTGTCGAGGTCGTCCCAGCTCCGAGCCATGCTGGTCCGCGACGCTCGCTGGGCGTTGGCGTTCTGGAGGGCAGCCAGGTCCTGCTCCTCCTGCTGGAGTTGAGCGCCCAGCCGGGCCTGGTCTTGTGCGGAACGCTGGGCATCCTTCTCCTTGGACCGGCCGAACCCGGCTCCAACGCCGGCCCCGCCCATGAAGCCGACCAAGCCGCCGAGCAAGGCTCCAACGCCGGCCCCTGCCAGAGTGCCAGCCCCAGGAACGATGGTTCCAGCCGTCGCGCCCAGCTTCGCTCCGGTGGCCGCACCGGCCAAGGCACCCTTGCCGCCGCCTTCGAGGGCAGACTGCTTGGTGGCGTCGTTCAGCTCGTCCTGGTCGTAGGTGTAGGGGTTCGAGTTCGAGGCCATGTCGCCCTCACTTGTGATGGATGTGTAGCACGGTGGACCGGCCGGCCGCGGAGACATGCTTGGGGTCGACGGTCTGATCATTGATCAGCCTGATCCGAACGTCGATGGTGTTCTCTCCTTCTGAGAGAGAACCTCGCACCTTCCAGATGAAGGGGAGGTTCTTCCTCGCGAGGAGAAGGTTGTGCTTGGTTCCGCCGAAGACCCTGCGCATCGTGCCGTGCTCTTGGGAACCATTGACGAAGAGGCAAACCTCCGCGACCTGCTGCCCGGCCTGCTCCGCCGCGGTGACTCCGCTGTTCCAGGTGAAGCTCCCGGAGCCGACCGCCATCTGGCCGTCGCCGCCGCCGCCCGCTTCCCACACGTAGACACAGCACCCGTAGGTGACGTCGACCCCATCCTCGGTCACGTAGAAGTTCCTGACGGTGCCCCAGATGGGCAGCCATCCGTCTTCGGACGCTTCCGTCCCGCTGCCGCTGTCCAGGTGATGGAAGCTGCGAGCATGGACGTCGAAGCCGATGGTCGAGTAGTGGATCTCGTTGACGATCCCGACGGACCTGGAGATCGGGCCAGCGAAGAAGTCAGGCTTGTAGAGGTACGGGGACGTGACCCACTGGCTCTGCGTGAGGTCTCCGATGACCGACGTCCGCGTGCACCAGCCTTCCAGCTCATCCAAGTCGTCGTTGATCGAGGCCGCCGTGATGGTCGCCGCGGCCGAGTAGCTGCCGAGGTTCGTTCCCACGATTACCTCCTGTAGGTCTTGGCCATGATGGTCACCCGATGGACTGAGTAGGTCTCGGTCCCTGACCCAGCCACACGCTTCGCGAAGAGGCCGATGTCCATGGTGTCGCCAGTGGTCATGGATGTGTCGCCGAACTTGGTGCAGACGCCGTAGTTCCCCTGTTCGGACATGTTCGCCTGCGAGAACTTGAACTCCCGCTGAGTGCCCGAGACTTCAGTCGTGGGGCTGCTGTACCCACCGCCGTTCTTGTCGTACAAGAGGATCAGCCGGACCTCGCCTTGGTCGCCGCTCGCCGTGTTGGTGCTGACCTCGGCGGTGCACCAGATGACGCAATCCTCGGTGGCGGAGTCCCACGGGGTGATCGTCAGCTCGACGTTGCCGCTGATGACCACCTGGGCGTAGGTGTCATGGGACTGGACGGTGTCCCCACCGTCGAAGTTGGCGACGTTGGCATGCCTGCTCGCTGCGGTCCTGACGATGTTGATGCGGTCGATGCCCTCGTCCCTGACGTTGACGTCGCCGACATCTCCTGTCGCGGTGTCCACCGACAGGAGCGTGGCGTTCGCGTTCGCCCGCTGGCTGGTAGAGCCGCTCGTGATCTCGGTGATGGTGGCGCGCGACATCGGTCACCTCTTGCTTGTGATGGTGACGAGGGTCGTGGACCCAACAGCGAAGGCGGCAGCGACGGCTTGGCCCACCTGCTCGCTGTACCCGTTGAACCACACCTCTCCGATCATGTACTCCGTCACCACCTCGTGCCGGCCCGGAGGAACCGGCGTGGCTCCCATGAGCATCACGCAGGTCTCCTCGTGGAAGCCGGAGACCCAGCCGCTCTCGGCCACCACCGTGCCGCCGACCCTGAGCCTGACCCTGATGGCGTCGTCCGGCAGAGACTTGTTGCTCGTGTTCGCGTCGTCGTACCAGGTCTTGACCACCCACAGGGTCAGGCCCAGGGTCGAGCTGAGCTGGAACGACGCCCAAGCCTCGATGGTCGCGTCCACGGCCACGTCGATGGTGTCGTTGACCATCGAGCCGCTCGTGAAGGCCGACTTCCAGGTCGGGGCATCATTGACGCAAGTGCCGCCGGAGCCGACGACGGACTCGACAGTCGTGCACGCGGTTGCCGCCAGCTCGTCCTTGGTGATCCAGTCGACGCCCAGGTTGTCCCGGTCCAGGTAGCCGTTCAGCTCCTGAGCCAGCTCGGCCCAGCCGAGGTTCCAGTCGTCAGGGTCGAGAATGCCGCCGTCTTCCAGGCGGATCATGCGGTAGCGCCAGGCCATGGCGAACTCTACCTGGAAGCCGGCCCGTGCCGGCTACTGAGAGGACGATGGGCGAAGGCGTCAGCCTCCATGTGGATGGCGATCAACTCGACGCGCTGGTCGGCTGGGGTCAGCGTCACCTGGACCTCGTTGGCCAGCGTGGACCCCATGTGGGTCACGTCGTACCGGATGACGATGGGGCGGCGCTTCGCCCATGTCTCCGACCCCCATGTGGCCGTCCCGTAGACATCGAACCGATCATCCAGGTGCTGCTGGTCGGCCGAGTCGGCGGTGGTGTAGACGTTGGAGAGCGACCGGTTGACCCTGATGTTGCACTCCAGGTCGTTGTCGCCGTACCCCACCGCGTGCACGTTGACGTACCCGAGATGTAGACCACGGTAGAGCTGGCCGAAGTCGAAGGGGGAAGTCTCGTAGAGGGGAGTCACGGCGCTGCCGCCAGCGCCCTTGGTGCTCGCGGCGTGAGTCACGATCTGGATGCCAGGGTACGCTGTGTTGTGGCTCCCGAAGTAGAGGTAGCCGCGGTGGTCGCGGGGGGCGACCAGGTCAGCGATCGGCCACAGGTCAGACCAGCTCCACTCGCCCACCTCGTAGCTGAACTTCAGGACCAGGCTGTTGGTGTCCGCGCCGAGCACAGGGAGAGCTATCCACAGCTCGCGCTTCCGAAGCCAGACATCAGCCCTCGCGTTGAGCAGCGCGCTCTTGTTGACGCGCTCCCAGAGGTCCGGAACAGGTGTCGAGACGCGGACAGGCTTGGTGACCTGCTCCCCGCCCTCCAGGGCTCCCTGCATCAGGTAGATGCCGTCCTCGCCGACGAAGACGAGCCCGAGCCCGGGGACCTCCTTGATGGTCTTCGGAGCCGCACAGCCAGCCTCCATGCTCAGGGGCTGGATGAAGAACCCGTTGCTCGGGTCACCCTTGATCATGTGGACCGAGCGCATCTTGAAGACGAAGAGCGCGTTCCTCGTCGCGTAGAGGCCGGTGATAGGGCCGCCAGACTGGTCGCCGACCCTGAACTCATTGTCGAGCGGGAAGACTTCGGGGGAGGCAGCGCCGCTGAAGCGCACTCGGTTGTTGGGCATCCCCGCAATGAAGTGGATGTTCTTGAAGACGGCGCCGTACTTGGCGCCTGCCGGCCAGCCGCCGAGGTCTCGCTCGTCGAGCAACGAAGACAGCTGGGCGTCTGGGGCCCAGTCCTCGTAGAGGGTGGTCGTGTTGTCGTCGAGCTTGCGCAAGAAGTAGAAGTTCTTGCCGCGCCCGAGGTTGTCGAAGTTGCCGTCGCTGTCAGCGATGTTCCTCGTCCGGTACAGCAACCTGGCGACGGTTCCCGGCGGCCCCGTGGGGATCGACCACGAGATCCCGTGCCTCGGCGAGGTCCCCGACTGCCCAGCGGGGTTGGCGAAGGCAGCCATCGACGAGGCCGCGCTCGGCGGGCTCTCGGCGCCGTACTCGTTCATGAACGTGGCGAGCAGCTTGTAGCCGCAGGTCACGTCATCCGTGCCCTCGACGCCGGCCTGGTCAGCCTTGTTGCCCATGCCGATCGAGTCGAGCGTGGTCGTGGTGTCGATCACGAGCCCGGCCGGCGGAGCCGGGGCAGTCTGGTAGCCAGCTCGCTGGACCTTCCAGCCGTCGAACATGAGCGGCTCGTCGATGCCGTTCATCAGGTAGAGGCGGTCGCCCCAGGGCACCGACCAGGTGCCGGCAGTGGGCGTCTTGATCCAGGTCCTCAGCCTCGTGCTGCCGTCGAAGGCCCGGCCCTCGATGTCCCGGAGGTTCCGCCAAGGGAGAGAAGTCGAGGCGTGCGCGTCCGGACCACTGAAGGCCCGCAGGTCACCGTCCTCCGTTTCCCAGATCATCCACTGCTTGGCGCCGTTGTGCTGGGCGAACCAGTGCAGCGAGATGATCTGCCCGCCCTCGCCAGCCCCGGAAGCCCAGGGGTCGAGGTCTTGAGTCTGGCCATCGTCGTAGTAGCTCTCGGTGATCGAGCGGAAGCCGGGCCCGTTGCGCCAGCCGCCGTAGTCCGACCACTCCATGTCCGTGACGCGAGCCGCCTTCTTCGGGTCCGTCCGCCAGCGCTGGTCGACGCCGCCGAGAGGGTACAGCTCGATCGCCTTGCCGTCCTTCGAGGCCATCAGGTCTTCACCGGAGTCCCGACCCGTCCGAACCTGGAGCCCTGGCTCCAGCTCCCCTTGATGATGGAGCGGTCGGTGCGGTTCAGGTAGCGGCTCTTCATGGCGACGATTCTGGAATCGTACCGGGCCTGCCACATCTGAGCCTGCTCGGGAGCGTGACGGAGGCACAAGTCGACGAGGGCCCGGTAGGCCACGAGCTTGCGGAAGGGACGCGGGAGGTCGGGAACGTCAGCGTCGTTGACGAGCGGGCTCGGGCGCTTCAGGTAGCGGAGCGTGATGGTCTCGGACGCAGAAGCCGTGTACCAGAAGCGCACGTACTGACGGAAGTCGTGCGACACGTAGGTCTGGGCAGACTCCCAATCCGTGAAGGTGTTGCCGTTGGGCTCCAACGTGTCGTCGTCGAGCGTGGCATCGGCAGACTCGGCAACGCCAGCCAGCACCCATGGGCCGTTGTTGGTCACGTCTCGCCGGTAGACCCGCTTCCGCCTGTAGGTTTCCATGTTGGCGTCACTGCCGTCGTCCCACCGGGTGTCCTGGAGGTTGCCGATCTGGACGCCGTTCTCGCCCCCCGCGAGCGTCACCGACACCTTCGTCGAGGGCGGGCTCTCGCGGCCCTCGCCGTAGGTGACGTAGAAGTACTCGTACTCGGTGGAGGCGGGGAGGTCCGTTCCCGCCTGTCCAGTCGCCGTGGGGGCGAAGATGGGAGCCTTGTCTTGCTTCCAGGCATCCTCGATGACCGAGAAAGGCGTGCCCGTCCGGTCGGCCCGGAGCAGCTCGATCTCTTCCTTCCGGCGATCGATGAAGGTCAGGCGACCGCGGTTGTTCGAGGTCCTGTCGGTGAACCCGAGCACCTCGGCGCAGTCGGCCGGGAGAGCGTAGGTCCGGAACTCCACCGACCAGTCGGTCTCACCGGCCGTGACAGCTCCACCCGCGTACTTCGAGGTCAAGTAGAGGCGGCCAGCGACAGCATCCACGCCACCGATGGTGTACTCCTCGGAGTCCGGCCCGATGAAGGTCGCGCCCTCGTACTGGGACCCGAGGGTCACGCCCGTGACGTCCACCCTGCGGGCGTTGCTGGCACCTGTGCCGATGGCGATAGTCTGAGTCGATGACCCCGTCACGGTGGCGTAGAGGGTCAGCTCGGCCGTGGCCTGCTGGAACAACCACGCATCCTCATCGAGGATCTCCTCGTGAGCGTTGTTCAACAGGCTGATGACGGAGTTCCGGTACCTGGCCAGCGTCGGGTTGTAGTCGAGCTGGTCGTTCATGTACTGGACAAGGTCGGTCAAGTTCATGTTGTGCTCCACAAAGACGAACGGCGGCGACCCCGAGGGAGGAGACCCGGAGCCGCCGCCAGCGTGGGCATCACGCTTGTCGAGTCAGGGGCGACTCCGCGCCCTCGACTCAGTTGCCGGCCGAGAACCAGCCCTTGTCGATGATCATGATGGCGCCATCGGCGGTGTCCACGGTGTGGGCGTCGACGCAGACCGCGAAGGGCCAGACCCCGGAGGCGATGGTGCCGACCACCGAGACGCGGCCGTCGCCACCGCTGGTGGCGCTGCCGACCAGCTCACCGACGGTCGTGGCGACGGAGTCGTCGCAGGTCGTGGCGGTGTTGTAGCCAGAGATCTGGATGACCAGCTCACCGGCCGCGGTGAGCGTCTTGCAGGCGACGCCGCAGGCCATGGGGTCGTCGATCGCGTCGGCCTGCTCGACCGCCTGGCCGAGGAACCAGTACCCGGAACTGTCGTCGGTGAGGTCGAGGGTGGCGACGTTGCCGGCCGTGATGGCGCCGGTGCAGTAGACGGTCGCGAACTTGCTGGGGCGGTGGGCGTTGCCGTCCAGGCCATCGGTCTTGAAGAGAGCCATGATGTAGTCCTCAGGGAAGGGGGTTCAGGGGCAGGCTCAGAAGGTCTCACCGTCGAACGCCATGCCCGACGTGGAGAGCTTCTTGAAGACCAGCTGGCCGCGGACGCGGATCTTGGTCATGCGAACATCGAACTCGCCCGACACGTCCTTCCAGTCGTCCATGCCGAAGTAGCCGTCGTACTTGCCCTTCGACCAGCAGAAGTGGATGTCGTTGAAGTCGATCAGGTAGAAGCTGACCGGGTCGGTGGCGCTGTTGGTGCCCGCGGTCGGCATGTAGTTGCTGAGGCGGACCTTGACGCCCCCGACGGCCAGGTTCAGGTTGCCGGCGTCGAGAGTGTCGCTGTCGACGTAGCGCTCGTAGGCCTGGACGGAACGCTTGTAGTTCTGGAGCCCCGCCTGGCTGGCGAAGATGGCGCGACCCTTGTCGTTGCCGTCGTTGTAGAGGTTGCAGTCGATGACCAGGCGGTTCAGGCCGGTGATCCCCGCACTGTTGAAGGCGGCGCCGATGTCGTAGCGCTGGTTGAAGATGCCGTGCACGACGGTGTCGTCGTAGTCGGACTTCGTCAGGTTGCCGACCGCGTTGCCCTGGGTCGCCTTGGTGGCCTCTTCCAGGAAGCCGTTGGCGGTGCCGAAGTTGTCGTCGACACCGTTGACGGTCAGGAAGTCTTCCCAGCCGACGACCGAGCCGGACATGCACTGCTTCTCAGCCTCGCGCATCAGGCCGGACATGGTCTGGCGAACGCGGAGGCCAGCGATCTCGACCACCCGCTCGGGCTGGGCGTTGACCTCTTCCTCTTCACCGGAGATGAGCACGGGCCGGACGACGTGGCCCGGCTGGAAGTAGGCCGGGTCGGCCACGCCGCTCACCGAGAGGTTGATGGCCTCGTAGCCGGTCTGGAGGCGCGTGGTGGCGCTGTGCTCGCCCGTGCCGATGCCCTGGATCCACCGGGTGCCGCCGGTCTTCTGGGGCTTGCCCTTGCCGTGCACGCGGTCCTGCTCGTCCATGAAGACGAGGTTGACGTGACGGGCATCCTTGATGTCCTTGGCGATGTAGAGACTGGTCGTCGACAGCAGTTCGTTGTCGATGCTCAGGGGGGTGACGGGCATGGGGAGTGCTCCTCTTGGGGAAGTTCAGGCTGTCAGCCGGCTCGCGCCAGCTCACGCTTGGCTGCCTCGGCAGCTTCTGGGTTGTCCTGGATGTAGCGGTAGAAGGCCGCCGGATCCGTGCGCAGCTTGGCGACGATCTCGTCGGGGATGGCCTTCTGGTCGACCCGGCCGGAAGCAGTCCGGCGGTGAACCTTGGCAGCAGCAGCAGCACGGGTCTTGACTTCGGCGCGCTGGCGCTCCGTGCGCGCCTTGACGGCGCGCTGGCCGTGGACCATCTGGACGGCATCTTCGAGACGACCGGCGACGGGGCGGCCAGCCTCTCGCCAGGCCCGAATCTGGGCGGCGACTTCCTTCTTGAAGGAAGGATCGCTCTTGAGCACCGGGTACTTCTGGACCACCGAGAGGTAACGCTCTTCAGCTGCTGCCCGCTTCGCCTGCTCGGCGATGGGCTTGGCGAACTCCTCGAACGCCTTGGCCGCGTTGATCTCCGCCAGCTTGCGCTGACCATCGGAGGTCATCGGATCGATCGCGTCCGGGTCGCCAGCATCCTTGGCCCGCTGAAGCAGCTCCTGGACACCCTTCGAGTTGAAGGTCTCCCCCAGGCGCTTCCGCTCGCGAGCGAGGCGCAGGTAGTCGGCCTCGATCTTCGCTTCCTGGGCCTTCAGGGCAGCCTCGCGCTCGGCGATCTTGCCCTCTCGGGTGGAAGCGGCCTCGCGCTCAGCCTTGCCCTTGGCGGCCAAGACGTGCTTGATGATGGTCCGCGCCGCGGGGTCCATCTTCTGGAGCACCTTGGCGTCGAGCCCGTCGAGGACCTGCTTGGCAGCTTCCTCCGGAATCTCACCGAGACCTTCTTCCAAGGTCTGGAAGAAGGTGTCCTTCTCGGGTGCTGGGTCCTCGGACGCCTGGGGGTCAACCTCGGACTGCTCGACTTCGGCCTGAAGCTTCGCTTCGACCTCTTCGCCAGCGCCCTCGGTCGACTCCTCCGCGTCCTCCACGGACACGGGGGCGGGCTGGTCAGCCTGCTCCTGCTCCGTCGCAGTGGTGTCGTCCTCGAACAGATGCACAGAGACTCCCTGTCAGTGGATGACAGGACTACCACAGGCGAGCAGAAGAGAGCCCCTTGCGTGGGGGGTATGGCCCATGCTATGGGTACGACGTGTCCATCAAGAGAGACAAGCGCATCAATCTGTGGCTGTCCATCGATGAGTACCACTGGATTGTACGTCAAGCTGACATACAAGCCATCTCCATGACGTCGGTGCTGAAGCAGCTGATCCGAATCGCCATGAGGAAGGCGGGGCCGGACCAGAAGCCCGACCCCGCTCACGCAGAACCCGCACCAAGAGCAAGCTCTTAGGGTTTGGGGCGCCCCAACAACAGGGCGCACCTGCCAGTCTACCTCAAGCCGAGGCCATCATCTCTTCTTCGTCGACGGAATACTCGCCGGGAGGAGGAGCTTCAGGAGCCTCGGGCGGAGTGCCGCCTTCCGGGCCGGCACCCGGGCCGGCAGCGAGAGCCTCAGCCAGCTTCTTGTCGCCGGCCATCTTCTTGACCGTCGCTGCGCAGGTGAGCACGCCCGAGCTGTTGATCAGCTTGCTGGGCTCGAAGCTGTACTTGTCCCCGAAGCCGGCGGCGCCGGCGGCCTTGAACAGGACCGCGGTCGGCACGTAGACCTCGGGCGGGATCGGCTGGTTCCACTTGGTGTCGGGGGCCTTCCAGGCCGCGAGCTTGTCCGCGTCGGACTTCAGCTGCCCCTCGCTGAGCTTGTCGAGGGCGCCAGCGACCTCCTTGGCCAGCTTCTCGATGTCCGACCCCTTGTAGGGCTCTTCGGGCACCGGTGCCGTGGCCGCGAGGGCTTCCAGCTCACCCTGGACCGCGCCTGCCTGGGCCTGGGCGACGTCAGCAGGAGAGGGACCGCCACCAGGCGGCATCGGGGGACCGCCACCAGGCGGCATCGGGGGACCGCCACCAGGCGGCATCGGGGGACCGCCACCAGGCGGCATCGGGGCAGGCATGTCTACTCCTTCTCGGAGTTGGCGGTGATGTACTTGGAGAGCAGCACAGCGAAGTCGGGGTCAGTCGGCACGATGGCGCCCGAGTCGATGAGCCGCATGAGCGCGACCTCGACATCGGAATTCACTGGGATTCCCCAGCGGCTGGAGATCTCCACACTCAGGTCCGCCGCCCGCTCTCGGCCGGGGCGAGTGTCGTAGTCAGTCCGGGGCGGGATCATGACCGACGGATGGGCCCCCAAAGGCAGGTCCAGGCCTCCTGGGTCGCGAGTGTCGAGCCCCGCCGGGCGCTCCTGCCTGAACATCATGGTCCGCATCGGCGGCTGCGGTTGCCTGAACATCATGGTCCGCATCGGCGGCTGCGGTTGCGGCAGCATGTGGTCCGGGGTCAGCCTCGCCGCGGCCGCGGTGGCAGCCTGGTGGGCCAGCCCTCCAGTCATGGCTTGGTCCAGGTCGCCAGCAGGCGTCCCTGGGCGGGTCCCTCGGGAGGCGGCCATGGCGACGTTGCGCGGCAGGTCCCAAGCGAACGAGGGGTCCGCGGCGTTCAGCAGCTCGTAGTCGTCGCGGTCAGCCATCGGGTCACCGGTGTAGGGGGTCACGGTATCACGAGCTTAGCCCGCCTGGAGAGTGAAGGTCTCCTGCTCATCGTCCGCGCTGTCGCCCTCGCCGAAGGCACCCTTGTCCCTGAGTTCCCGGTACTGACGGTAGGCGGGATGGTTCTCGTACATGTCGTCAACCCTGGCCAGCTCGGCCTCCTCGGCCTGGTCCTCCTGCCGGCCCCGCCTCGTGATGGCATCGAGGTCGATGTCGCCATCAAGCGGCACAAGGCCGCGCGCAGCAGCCTTGTCGAGCCGGTCTTGGCGAGACGTCACCCAGCAGTTCAGGCCTCGGTCGAAGTACGGGAAGCGCTCCGACATGCGGTCGATGCGGGTCGAGTACTGGACGTACATTGCTCCCTCGCAGCCGTCCTGCTCGCAAGGCCTCGGGTCAGTGGTCTCCCCTTCCTCGAAGTCGACGATGACCAAGTCGTCATGGTCGCAGCCCATGCACTTGAACTCGTGCGCAGCCATCCGAGGAGGGCTCCCGCGCCACTTGACCTTGCCGCCCTCCTTGGCCGGATCAGCCTTCGGCTTCCTGCTCCAGCTGCGCTTGGCCTCTGCGCCGCAAGCCTCGCACGGGATGCAGCTCGGGCGCTCGTCCCAACGCCCGAACCAGGTCGTCATGTGCTCTTCGAGGCAAGTGAAGTCGTAGCTCGGCACCCTACACCCCCGCTGCCGGCGGCTGTCCGCCCAGCTCCTGAACCAGCATAGCGACAGCCTCGGCCTGCCCTTCAGGCGGGAGTCCTTTGGCTCGTTCCACGAACTCGGCAACCTCGGGATAGCGCTGGCCGAAGGTTCCGCCGAGCAGCTCCAAGGCCTCGGCCGGGGGGAGCTGAAGCGCTTGCTGGAGGGCCTCGTCCGGGCCCACCTCTGGCTGCTGTGGCTGCTGCATCGGGATGACATTGTCCCCAGCCTCCACGATGTCTTGCTCCTCGTCGCCCATCTCCTCGCTGTCCTCGGCGACGCGGCGCTCCAGCCAGTCAGGGTGAAGGCTCTTGGGGAGGCGGTACTGCTCGGACACGGCAGCGAACCACTCCCGGGCCAAGAGCTTCATGGCAGGCGGCGTCTTCTCGTCGTTGACGATGGACCACGCCTCCATGAGCGGGCCCTGGAGGGCGACCAAGTTCTGACGAACCTCCGCGTCTCGGGCAGGGGACGTCCCGCTCTCGTCGAACTTGATGACGAAGTCTGCGTCGAGGTCAGCTGGGGTGATCTCGACGAGGTCGCCCTTCGAGTTCTGAAGAAGGATGACTTGCTCGGGCAGAACCTCTGCTTCCACGTAGGGCCGCGCCTCGCGCGCTTCCGCAGCTTCGCCGAAGACCTCGGCCTGAGCGTCGCCTTCAGCAGCAGAGACGAGAACTTCTATGTCGTCAACGTCCTCGTCGTCCTCGTCGTCCTCGTCGTCCTCGTCGTCCTCGTCGTCCTCGTCGTCGACGTCCTCGTC